>ERZ773037.519-NODE-519-length-21123-cov-7.220809_pt1 | contig 21123 bp, 21 predicted proteins | sample MGYA00511466_ERZ773037 | MGnify/ENA primary metagenome ERZ773037 (study PRJEB29015, sample SAMEA2738146) | human oral metagenome | biome: human oral; feature: human-associated habitat; material: saliva | place: China | collected 2202 ... | reverse complement strand
TTATAGCATGGGTAGTATCTTTTTGTCTTTTTTTCGTACTTTGTTTCAAATAAAAATCGAGACCAAGGCTCGATTTTTAGATATGAGACCCCGAAGCGGGCTGCTATCGTCCCTTGCCACAATTTCAAAGAAAAGTCTGGTTTATTGCGCTCTTAGTGTACGCCTCTCATAACCTATGCTATAATCAAGCAAAAAGTATTGGATTTAATTAGGAGAAATTATGTTGAAATTATTAAAAATTGATCGATTATTAGTGGAAACAGCAAAACTTCCTATGGTCAAAATTGATAGAGAGTTATTTTTAAGAAAAGAATTAAGAGATCGTTATCATCCGGAAGTGATTGAATTAGCGATTCAATATAATCCGGCATATGCAGGAATCCCAGTAGAAGATATTAATAAAATTGCCAAAAGTTGTATTAAAGGAGAAGCTACTCAAGTAAGTACCATTTCAGCTGCAGCAGGACTGCCAGGTGGGTTTGCGATTCTTGGTTCACTTCCAGCAGATTTAGCGCAATATTTTGCTCATATTTTGCGGATTTTACAAAAATTAATTTACTTATATGGCTGGAGTGAATTAGGATTTGACACAAAAGAAATGAATGATGAAACGAAAAATTTACTCATCTTATTTATCGGGATTATGTTTGGAGTTAATAGTGCGGTGAATACAGTTCACGCAATAGCTGCCCAAGTAGCCAAAAAAGTGGCAAAAAAACTTCCTCAAGAAGCGATTACAAAAGGATTTATTTACCCTGTTGTTAAGAAAATTGCATCCATTCTCGGCGTTCAAATGTCTAAAAAAATCTTTGCCAATGGAGTGTCCAAAGTTGTTCCAGTTGTTGGTGCAGTAACTTCGGGTGCATTGACATACATTACTTTCAATGCTATGGCAGAAAAATTAAGAAAACACTTAGCAAAAGATGATTTAGCCAATATTGAAATTTATAAAGAAAAATCTGATTATCTAGTAATCGATGCTGAAATTATAGAATAATAATAGAAAATCGTATCCCTCTGTCGAATGATGGAGGGATTTTTTGCGATATAGAACATGAAGCAAATATATTGCAATGGTAGCGTTTAAATGATATGATAGAATACCTGTTGTTATGGGGATTTAATAGATTTTTTCGATTAGATTTTTTGTTTTAAAAATTATGTAAATTTATATTGAACACCCTAACAAAGGTCTTTAAAAATTGTATCATTCCACTAAAGAAATTTGTAGCCAAACAGTCAAATAAAAGTGGTTATGAACGTTTTCAAAACTCAAAATGATAACTGTTTTTTCGGAATAAATCCCAAAATGTTTAGAAAATAGTATAAAATAATGATTGATTTTTAAAATTTTCTTGACAAGTAAAAAAAGATATGTTAAATACTTGACGGTTATTTTTTGAAGGATTTTTGAAACGCCATTTTTCAAATTTTCTTTGGAAGAGAAAACTAGAAGGGAAGAATTATAAATGACACAATTTGATACACCAGAATACTTAGCAAAAGTGGATGCGTGGTGGCGCGCAGCTAACTATATTTCAGTAGCACAAATGTACTTGAAAGATAATCCACTATTACGTCGTCCTGTACAAAAAGAAGACGTTAAATTACATCCAATCGGACACTGGGGAACAATCGCAGGACAAAACTTTATTTACGCACACTTAAACCGTGCTATTAACAAATATGACTTAGATATGTTCTACATTGAAGGTCCTGGACACGGTGGACAAGTAATGGTATCTAACTCATACTTAGATGGTTCTTATACTGAATTATATCCAAATATTACGCAAGATGAAGCTGGCTTCAAACAATTGTGTAAAATTTTCTCATTCCCAGGAGGAATTGCATCACATGCTGCTCCTGAGACTCCTGGTTCTATTCACGAAGGTGGAGAATTAGGTTACTCATTATCTCACGCAACAGGTGCTATCTTAGATAACCCTAACGTAATTGCTGCTGCAGTTATCGGAGATGGAGAAGCAGAAACAGGCCCATTAGCAGCTGGTTGGTTCTCAAACACATTCATCAACCCTGTAAATGATGGTGCTGTACTTCCAATTCTTTACTTAAACGGTGGTAAAATCCACAACCCAACAATTTTAGCTCGTCGTACTGATGAAGAATTAACTCAATTCTTTAACGGTTTAGGATGGAATCCAATTTTCGTTGAAGGAACTGATCCTGAAAAAGTTCACCCATTAATGGCTGAAAAATTAGACGAAGCAATTGAAAAAATTCAAGCAATCCAAAAAGAAGCTCGTGCTAAAAAAGCTGAAGAAGCAACAATGCCTCATTGGCCAGTATTAGTAGTACGTACACCAAAAGGATGGACTGGTCCAAAAGAATGGAACAGCGAACCAATCGAAGGTGGATTCCGTGCTCACCAAGTTCCAATTCCAGTATCAGGTGAATCAATGGAACACATCGATCATTTATTAAACTGGTTGAAATCATACCGTCCAGAAGAATTATTCGATGAAAATGGAAAATTAGTAGAAGAAATTGCTGCTATTTCACCAAAAGGTGACCGTCGTATGAGCATGAACCCAATCACTAATGCAGGGGTTGTAAAACCAATGGAAATTACTGATTGGACTAAACATGCAGTTGATACTTCAACTCCAGGTGCTATCCAAAAACAAGATATGATTGAATTTGGTAAATTTGCAGCTGACTTAGTAAAAGCTAACCCTGAAAACTTCCGTATCTTCGGACCAGATGAAACTAAATCTAACCGTCTAAACGAAGTATTTAAAGCAACGAACCGTCAATGGGTTGGTCGTCGTGATGAAAGCTATGATGAATGGATTTCACCAGTTGGTCGTGTTATCGATTCACAATTATCAGAACACCAAGCAGAAGGATTCTTAGAAGGATATGTATTAACAGGTCGTCACGGATTCTTCGCTTCATACGAATCATTCTTACGTGTTGTAGACTCAATGATTACTCAACACTTCAAATGGTTACGTAAATCTAAAACTCACGCTCCATGGCGTAAAAACTATCCATCATTAAACTTGATTGCAACATCAACAGTGTTCCAACAAGACCACAATGGATATACTCACCAAGATCCAGGTTTATTAACTCACTTAGCTGAGAAAAAACCAGAATTCGTTCGTGAATATTTACCAGCAGATACAAACAGCTTGATGGCAGTTATGGCTGAAGCTTTAAGTTCAGAAGATAAAATTAACTTAATCGTTTCATCTAAACACCCACGTCCTCAATTCTACTCAGTAGAAGAAGCTAAAGAATTAGTAAGCGAAGGATACAAAGTAATTGACTGGGCTTCAACTGTTAAAGATGGCGAAGAGCCTGATGTAGTAATCGCTGCTGCAGGTACTGAACCAAACTTAGAAGCATTAGCAGGTATTTCAATCTTGCATAAACAATTCCCAGAATTGAAAATCCGCTTCATCAACGTTGTAGATATCTTAAAATTACGTTCTCCAAAAGTTGACCCTCGTGGTTTATCTGATGAAGAATTCGATAAATTATTTACAGCTGATAAACCAGTAGTATTCTGCTTCCACGGATATGAAGGTATGATTCGTGATTTATTCTTCGATCGTAACAACCACAATGTTCATATCCACGGTTACCGTGAAAACGGGGATATTACAACTCCATTTGATATGCGTGTTCTTTCTGAAATGGACCGCTTCCACGTTGCAAAAGATGCTGCAGTTGCTGTATATGGTGACAAAGCTAGCGAATTTGCTGCGAAAATGGATGAAACAGTGGAATTCCACCACAGCTATATCCGTGAACACGGTGAAGATATTCCAGAAGTAGTAAGCTGGAAATGGGAAAACGTTAATAAATAATAACGATTTTGATTGAATAGGGCAGTCGTCTGACGATAGATTTCTATCTGAGGGCGAGCCCTATTTTTGTATAAAGATGAAATGAACTTCGAGACATAACGATTCGTTATTTTAAAAGGGGAAATATACTTCTTTATTATATGTCCGCCGGATATAGACAAATAAAAGAAGAGTTTGCTATAATATTCACACAAGTAAAGGGGAGTGAAAATGATGAGTAAAATGAAGTTTTTATTAGGTGCAATGGCGTTATCAACTTTTGTAGCAACAAACAATGTTCAAGCTGCTGAAAATGAAGGAATAATTCCAAAATGTGTAGTTCAAGAGAACGCTCTTGTTAAAGGGGATGCACATGTACCTGTATCGAAGTGTGGACAACCATTTAGATATAGTACGCCTGAATGGAAAGTTGAAAAAGACGGCAGCAAAGTATTGTATCGTGATGGAAAACGTGCGTTAAAATGGCAAGCAGTTGATAATACTTGGGTATTTATTGGAGATAACTTTAAACCATTAAAAGGTTGGCAAGTGTTGCCAGTTGTTCAACAAGGTTTGATTAATGTTGTTGAAGGCGATGATATTCATACATCTGTACCAGATAAAGGTTATTTTTACTTTAATGAACAAGGCTATTTACAAGAAAAATGGGTATTCGATGATGGACATTGGTATTACATTCCAGAACGTGGTGTTGTTTCAAAAGGTTGGGTAGAAGTAAAAGATAAATGGTATTATTTCGATACATCTGGAAGAATGCAAACAGGTTGGAAAATGCTGAATGGAGTTTGGTATTACTTAAATGAATCTGGTGCAATGGAAACTGGCTGGGTTCAAGTGGATGGAAAATGGTATTACTTCAACACTTCAGGTGGCATGGAAACAGGTTGGGTGCAATGGAATGATGCTTGGTATTATTTTGCACCATCAGGCGAAATGAAAACAGGCTGGGTAGAGTCATCTGGTAAATGGTATTTCTTAAAAGACAGTGGTCAAATGGCTGTATCAGAAAAAACAGCTGATGGTTATCAAGTAGATGCAACTGGAGCATGGGTTCGCTAGCAAAAGCAGTTGACAGTTTAAAGTATTGTCAGTATACTGATAACAATTAAATCGAGAGCAATGATCAAGCGCAGTAGAGACTAGCATCGGAGCAAAAAGAGAATTGTCGGTAGGTGCAAGACAATCCAACCTAGAATCGAAGTACACTTGAGAGCAAACTGTGACAAACAGCGTCTATCCGCGATAAGGATTTGAGAGGTAGTTTTTAACTACAATATGGGTGGTAACACGGCAAAGTCGTCCCTAATAGCTTTTTGGGCTATTAGGGACTTTTTTTATTTGCTAGAAAACTGTGTAAGAAAATTGCAACAATATAAGGAGGATTTGTATGAATATTATTGATGATTTAATGTGGCGTGGAGCCATTAATCAAATGACAGATGAAGAAGGTTTGCGTCAATTAACGCAAGAAAAAGCAGTCTCACTATACTGTGGTGTGGATCCAACAGGAGATAGTATGCATATTGGACATTTAATTCCATTTATGATTTTACGTCGTTTTCAACTAGCAGGTCATCGTCCAGTTATTGTAATTGGGGGAGCAACAGGTTCAATTGGAGACCCAAGTGGACGTACAAGTGAACGTGTTTTACAAACAAAAGAACAAGTACAACATAATGTCGAAAAATTAACTGCTCAAATGAAACGTTTATTCTTAACAAGTCAAGAAGACCAAGAAGCCGTTCGATTAGTGAATAACTATGATTGGACAAAAGCACTATCTTTATTAGACTTCTTACGTGATTATGGAAAACATTTCAACTTAAATACAATGTTAGCAAAAGATGTTGTTGCTAGTCGTTTAGAAGTAGGAATTTCATTTACAGAGTTTTCTTACCAAATTTTACAATCCATCGACTTTTTACAATTGTTCCGTAAAGAAGATGTTCAAGTGCAAATTGGTGGAGCTGATCAATGGGGAAATATTACAGCTGGTTTAGAATTAATTCGTAAAGTGGAAGGAGCAGAAGCTCGTGCTTATGGATTAACAATTCCATTAATGCTGAAATCTGATGGTACTAAATTCGGAAAATCAGCTGGTGGAGCAGTATGGTTAGATCCAGAAAAAACAACTCCATATGAATTCTACCAATTCTGGTTAAACCAAGATGACCGTGATGTGATTAAATATATTAAATACTTTACATTCTTAGAAAAAGAAGAAATTGAAGCATTAGAAGTTTCTGTACAAGAAGAACCACATAAACGTCAAGCGCAAAAACGTTTAGCAGAAGAAGTGACAGGTTTTGTACATGGTGAAGTAGCCTTACAAGATGCCTTAAAAATTACAAATGCTTTATTCACTGGAGATGTTCAACAATTAAATGCGGATGAAATTGAACAAGGGTTTAAAAATATGCCAACATTTGAAAGTGAAAAAGTAGAACAAAACTTAGCAACATGGTTAGTAGATTTAGGAATTGAGCCAAGCCGTCGTCAATCTCGTGAAGATATTCAAAATGGTGCCATCTCTATTAATGGAGAAAAAATTACAGATTTAGAACATGTTTGGACTCCAGAACAATCCTTTGAAGGACGTTTTGTACTAGTTCGTCGTGGTAAGAAAAAATATTTCTTAGTAAAATTAAAATAATGATGGAGAAAAGGTTAGAGAAATCTAGCCTTTTTTTGTGGAATTGTCATGAAAAATATGACAAATTATCGGCTAAAAAAAGCGATTATATCAACTATAAAACGAAATGTTACAGTTTCGTTACAATGAAGATACAATTCTGCGAAATTTAACATAAGACTTTAGACCTATGTTATGATGATACCAGTCAGAATTACAAGCACTTTCATTTAGTGCCTTTTATATAAATAAAACCGTTTGGAGGGAATCATTTGAATAAGAAGTTATTAACTTTCGTAGTAACAGGAACAGCGTTAGCATTAGGTACATTAGCACCTTCAGTAAACGCTCAAGATATTGATTCGCAAATTAGCTCAGCAAATTCTCAAATTCAAAATTTAAATAATCAAAAACAAGCAGTAGCAGGACAAGTAGAACAATTATCTCAAGATTTAACAAATGTACAATCAAGAATTAATTCAGTTCAAGCAGAACAAGAAACTGCTAAAGCAAACTTAGAAGTATTAAAAGCAGAAATTTCAAAACTTGAAACATTAATTGCAGAACGTAATGAACGATTAAAAGATCAAGCTCGTGCAGTTCAAGTAAATGGTGCGCGTTCATATGTTGACTTCTTACTAAATGCAGACTCTATTACAGATGTAGTAAATCGTATTGGAGTTATTGTTGACTTAGTAGGTGCAAACCGTCAATTAATGCAGGAACAAGCTCGTGATAAAGAGCAAGTTCAAACAAAAGAACAAGCTCAAAAAGATAACTTGGATCAACAAAAAGCAAATGAAGCACAATTACAAAACTTACAAACTGAATTAAGTGCAACATTTACAAAACATAAAGCAACTTTAGCAAATCTTTCAAATGAAGAATTAGAAGCAATCGCAGCACGTGATGGCTTAGTTCAAGAAAAAGAAAGATTAGCAGCTGAAAAAGCTCGTGCAGATGCTGAAAAAGCAGCAGCACAAAAAGCAGCAGAAGAAGCTAAAGAAGCAATGTTGAAAGCAACAGAAGAAGCAGTTGCAAAAGCAGCAGCGACTCCTGCAGCAGCAACAGCATCAACTCCAACGACAATTGCAGCGAAGAGTGAAGCAGCTTCTACAACTTCATCTTCAACGGCAGTAGCAACAGCGGCAACAACTCCAACTCCAGCTAAAGCAGAAAACATCGTGGTAGGTGGATCATTCGCAGCTCCAAATCCATCATTTGTAGCAGCTTTAAATGGTGGATACTTTGGACAATGTACTTACTATATGTACAACCGTTTCGCTCAATTAGGAGCACCAATTAGAACTACAGCATTAGGAAATGCAGCTGAATGGCCAGCAAACGCTGCAGCAGCAGGTTACGGAGTTTCTTCAACTCCTCGTGCAGGTACAGCAATTGTATTCCAAGGTGGTTTAGGTGGAGCACACCCTGTATATGGTCACGTTGGATTTGTTGAACGTGTAAACGCAGATGGATCATTATTCATCTCAGAAATGAATGTACAAGGTGTAAACGTTATTTCAACTCGTACAATTCCAGCAAGCATTGCTGCTCGCGCAACATATATCAACTTCGGATTATAATATGAATGTAAGAATGGATTCCGTTATGGAATTCATTCTTTTTTTGTATTTTATGGAGAGTGTGGTAGCTTATTTGAGAAGTGTCCGCTGTGGAATTGAGGGTGAATGGAATTTTTGAAAAATCGCAAAAGATTTTTTGTAAAAAATGTTGATTTTTTTATAAAAAAAAGTTAAGATAAATTTATCGCTTTATTTAGTAAGTATTTGCTAAATAATCGACTCTCTAGACTAACGTTAACTTTCGCCGTGATTGACACCGAAGGCTAGCGTTTTTTTTTATCGTTTTTTTGTGGAAAATGAGTTACAATAAGAAAAGTAATCAATGAAAGTGAAAGGAAGTGAAGCGATGGATACAGCTCTTTTAAAAGAAAAAATTCAAAAGAAAAGTAAGGAACTTGGTATCGATAAAATCGGATTTGCTTCTGCAGCACCTTTTGATCATTTAGCTCAAGGGATGCAAGAATCTAAAGAGTTAGGACATACAACAGGATTTGAACATCCGATTTTAGAAGAGCGAATTTACCCAGAGAAGATTTTTGATTCTCCTAAAACCATTATTTCGATTGCTTTGGCATATCCAACTTTGCCAAGCCAGAAACCTGAACGTGTAAAAGGTGAGCGTCGTGGAGCTTTTGCGAGAGCTTCTTGGGGAGAAGATTACCATTTTATTTTATCTAGAAGAATGGAAGCTTTAATTGACTATATTAAAAGTGAAGTGAATCAAGAAGATGTTGCCTTCAAGCCAATGGTCGATACAGGCGAATTAATTGATGTTCGTGTTGCTGAACGTGCGGGAATTGGATTTGTTGGAAAAAATGGTTTATTAGTCACAAAGGAATTTGGTTCCTATGTGTATTTAGGCGAATTAATTACCAATATTGAATTTCCAGTCGATGATCCTGTTGATTACGGCTGTGGAGATTGTACACGTTGTGTAGATTTTTGCCCGACCAATGCCTTATTAGGAAATGGGAAAATGAATGCGCAACGTTGTTTATCGTATCAAACACAAACGAAGGGGTTTATGCCGAAGGAATATCGTAAAAAAATGGGACATGTCATTTATGGTTGCGATATTTGCCAGCAAGTTTGTCCGTATAATAAAGGAAAAGATTTTCATTTACATCCTGAAATGGAACCATCTGTGGAAGAAACACATCCATTGTTAAAACCATTAGTGACGATTTCGAATAAGGAGTTCAAAGAACGGTTTGGAAAGATGGCTGGTTCATGGCGTGGGAAGAAGCCGCTGCAGAGAAATGCAATTATTGCGCTAGCGAATTACCGTGATAAAACAGCTGTTCCGCTATTGTTGAAAGTGATGAAGGAAGATATGCGACCTGTCATAAAAGGAACCGCAGCTTGGGCTGTGAGTGAGATTATTAGTGAATCAAGTGAAGAACTGATTCAGTATTTTACAGAAATGTTAGAAAAAGCTCGAAAAGTTGAAGCAACAACGAAAGAAGAAGCAGATTTAGTGACTGAATTAGAAGAAGCGATTCAAACATTACACGAAAAATTACCAAAAAATCCTGAGGAGGGATCTTATGACGATTAATCATATTGTATTATTTGAACCACAAATTCCAGCGAATACTGGAAATATTGCGCGTACTTGTGCAGCAACGAATTCACCGCTACATTTAGTGGGGCAATTAGGATTTTCAACAGATGACAAGCATTTGAAACGTGCAGGTTTGGATTATTGGAATGATGTCGATATTACGTATCATGATTCGCTAGAAGCGTTTATGGAATATTTAGGCAATCGTCCGATTTATTTAATTACAAAATTTGCTAATCATACTTATGATGAAGTTGATTTGGCAAAGGATAAAGAGCAATTTTTCATTTTTGGGAAAGAAACAACAGGATTACCGGAAGAATTTATGCGTGAACATGAAGAAAGTTGTTTAAGATTACCGATGAATGATACTCATGTTCGCTCGTTAAACTTGTCGAATACAGCAGCAATTGTTGTTTATGAAGCATTAAGACAGCAACAGTTTAAAGGCTTGGAATTAGTTCACACGTATGAACATGATAAATTGAAATAAGGAGACATGAAGATGAAGAACATTCCTCTCTATTTATGGAATACTATTATTTATGCATTATGTACTCTTTCGTTTGTATTCCTAGCAGTGGTGGATAATAAATGGTATGCATTAGTCGCAGCTTTATTTGCAATTTCTAGTGCTTTTAATGCGTATCGATATGTTAAAGATAAACAGAAAAAATAAGAGAAGTAATGGAGGTGTGAGGATGAAAGATTTAGTTTATGCATTACTCATGTTTATAATAGCATGTGCCTGTGTTATATTAACAGTTGTACATAATAAATTATTTGCTATTTTAGTGATTTTCTATTTATATCGTACTGGCGTTTATGCTTATAGATATTATCAATATCGTAAATATAGCAAACGTTTATAAGACAGCAATCATTTTTAAGAGATAAACGGACACAATCGTTTATCTCTTTTTTTGTTGCTTGACAGTATGAGGGAATTGTATCAGAATAAAGTCATTAACGATTGTGAAGGAGGCTACCAATGATGGAAAAAGATTGGTGGAAAGGCAAAGTAGCTTATCAAATTTATCCAAAAAGTTTTAATGATAGTAATGGAGATGGAATTGGGGATTTAAAAGGAATTACTGCAAAACTCGATTACTTACAAAGCTTGGGAATTGATATTTTATGGTTGTCTCCTGTATATAAGAGTCCGTTTGTGGACCAAGGATATGATATTGCAGATTATTATGCGATTGATCCACAATTTGGAACAATGGAAGATATGGAAGAATTAATTGCTGAAGCAAAAAAACGGGATATTTCCATTATTATGGATTTGGTTGTCAACCATTGCTCTGATCAACATGAATGGTTTCAAAAAGCATTAGCAGATCCAGAAGGTCCTTATGCTGATTATTTCTACTTTATTGAAAGTGACAAAGAACCAAATAATTGGGAAACTTATTTCGGGGGTAGTGTGTGGGATAAAGTTCCTGGAACGAATAAATATTATTTACACTCATTCCATAAAGGGCAACCCGATTTAAATTGGCAAAATCCTGTTGTGCGAGAAGAAATTTATACAATGATTAATTGGTGGTTAGAAAAAGGGATTGGAGGATTCCGTATTGATGCCATTATTAATATTAAAAAGGATTTAGAATGGCGTTCATTACCATCTGAACAAGAAAATGGACTTGTTCCTGTTCGTTATTCATTAGCAAATGCGCAGCCAATTGAACCATTTTTACAAGAAATGAAGGAAAAAACATTTGAACGTTATAATGCTTTTACAGTAGGAGAAGTATTTAATGAAACGGATGAAGAATTACATTTCTTTATTGGCGAAGAGGGAGTATTCTCGTCTATTTTTGATTTTAAACAAACGATTTTAGGGCAAAAGGGAAATGGTTGGTATAGCCATGATTTACCAACTGCTGAAGAATTAAAAGAGAGTATTTTCAAAGCGCATCGTCGTGCAGATTCCATTGGTGTATTATCAACCATTATTGAAAACCATGATGAGCCACGTGGAGTTTCTCATTATATTCCTGAGGGAGAAGTTACAGAAATTAGTAAAAAAGCTCTTGCAACGGTGCAAATGCTTCGTAAAGGAATTCCATTTATTTATCAAGGGCAAGAAATTGGGATGGAAAATCAAATTTTCGAATCGATTGATGAGTTTGATGATATTAATACATTAAATGAATATCATGTTGCAAAAGAAGCAGGGCTAACAGATGAAGAAGCGTTGAAGGATATTTCAAAATATAGTCGTGATAATGCTCGTACTCCAATGCAATGGAATGGTGAAGAGAAGTTAGGGTTTACCACTGGAGAAGCTTGGCTTGTTTCAAAACAGCCACAAAGAGACATTAATGTTGAAGCACAGGAAAATAATCCGCAATCTATCTTGAATTATTATAGAGCGCTAACTGCTTTATATCGTGATGAAGTTTATGGATCAACGATTCGAGAAGGAGCATTTATTCCTGTTTTAGAAGAAGCGAAAAACATAATTGCTTATGAGCGTCGTGGAGAAAAACGTGTGCTTGTATTAGTGAACTATCAAGTAGAACCTCAAAGTGTAACTTTATCAACACCGGTAAGAAAAGTGTTACTAGCCAATATTCCAGCACAAATGAATGGAGAAGGAGATCAACTCTCTCTTGCTGGCTATCAAGCGCTTGTCTGTGAATTAGAAGATGAATAGAGTGAAGGAAACGTTCTTTTTGAAAGAGCGTTTTTTTATTGTAAATCATAGATCCTTAAGAATGATTAAATACGAAATATTCCTATATGAAAACGGAAACAACCGGTGTATAATGAGCGTAATAAAAAATAAAGAAACTTATTGACAAAAAAGAATGCTAGGTATATAGTTAGCTAAAAGAGCAACTAACCTATTCTTTTTGAAAAAAGTTTTGAGGAGGAATGTATCATGGATACACAAAAAGTTGAACACTATGCAGAAATTGTGAGAAAAGTTTCTACGGGATTAAAAGTTTGGAATATTATTGGGATTGTTGGAAATGTTTTGGGTCTTTTAGGAATGGCAATATTATTAATACCACAAGTTCAAGAACAATTAGCAACCGTAAAAAATCCATATCTCACAAAAGAAAACATTGGATTTGGAATAGCCGTTCTTGTAGTATTTTTATTAATATGTATTTTTTCAACAATTTTATACCACAAAATTGGAAAAAGTGCTAAAGCTCAAGTATTACCTGATAAAAATTTATTACATTATGCGATTGGGGTTTTTGCATTTTCAATTGTGATGCAAGTTGTGAATCAATTGATGAGTGGATTAGGATTTGATATTACTGCATATATTTTCCCTGCGATTGTTGCTGGATTACTAGCATGGGTATATGTGACTTATCAAAAATGGGAGCAAGAAGTAGCAAAACAATAAAAATGATGTGATGTTTAGAAGTTTGAAAACAACCGTTAGGAGGAATGTATCATGGATACACAAAAAGTTGAAAAATATGCAGGTGTAGTTAGTAAAATTGCTACCGGCTTAAAAGTTTGGAATATTATTGGAATTTTTGGGAATCTCTTTGTATTAATTGGAGTAGCGTCTACATTTGTTCCAAGTGTGCAAGAAGAATTAGCAAAAAAAGGTGTAGAACATAGTTCTGAAACGGCAGGAGTTGGAGTAGCAGTTTTCCTATTATTCTTATTATTATGTATTTTTGCAACAATTTTATATCACAAAATTGGAAAGAGTGCTAAAACTCAAGTATTACCAGATAAAAATTTATTCATCTATGCGATTGGCATTCACGCATTTTCGATTTTAATGCAAATTGCTAGTAATATTTTCAATCATCAAGAATTCAGTGTAACTACTTTTGTTATTCCTGCCATTATTGCCGGATTACTAGCATGGTTATATGTGACATACCAAAAATGGGCACAAGAAGTAGTGAAACGTTAAGGAGAGTTATCAATGAGTAAAACATTAAAATGGAGCATGATTAGCGTAATGGTATTAGGAGCCGTTATTGTAATCGTATTAGGATTTTTGAAATTACGCTCTCCGGAAAAGAAAGAAGAACACCATTATACAATTATGGAGTTAACGGAACAGGAGCCTTTAGTATTAGATGGAAATATTGAAACAGCTAAAGAGCAAAGCTATCATGTGGACCCTCAAAAAGGGCAAGTTGCCGAAGTAAAAGTAACAGATGGTCAAGAAGTAGAAGCAGGCGATGTGTTATTTGAATATGATAATGAAACAATTAGTGACGAAGTTGCCGATTTAAATCGACAAGTAAGTCGTCTAGTAGCTGAACGTGATCGTCTATATCAAGAATTAGAAACACAAAAGAATCGTAAGGCTCAAGTAAAACAAGAGGTAGAAAAAGAAGTTCCTGCTCCAAATCAACAAGGTGCTACGAATCAAACGACTCATGTAGGAGCTATGGATACGACAGCCTTTGATCAAGCCATCGAGGGAACTCAAAAAGCAATTCGTGATATGAACAATAATATTGAAGATGTGAATACAAAAATCGAACGTCTTTCTAAAAAAACAAGCTCAAGTGTAACGGCAGATATTGCAGGAACTATTAGCATTAATCCGGAAGGAAAGACAAATGCACAGTTAGCCTTCGTTAAAATTACAAGTAAAGATAGCGAAGTAAAAACAACAGTTTCTGAATATGATTATGAATCTATTGAAAAAGGAATTGATGTAACTGTATATGTGAAAGCTCAAGATCGAGATATTAAAGGAACAATTTCATTTGTTTCAACGGATCCGTCAGGAAGTGGTGCTAATCCAGTACCAGCTTTGCCAACTTCTCCAAGTGCAGCTTCTAGTGGTGGAGGTCATAGTGTTGCTCGTTATGATGTAATTGTAAAACCAGAAACTTCTCTTCCGAACGGCTTTACGGTTCAAGTAAAAATCCCTCAAAAAGGATTAGTATTAACAGAACAAGCTATTCAAAAAGATAGCGAACAAGAATATGTGTACTTATACGATAATGGGGTAGCTAAACGCAAAAATATCAAACGTGTGAAAAAAGGATTCCAATGGATTGTTCAAGAAGGATTAAGTATTGGAGATAAAGTGATTGCAAATCCAGATTCAGAAATTACAGATGGAGCAGCGGTGTCTTCTACACAATTGGAAGAGTCGGTGAAGTCCAATGATTAAACTAGAACATATTCATAAATATTATAAAGTTGGAGACGAGCAGTTACATGTATTAAATGATGTGAATGTTCGTATTACTCAAGGAGAATTTGTTGGAATTATGGGGCCTTCGGGTTCTGGAAAATCTACTCTTATTAATATATTAGGATTCCTAGATTCTAAATATGAAGGAAAATATTCTTTCAATGATGAGTCTGTTTCTAATTTGAGTGATAATCAAATTTCCAAAGTTCGTAATTCTACCGTTGGATTTGTTTTTCAAGATTTTAACTTAATTGAACAAGCAACCGTCGAAGAAAATGTGCGTCTACCTTTATTATATCGTGGATTAACACCTCGCCAAACTCATACAAAGGTAAAACAAGCGCTAGAAAAAGTAGGGCTAGGAGATAAGTTAGAAAAATATCCTCGCCATCTTTCAGGTGGTCAAAAACAAAGGGTGGCAATTGCACGAGCATTAGTAAATAGTCCAAAATTCATTATTGCGGACGAACCGACAGGCGCATTAGATAGTAAAACTTCTGCGAGTATTATGGATATTTTATATCGCTTAAATCGTGAAGATGGAGTAACGATTGTAATGGTGACGCATGATCCGACATTGACGAAGTATTGTTCTCGTGTCATCCATGTAATCGATGGTGTGGTTCATGAACAAAAGGAGGGGATTCCAAATGAAATTTAGTGTATTATTAGGATCCGCTCTACATTCTTTAAGAGGAAATGCTCGTCGTACGATTTTAACGATGTTAGGAATTATTATCGGAATTGCAGCTGTTATTACGATTATGAGTCTTGGGAAAGGATTCCAAAAAATGGCTGTTTCAGGATTAGCTGGAGAAGATAATGGGAAAGTGACTGTACAATTTTTCTATCAACCCGATAATCCAGAATCTGTTCGAAAAGTAGAAAAAGCTTTTTCAAAACAAGACCGTATCGGTGTAGAAAGTATTGAAGGAGTTTCTGGAACAGAAATTCCTGAAACAAAGGAACAAAATTATATTTACGGAGTTTCGATTCCAACAAAAAAATCGACAGAACGTATTGTACTGGGATTAGAAAAATCTGCAACAAAAGAGTCTTTAACAGTTGGAGAAAATATTTCCCAAGTAGATATTGATGCGAATAAAAAAGTAGCAATTATTGATGAATCGTTAGCAGAATTGTTATTTGCTAGTCCGAAACAAGCACTAGGAAATGGGGTAACGATTGATGGAGAAGTGTACTATATTAAAGGGGTTAAACCAACGAGTAAAGTAGATGCTTTGCAAGCTATTTTTACTGGTGCAGATCCTTATAAAGCCGTACATATTCCAGCTACCACTCATCAACATTATCATAAAAAAGAAGAAAATGTGAATGGGCTAAAAGTATTTATTAAACCGGGCTATGTAGCAAAAGATGTAGCTAAAAAAGTAGAAACTCATTTAAATGAAGTGGGTTCAAAACATACTTCTGGGAAATATACCTTTATTGACGTAGCTGCTCAAATGGATATTATTGGAAAAGTGTTAGATGGATTAACTTATTTTGTTTCAGCAGTAGCCGGAATTTCGCTATTCATTGCAGGTGTTGGGGTGATGAATATGATGTATATTTCAGTATCTGAACGAACAAAAGAAATTGGGATTCGTCGTGCAATGGGAGCTACTAAAGGTTCGATTCAATTACAATTTTTATTAGAAGGAATTATGATTACTTCTATTGGAGGAATTATCGGATATGTAACAGGAGTGCTAATTGCGATGTTGATTTCGAATTTCCTACCATTCAAAATTTATACCGACTGGACAGCAGTAGCGTTAACCGTTGGAGTATCTGTCTTTATTGGAATTGTATTTAGTGTATTTCCTGCTAAATCTGCTGCGAATAAAGATGTCATTGAAATATTACGTTAAGAGGTTGGAGAAACTCCAGCCTTTTTTCTTTGAAATGATTGAAACATGAAAGAGAAACTTGTACTATAGATATGGCAATAAAACGAAGAAAGAGGTGAGCGCATGAAGATTTCAGAAGGAGATTTTATATTTGAATTAAACTTTTTAGCTATCCATCCTCAAACTCACAACATTCAAACAGATGTGTTCTTACAAGTTTCTCATCAAGAAGAAGCTTATCAAGAAGTCATAAACTTATTATCTGTAGCACAATTCGAAGAATGTCTGTTGGCGATGAAGAACTTATTAGAAAAAGGAGAAGAGTATTCTTCAGAATTTGAACAATCTAGATTAGCGGTGTTATTAGAAAAAATAGAAGAGGAGTATGTCATGACATGGGTCATTGCTCCAGAAAATATTTTAACAGCGGCTTCTCAAGTCATTGGAATTGATCTGGCTCAATTGGATGAAGAAGAAGTGTTTCTTTATCAAGAAGAAGAGGAGAAGAAACAAACGAAAACGGTTGAAGTGGAATTGAGTTTATCAGTTGAAGAAATGCGACAAATCTATGAACAATTACAAGAAGATTTGAAACGAGTAAAAGAATTTATGCTATAATAAGAATAGTTGAATCATATTGGAGGGTATGCGTGTGAACATGAAAGAGATGGTCGGCAAACAGGCCGCAACTTATATTGAATCAGGTATGACAGTAGGTCTAGGAACAGGTTCTACAGCTTATTATTTTGTAGAAGAAATTGGTAGACGTGTGAAAGAAGAAGGCTTAGACATTATTGGTGTAACGACTTCAAAACGTACAAAAGAACAAGCCGAAAAACTAGGAATTCCGTTGAAGAGTGTAGACGAAGTAGATTTCATTGATGTAACAGTGGATGGAGCGGATGAAATTGCTCCTGATTTTTCAGGAATTAAAGGAGGCGGTGGTGCCTTACTATTTGAAAAAATTGTTGCAGAACAATCAAAACGTATTATTTGGATTGTCGATGAATCTAAAATGGTAGATTATTTAGGACGCTTCCCACTTCCAGTAGAAGTGATTCCTTATGGTTCAGAACAATTATTCAAAAAATTCGAAGAAAAAGGCTATCGTCCAAAATTCCGAGTGTTAGAAAACAGAGAACGTTATTTAACAGATAGTCAAAACTATATTATTGACTTAGATGTATTCCCGATTAAAGATCCTGTGTCATTTGGAGCAGAATTAAAAGCTCTAACAGGAGTAGTGGAACAAGGGTTATTTACAAATATGACAGAAACAGTTTTAATTGGAACACCGGATGGTGTGAAAGTGCAAACTTTAGGATAATAGAGAGAAGGTCTGGGATTGATCCCAGGCTTTTTTGTTTTTGAGCTAATTTAAAGAGGGAGTGAATAAAAAGTGTCGGTGAGGTTAGAGCTAAACTAGTTTTTATGTTCAGAATCATTCACAAACAATTGATATAGTTGATTTATATGGGATTTGTACAGATATAGCTAAAGCGAATAACGAACTATATTAATTTAGTATAAGGTAAAGTTTGTTTTTACGTTGAATTTCAAGGGGGACTACTGTATCATTTCGATATAACTTAATTAAAATGATATAAAAAAGAGTGGGAACGGTTCTTTTATTAGAAGTTTTATTCTTTTTTTATCATGACAGGAGGAATTCAATATGGCTGAAGTAGAAAGCTTTACATTAGATCACAATAAGGTGATTGCACCTTACGTGAGACTAATTTCAAACGAATACGGGAAAAAAGGAGATGTTATTTCGAATTTTGATATTCGCTTTTTACAACCAAATAAACAAGAGATGCCGACCGGAGTGATTCATACATTTGAGCACTTGTTAGCAGATTTACTTCGTGATCGTATCGATGGGATTATCGATATCTCACCATTTGGTTGTCGTACGGGATTCCACTTAATTTTATGGGAAGAACGTTCCGCAGAAGATATCGCTCGTGCATTAAAATCAACGTTAGAACAAATTGTTGAAAAAATTCAATTTGATGATATTCAAGGTGTCTCTGCTGTTCAATGCGGGAATTACCGTGATCACTCTTTATTTGGAGCAAAAGAATATGCTAAACAAGTATTAGAACAAGGAATCAGTATTGATCCATTTGAACGTAAAGTGATTTAATGTCATTTATTCAATAATTAGTAAATATCTAAACGGAGGGATTTCCTTATGAACTTAAAAACTATTACAAAATCTTTATTTGCACTTTCAGCAGTTGTAGCATTAGCTGCTTGCAGCAATCAAACTACATCAAACTCAACAACTTCAAATTCAAAATCAGAATTAAAAACAGTAAAAGTTGCTTCTGTTGGTTCTGATGCGGAAATTTGGAGACATATTGCTGAAACAGATCAAGCAAAAAAAGCAGGATTAAAAATTGAAGTTGAAGAACTAAATGGTGGCGTGCCATTAAACCAAGCAGTTGCGGAAGGTTCCGTAGATGCAAATGCCTTTCAATCGATTGGATATTTACAAGGATTTAACGAATCCAATAGTTCTAAACTAACACCAATTGGAACAACTTATATCGAACCAATGGGTCTATATTCTAAAAAAGTAAAAGCATTAAACGACCTACCAAATGGTGCTAAAATTGCAATTCCAGATAATCCTTATAATACAACACGTGCGCTTCGTTTATTAGAAACTGCTGGATTAATTAAATTATCAGCAGATTTCAAAGAAGGTACAGGTACTCCAAGTGATATCGTAGAAAATAAGAAAAACTTTGAATTTTTATTAATTGATGATACTACAAGTGTTCGTGTGCTAGATGATGCAGATTTAATTGCTATCGGAAATACGATTGCCCTTGAAGGTGGATTAAATGTATTGAAAGATGCATTATTCTATGAAAAAGCAGATGAATCTACTATTACAAGTATTAATGTGATTGTTGTGAAGAGTGGAAATGAATCTAATGATGATTATAAGAAATTAGTAGATTTATATCATGATGCAGAAGTTCAAAAATTCATCTCAGATAAATTCCAAGGAACAAAAGTAGAAGTGAAGAAACCTATTTCTGAAGTGTGGGGTAAATAATCGATGAAAATAGCGATTGTTGCTGCAATGAAAGAAGAGCTTCATCCATTTGAAGAACACTGCGCACCAAGAAAAGAAGTTTTTTCAAAAGGTCCGATTCGAATTCTTGAAGTTCATGAGGATCTCTATCTTGTTCAATCTGGTATTGGAAAAGCGAATGCTGCAGCTACAGCGGCTTGGCTTTGTGATAAAGTTCAACCAGAACTTATCATTAATACGGGAACTACGGGAAGTTTTAATGAGAACTTTGCACTTGCAGATGTTATTGTTTCAACGAAATTTGGATATAGTGATGTAGATGCGACAGGTTTCGATTATGCATGGGGACAAGTTCCACAAATGCCAGAATCTTATCCTGTAGATAGTGATTTGAGAAAAAGAGTTATTCGTATTTTAAAGGAACGTATTACAGAATTTGGGATTCATAGTGGTTTTATTGCAACGAGTGATTCTTTTATGAGCTCGATTGAAACGGTACAAAATATTCGTAAACTTTTACCGGATATTGTAGCAAGTGATATGGAATCAACACCATTAGCGCAAGTTGCTCATTTCTATGATATTCCTGTGTTGAATATTCGTGGGATCAGTGATCATGTTGGGGGAGAAGCTCCAGATACATTTGAGGCAACTCTTGAACTAGCTTCAAAACATGCGTTTGAGGCAGTTTGTACTCTTGTGGAAGAGTTGCAGTAAGATTATGAATATAAATTAAAAAGGCTGGGGTGAATCCCAGCCTTTTGTATTACGCTAAATATTTTTCTAATCGAGCAACTACTTCTGTTAAGTTTTCCATTGAAGCAGCGTAACTGAAACGAACGTATCCTTCTCCACCAGGTCCAAATGAAACTCCAGGGATTAATGCTACTTTAGCATTTTTTGCAAGGTCACGAACGAATGCCCATGAATCTGTTCCGCATTTTGCAGGAATTTTAGCAAATAGATAGAAAGCTCCGTCAGGACTTGCAACTTCAAATCCTAAGCGACGTAATTCTTTTGCAAGATAGTCACGACGTTGTTGGTATTCTACTTTCATAATATCGCAGTCACCTTGTCCGTGTAACATTGCAGCTAAAGCACCGTATTGGCTTGAGCTACTTGGAGAAGTAACCATATATTGGTGAGTTTTAACAACTTCTTTAATAAATGGAACAGGTCCAAGAATGTACCCAATTCTCCATCCAGTCATTGCGTGAGATTTAGATAAACCTGTAATCACGATTGTTTGATCTGGTAAGAATGAAGCTAATGAAGTGTGAGTTCCACTATATGTTAATTCTGCATAAACTTCATCACATAATGCCCATAAGCCATATTCTTTTAAAACAACGCTTAAAGCTTCTAATTGTTCTTTAGAATAAGTTACGCCTGTTGGGTTACTTGGATATACTAATACAACTGCTTTAAAAGTTTTTTCTGGATGAGCT
>ERZ773037.517-NODE-517-length-21141-cov-7.945129_pt1 | contig 21141 bp, 25 predicted proteins | sample MGYA00511466_ERZ773037 | MGnify/ENA primary metagenome ERZ773037 (study PRJEB29015, sample SAMEA2738146) | human oral metagenome | biome: human oral; feature: human-associated habitat; material: saliva | place: China | collected 2202 ... | reverse complement strand
TTGACACTATGGCGCATAATATGACATATTTGGCGTTTCATATTATTGCCTTATTCGTGACATACTTCGTTTCTTTTAGACGTTTACGTGGTGATGATTGTCTAACTCATTCCAAACTAAAGTCTAGACACTAGGATGCCCTTCAGAAGCTCTCAGAAGCCCGTCATACGATTTTAGGGTCGTTCTAGGGTAAAACTACCAGCTAGGGTCTAAAATGGATTACAGAGCAAATTAGAGCCCTTAGAAACGATGTGCCTATTTTACGGCTTTTTTAGAGACTATTGAAATGAGATAAACTACAGACAAAAACTTTAGAATAGCCTTCAGAAGCTCTCAGAAGCCCGTCACGCGATTTTAGATGGTCTTTAGGGTAAATATACCGGACAGGGTCTAAAACCGATTACAGAGCAAATTAGAGCCTTTAAAAACGATAATAGTTTCAGACAATAAAAAAAAGACCCAGAGGGTCTTTCTAGGCGGATTGTTGTTCTTCTTCCTTGTTTTCGTTGACGGTGTCAACCATTGCTTGGATGCGGTCGATGAGTTCTTTAGGGGTGTCAGCGTTGTAACGCCCATGAATTTGACCAATAGCAATACAAGGTTCTAGCGTAATCGTACCGTCTTCGTTTTCTGTGGTGCGTTGTCTGACGAGTTCAAGCGTGTAGGGTTTGTCATTATAAGTTAGGTGAACGATGTAAGAATGTCCTACCCTAACCGAGTGTACGTAACCCCCGACGCAATGATTCATGGTCCAACCTTCGTTTTTGAGCATATAAGGTGTGTTGAGAACCTTAACGTCTAAATCAGATGCGAGAAGGGCGTCTTCTGTAGCCTGCCAGGTGTCGCGCCAGTTATCATCGCGCTTGAATGGTGTGATGAGGGTTGTATCAATCCTAGTGGACATGTCGAGGTCAAGCTTATTGACGCGTTCGACGAGTTTGTCGTGATAGCGAATGAAACCAGCCATACTCGTCGCTTTGATATCGAATTTGAGACGTAAGCGTTTACGCATGGTTTCGCAGTCAGCCAAGACTCGTAGCAAGTAAGCATGATTGATGTCATCGGCGCTTGAATCGAAACGATCTTGTAGATAACTCGCGTAGAGTTGAACGGCATAGCGACTACATTTGGGTATATTCCCGACACCATAGCTGTTTTTGAAGACGTTTTCGAGAGGATGGTCCTTGGTGCGCACCCAAGCCACGACTTTACGGAAGGCTTCAGGTGTGAGTTTAGGGCGAAGGCTCATGAGGACGACGAGTTCACTCGTGGTATATTTGTTAGGATTGAGGTATTCCGTTAAGGCGCCGAATTGCTTGTAGTGAGCACGCAAAAGCTCAATACGACTAGTGGCGTTTGCGAGGTTCGTACACATGAGCGGTAGTGGAAATTCGCGCTCTTCACGTGTGGATTCAAGATTGGCCTTGCGCTCACGGTAAATATCTCTAGCGACGCGTAGGGTCGGAAGTTCAGATAAGGGGCTATCAAGAAAAGGAACGACGTCTAAATCGTCTGTGATGCGTGCGGGTTTGGTGACGGTTTGACCGCTTTTATCGACTGTGTTGAAGATAGAGCCACTGTTTATCCATACGAGTACCCCGCTTCGATTGTAAAAATGACCAGGTAATCGTTTCAGATAGAACTCAGGTTTCTCCTTCTCAGGGTTAAGGTAGATACTTGCGATGGTGTAGCCTTTTGACGTGATGTAAGGTTCGTCTGTTTGTTCGGTAGTATCAAGTCGGTAGGTGACGAGTGCTATTGGAACGTTACGGACTTCGATGTCCAATTGGATATTCATATCAGTGCGTGTTTTGTTTGACTTGTGTAGGGTGTAGATGTCACCGAAACAGTCGTTGAGGATGGCGACAACCTCGTCTTGTGTCATAAAACGATGTTCTTTAAGATGCCAGTAGAGATAGTGATCTCCTGACCCGGACGAGCAACCGCGCACGAAATAGTCATCCTGACGTTCTTTATCCGCTAGTGGAAAACGAGGCGTTCCGTCTTCGTTTTCTAACGCAAAGATTTTTCTAAAAGTATCAAAAGAACGCTGATTGCGTTCATCGATGGTGAGTTCAGTAGTCATATAATGCATAGCCTTTCTATTTTTGAGTTTTATAGGGTTAGATAGCTTTAGGGTTTAGCCCTAAAGTTTGTGGTTTTTTAAGTTGACAACAGTCGGATTCATTGATATATTATAACATGAGAGTCCGCGTGACTGATTATTTTTACTGTGAGGTTTTTAGAAACGTATGAAAAAAAACAAAGGATTGATTTTAAGTTCAGCAGCTGCGGTGCTTGCACCGGTGGCTCTTGTCGCACAGCCTGTTTTGGCTGAAGATGTTTGGTCTAATCCCCACGCTGTAGCGTCGAGCGAGCGTTGGAGTGGGCTTAAGTCGGCTAAGGACGGTGGTCCTAACGTGGCTTACGTCGATAAGGCTGGTCTTTCAGCGACGGAAGTAGCTGAAATCAAGCAACTCCCTGCTGATACAAAAGCTAAAGGGTGTACGCTCTACAAGCTTGTCTATGAAAAAGACGGTCAAGCAACAACGACAGCTAATGGGTCTAGTAACAGCTTGACGTCTAACTTGCCTGAACCTGCGAAGCAGTTTGTCGATAAGGTCTTGCCAAACACGGGGGACGCGCAAGTGACAACAGTTGTCGGAACGCTTGTTGGTGTGGGTCTCTTGTCAGGCGCAGCCTTTATGCTCATCAAGGGACGTAAGGGTCGCGCGGCGCTTATTGTTCTTCTCGCTAGTGGTGCAACGCTTGGTTTTGGCATTTCAGCAGGTGCTTATACGGGGAATGATATTGCACCATCAGTGCTTGTTGCTGATGAGAGTGCTTTGACGGCTCCTGAAATTAAGGGGTATCATTTCGTAGGTTATCTCGAGTTGCAAGGCGCTTGTCTCTTGCAAGAAACACCTAAGACAACTGGGGATAAACCAGTTGAGACGCCTAAGAGAGACGAACCAAAGGCTGAAACACCTAAGACCGAAGAACCTAAGAAGACTGAAGAGAAGCCAAAAGAAGAGCCTAAAGTCGAAGAACCTAAGAAAGACGATACAACGGACTCTAAGAAGGACACGCCTGATGACAAACCTAAGGAAGAACCTAAGGTTGAAGAGCCTGTTGTAACAGACAAACCAACGGATGCGCCTGTTCTTGAGAAACCTGAAGGTCATGCGACGATTTATGTCGACGAAAATGGAACCATGATTTCTAATTCAGACGAGGGTCTTGTTGGTAAGAAAGCCATTGATGGTTACACGTTTGTGGAAACCAAACCTGACCAAAACGGTGTGCGTACGCATGTCTACACGAAAATCGTAACAGACAAACCAAATGACGCACCAGTCGTTGATAAACCTGTGTACGAAATCACGCGCCACGTGAACCCAGATGGTGTTGAAGTTGCACCTGAAGAAGAAGGTCACAAAGACCCACTTCCTGATGAAACAGAGTACAAACCAGATGGTAGCTCTAGCGGTCGTACCTATCTTGAGGGTAAGAGTAAGACTGAAGATGGTATTACGACACATACGTATCAACTTTGGGTAGCACCTGTCGATCATTTGTAAGAAAAGAAAAACACCCGATTGGGTGTTTTTTTTATACGTCTAAGCTTACGATGATGAGATTACGCGTGTCAATCACGAGTTTTGGTGTGAAGGTTTTACCGCGGAAGGTGATTGGTTGCGACGTCGTATAGGCGCGTTCGTGAGGGTTTCTAAATCTTCTTTCGAGACTGCGGTTAGTTTTTGCGTCGGGAGCTAGGTTCTTTAGGATGAGCGCTAGGAGGTCGTTGAAGTAGCCCTCACCGAAGATGTCTTCTAGCCTGTCATCAAGAGATAAGGTGATGTCGCAATCGGCTAACTTTTTCTTCATGTGGGGCATGACGCTTTCAAGGTCAGAAGCCTGGCCTGCGACGTCCCGTAAGTCGTCTCGCATTTCGCGCCATTCGTCTGTCGTCATGGTCGTTGTATGGAAGATGTTCCATTTCTTCCAAAAGGCGTAGCACGGGTGGTCGTGTGGCATTTCTTCTTGATTTTGCCAACCCTTGTAAGAAGTTGCAAAGTAGTAGTGCGTGTTAGGGTCGAGACGGTAGTATTTGACGCTGAAGATATCTTTTGGTTTTCCTGTCTCAGTATAGGTGACTGGAATGTCGCGCTTGAGGTTGTAGATAGGCGCATTGGCGAAGCCCGCTTTGGTGTAGACTTGTTCGCAGATACGCTGACGCGTGACGAGCGGAAAGTCTTTGAAGGCTTTTGGTTCGCGCGTGTCATCTTCGAAGAAATCAGCTGGATTGACGATGTCATTTCGTTTGATAAAGGGTGGAATTTCAGGCGCATTGGCTTCGACTTCTTTTTGGAAGGCGTTACGAAGTTCGCGAAGTTTGACCAAATCGTCTTCGTCAATGGTGATTGGTTTACGTTTAGCCGTAGCGTGCGCGGCGCTTTCAAGCATGACGGTGTTTCCGTTTTTGTCAATACCAATAGCGTAGTCAGCTGGTGGAACTTGTTCGTGTTTCGGCAAAAGGTCTTCTTCTGAGAAGAAACCTCCTGTACTGATTTTAGCGAAGTATAGCGTGTTGTCGACGCCGTTTTTAATAATAGGGTCGTCGAGTTTGATGCGCCCAAAGCTATTGTCTGAGTCGCTTGAGTCAACATTGTATTTGGCGTCAAGCTCTTGAATGTAGGTATGTAGGGCGACGGCTGACGGTAGGTCGCGGAGGTAGGTGATACGGTCATTGTTTTTGATGATTGGGTTCATGAGATTAGCCTTTCTTAAGGTATTTTCGAGGGGTTAGCGTAAGGTAATCATTAGCGTCAACGTGAGCCTTGACGAAGACCTCGTTGTTGTTGATGGTTACGGTGTTGGGTATTTGGTTATAGGTCGCCGTATAATGGTCAATCAGCGCCTTGACGCCGTCTGTTTTATGGTAGATTGGGCCTTCAATGTTTAGGCCTTCGACGGCGATACTCATGAAGATGTGACGGTGGTGTCTGACGACAAGAAAGTCGTCTTCCTTGAGGTAGCTCGCGATTTGAGAGGTCATGTAATCCAGGTCAGGCTTTTGCGCAAAAATAAGGGTTTGCTCCATTTTCTAGGTTTTCCTTTCGGTTTAATCGATAGGTTCTAAAATGACAGGTGGTTTAGCCGCCTGCCTCTTTAAGCGTTTACTTCTGATGCGTATCAAACTAAAAAAAAACAGCCGTAAGATTACTCTTACGACTATAATAAGACCTCTCACGGAACTCAGTTTTTCGAATACTCGAAGGTAGTCTAGAAAATGGAGATTACCAAGTTCACACGTGAGTCCAGACCTAAAGCCACGGCGGTGGCTTAATCCATGACTTTCTTAATAGTTGTCTTGTTTGCGCTGGTTTCGTTCATAGCTTTCGTCGCGTGAACGCTGATGTTAATCTTGAGACGGCGGTAATGGTCGGTTGCAACGTGTTTACCGTGGACCTTGGTAATAGCTGTCTCTTTGCGGGCGTAAATGCTATCGATAGTGACTTTAGCGGTTTCAAGGTTATCACGGTCAACGTCTTTATCATAAGCGATAGTGATGTCTTTATCTGCATAGCGAACATTGTAGGTTTGGGTCGTACCGTTCTTAGTTGCCGTCATTTTGTGGTTGTCATCAATGGCAATCAGGTCAACGAAAGTTTGTTCGTCTTTGTTCTTATGCAATAGATTTTCAGGATGTTCGGTGTCAAAACTGAAATCTTTGAACTGAACGTCATCGTCATTGGCGTAAATCTTCTTGTAATCTGATTTGGGTTTATAGACAGTGGTTAGCGCTGATGGTTGATAGACGGTTGCCATGCCGATAACGGTGTTTGTCTCAACACTAAGTGCTGGTGCGATGAATAAGGGAACAGCGGCACTGAACATGACGTACATACTCATTATCATGTTGCTGTCGATAGGGCCTTGGAATTTGTTGTTCCGATAGCCACGTACGAGGAAGATGGCTGCGATAGCGACGAGCGTAAGACCCATGTTGATGGTCTGAGCGAAAGTCACTGGCTTAATCATAAGGTAAACGACATAAGCTGGCAGCGTCAGAATACGCACGCCGACCATAAGAATAGTTTCTAAGATGGCTTCCATGGTTATTCTCCTTTCGTGTGTTTGATGACAACAGGTCTATAGCTTATGAAAGGATGTGATTCGTAGCGCAAAATAAGGACGCCAATGGGTGCTGCCTGTTGTTTGAGCGTGAGTGGGATTTCATCCGCGATGATTTGACGCAAATGAAATTCCGACAAGTCGTCAAGAACGATGGGTTCTTGGGCGTGCTTGGATTTGAGGTGTTTGACAATAGTATAGTATTCCATAAGCCACCTCTTAACGCGCTGACGCCCAAATGAGCAAAGCGCCTGCAATAAAAGCAAAGATAAGTCCCGCGGTTAAGGCTGTTTTGCCCGTTTTTGAGGGTTCAGACAAACGCAAGAAGAGCAGGAGTCCAAGGATGATAAGGGTCAAAAGGCTAGCTGGTGCGATCTTGTCAAGCGTTGCGGTTAAAGCGACCGTGATGCCACCTCCCTGGTAATAGCGTCGTAGAAGTCTGCTTCACGCGGATAGTCGGTGATGACGAAATGGGCACGGTGTTCGTCAGCAAAAAGGTCCATGCGACCCGCTATAACGTTGTAAGAGACGCGGACGGTTTCAGGGACAAGGTCTTCGACCTTGGTTTGAAGCTCGTCAAGGCGTTCTTCTTGTCTACGGATGAGGTCATGTAGGACGTTATGATTGGTTGTAAAATGACGGTAGGTTTTGCTGTTACATAAGCCCGGGAAGAGACTTTCGGCTTCTTCTTGCGAAATAGTGAAGTGTTCTTTCTTGAGCTTGGGCGCTCCGAAGGGGTCGACGCTTTCGTATGGAACGATAATGCGGTAGTGAAGGACACGCGCGATGCGTGAGGTCACAATGTCGTAATCTTGTCCATTTTTCAGTTCAAGCGGGCTGTTTTTAGGTTTGAGGGTCTGATGGTCGTCAGACAGGGTCCAACCGTCAGGGGCGGTGGTGTTTTCATTTAAAACGAGAGTAAATATCATGAGAGGTACGTCCTTTCTAGTCTTCGGTAACGGTGAAGTCGTATTGTTCAAGCATGCCGACAGCGTCATGGATATTGTCGAAGTAAAGCAAGTCTTCTTCTATGGCTGTTTCCATGTTGTCGGTTTCGGCAAATTCGTCATTACAAAAATCAATGACTTGGTCTTCGGTGATGTCTTTTTCGAGGATGTCGCCGTCTGCATTTGTGATAGTGTAGGTCATGAGTTTCCAACTTTCTATAGGTTATTTCAGAGTAAAGAAAAAGCCCACGGGTTTAGCCCATGGGTTTTTGTCTTGCTTTTAGATGGTCGAACGAGCGAAGATATGCAAGTCGCCACGTGCCCAGAAGTTGATAAGACGTCCGTCATTGTTGGTTGGGTCAAAGAGACGAAGCGCTGCATTGTCCGTTTCAAGTGTAAAGTCGTAGACGCCTGTCTGGGTTTTCTCAAGCAGGGCTTTGACGATAGCGTCTTCTTCAGCCGTATCGATGTCAAGCATTTCCGCTAGGTCCTCAAGCGCCCAAGCTTCACACTCAGCAATAAGAGAAACGAGGCGTTTGAAGACGTCTTCGTGGTTGAGACGTTTGTCGATAGCTGTAAAACCGTCTTTAGTGTTGATAGCAGCGAGGCTATAGTAAGGACGTAAGCCGTAGCGGTCACGAACGCAGTTGTTGAGTTCTTCAACCTCATGAGCGTGGAGGCTATCAATGTGGAAATGAACGTCGCCCAGGGTCATGGCGTTTGGGTCCTTGAGATTGCCAATCAGGTCTCGTTCAACGTCTTTGAGTTTAGACGGTTGTTGTTCAAAAGCACTTTCAAGAAGGTCGTGTAAGCAATCGATAAAACCATTGTTATACAGCTCTCCGAACTCCTCATTAACGACATTCAAGACGTTTACGGCGGCGTTAAGGATATTCTCATTGTCGAAAACAACGCCGTTAATAGCCCCTTGGAAGTCGGGCCGTTTGATTTTGATTTCCATAGGTTCGCCTTTCTAGTCGATATAATAACCGTCGCGAATACGCTGGTTGATTTCTTGGAAGTAGTCTTCGAGATAGGAGTTTTCGAAGACAAGACTTTCAAAGCTGTCGGCTTCTTCGATGTTTTTGAGAAGCATTTTTTCGATATCACCGTAAGAGTTTTCGGTGTTAAGGTAGAGGTCATCAATGAGGTAATCAAGGTCCTTGATGAAGCTATCGTTAAAGTTCTCACCGCCTGCGACGACGATGATTTCATGTAAGAGGTACTCAAGCATGTTGAAACGAGCTTGGTCGTCGATTTTAACACCGTTGATGAGTCCCTTGAAGGTTTGAATGGTTTTAGTTTCCATGGGGTTGCCTTTCTATTTGTTTAAGAGTTTGTCTAAGTCGGCATAGTCGCCTGTGTGGACCGTTGTGACGCGTGCAACGGTTTCGGTGGTTGTGTCGTAAACGATTGACCCAAAGAGCTTGTAGGTGAGCTTGCGCGTGCCGTATTCGATGCGTTTGACTTTGGCGTTTTTGAGCGGTCCGTTGACGATGACCGTATCTAACGATTTAGATAGTTTGGCTTGGTTCTTGGTGAGCACAAGTGTTCCCTTGTCTATTTCTTTGTCGTCTACGGTCTCAGCGGCGTCAGTGATGCCAAAGATGTCAGCTGTTAGTGAGTCTTCATAGTTTTTGTTCTCGACGATAGCGTCATTGTCAAAAGCGACGATACTCTTGTTAGAGGTTACGGTAACGTTAGCGTCAATGCCATTCTTGTAGACGGTGGTGATCTTATAGTCGGCGTCACGTGAGGCTACAGCCATGATACAAGCGGCACCTAGGAATAAACCCGTAACAATACCAACGCCAATTGCACACACCCAAGACATGGTGGCGTCCATAGGGTCTTCTGATTTGCGAGGATTGAAAATCTTGTAGGCGATAAAGGTACATAGGGCTACGCATGGCAGTAGTATGATGGTGATTATGAGCATACGTTAGTCCTTTCTATTTACCGTCTAGGAGGTCGTTGAGGGCTTTGGCGTCGTCAGGGTAATCAACGTCCATGGTTACACGGGCGATTGTCTTGGTCTTATGACCAACGGTGTAGCACCCAAAGAATTTTTCGGTGATAGCAGCTTTGCCGTATTCGATATGACTGACCTTATTAGCCGTTTCAGGCCCTTTGACGATGACGACGTCAATGTCTTTTTCAACGGTAGCTTTGTTCTTCTTGAGTGTAAGCGTTCCGTCAGGTTCGACAGCGTTATTGTTTTCGTCGGTTTTGTGTTTGATGACAGGGTGTCGACCAATAATGTCCGTGATATCATCACGTGTTTTGTCCGACACTTGACCACCCTTGAGGGTTACGTTGGCTGCCTTGATAGTTACTTCAACGTCTGCGTTGACGGTGTTGGCGTAAACGGTATGGTAGGTTTCTTCGGTAACGACTTGGTTATAACCACAAAGGCCGACGATGACGGCTACGACGCCAGCTACGACTAACGAAACAAAGCATAGGGAGCTGTAAATATCTTCATTGCCTTTGATTTGATAGGCTTTTGAGCGATTTTTGTTTTGGCGTTTGATGTGTCGGTTGTAAATGGCGTACAAGGCCGGGCATAGGATGGCAAAGACGATGATGCCAATGACGGCACAAGTGATGATTGTAATGAACATGCGGTTTCCTTTCTAGTAGAGTAGCGGACGGTCGGTGATGCCGTCTTTTGAGATAGTAAGAAGCGTACAGTCATAAGCGTCTGTTGCCTTGTTTTCAGCGTCTTTGATAAGGTCTAAGAGCATTTGACAATCGTCACGTTTTTCAGCGAAAGCCTTGAGGTCTTCAAGACAGCCGTGTGTAGCGAAGTCGGTAGCCACGCGCTCAAGATTGCTTTCATTGTAAACAGGCGATGGGTCGTGACTGCCGTCTGAGGTGAATCCGTAGCTAAAGAAACGCTCACCTGAGTCGGGTGTTGCGAGCGCTCGGTCAAAGACGGTAAAGCGGTCGTCAATAAGCGGACGCACACGGAATTCAAAGATGTCGGCAGTGCGACCAGGGTTTGGACCTGTTTCATTGACGCGAATGAGTTCGTTAGCGATGAAGGCTTCTCGCTCCTCGTCCGTTTTGAGATGGTCATGGGTTTTGACGATGCTCTTTATAAGACCGTCCATATCACCGTTGGTGATGGTATAGAGTTTGTTAGCGTGACGGTCAAAGACCCCATTAGACCAAAGGTCTTTAGGGTCGTCGACGAGCGCCAGGTAGTTTTTGATAGTCAGCATAGCTTGTTTTTCAAAAGTGTCTGTTCGAAGTAGGTAGTGCAAGAAGTCATGCGCAATCAAGTGTTTTGGATTGGCAACAACTTGATAATCTTTAGCTGTTTGTTCAAGAAAGTCGTCCGAACAGGTGCTTAGAAAGTCGTTAATCGCCCAGACTAGCCAGATTGGCGTACGGGTCTTGATGGGCGCTTCGCTATGGGAAACGGCGCTTGCGTCAAACTCTTTATAGACGCATTGGAACTCGTCTTTGAGCAATCGACGTAAATCGTTGATGTTGTTGACAATAAAAGTAAGACGATACATAGGCTCACCCCTCTTGATGAATGACGTAAGTCACGCGTTCGGTGACGTCGTTAAGAACACTAAGGCCGTGGTTAGGGTCGTTGAGGAAGGACATTAAGGATTTTTCCATGAGCTTGTCGTAGTACCAATCGGCCATATCTTTGACGATAGACGGACGGTCGGTTGTGATGTGGACGCGTTTATCGAGACCTGCGCGAACTTTATAAAGGTCTTGACCTGTTTTTAGGAGGAAGGATTTGAGCGGTAGTTGCATGTCGTAGTTGGTGATACCAATAACCGTTTTATCATCCGTTTGAACAACAGCGTCGGCGCTAGCGTCTAATGTTTGCGCTTCTCTTAGACTGCGTCCAAATTCGGCAGAAAACCAAGTCTTAGTTTGGTTGGCGTCTGATGTGAGCGCTTTACCGTTAGCAACAGCTAAGACGGTTAATTCTAAAGCGTACATATCAACGAGCGTGCTGTGGTGAAAGTCAGACTCTGCCATAACGTGCGGTGTGAATACACTGTTTTCAAATGTCGTAAAGACGACGAAGGTAGTGTCTTTATCGTAGTCATTATCGTCACTGGCGATAAGCTTGGCTGTACGGTTTTGGACAAAATCGGTTAGGTTATCGATATTATTGAAAGCGTAAGTGAAGGCTTGAGTTGTGAGTGACATGAGAAAGTTCTCCTTTAGTTTGTTTTAATATCACGATAGAAAAAAAAATACCATGGGTTTAGTCCATGGTATTCTTTTGTGAGTCAATCGAAATAAGCGTCAAAGCGACCCTTGCTGAAGGTTTTTGTCTGTTCAAGCAAGGGCTTTTCAAGTGCCTTGTAGTAAGCTTTAGTAGGCTTAGTGCTTTCGATTTGTGCGAGCTGTTCAGGGGTAATGATAATCTTGCGGTCGATAGCTGACATAAGGTTAGGCTCTCCATGGTTGATTGTTGAAAGCGTCTTTTAATTGTTGGGCTTTGTTGTGGAAGTAGAGTTGATCTTCTGTCAAGGCTTTCAAAGCGCTTTGTTGTTTTGGTGCTTTGAGTGAGCCATTATCGACACATTCGCTGATGTAGTTAGCGACAGGGTTAAACTGAGCCATGTCATGTGACCATGCGTCAATGAGAGCCTTTTCAATAGCTTCAGCTAAGGCGTCTAGGGTTTTAGGCTCAGGAATGACGTCCTGCATAATGTTGTTTAGGTTGATAGTAGAACATTGCTTAGAGCCGTTAGGCGTTTCAATAGCAACAGCTAATAGGTAGGGCTCGTTATCGTCCAACGGGGTTGTAAAGTCGCCGTCTTTTGTCATAAAGATGGTAGTTGTTTTGTCATCACCCCTGCGGTTGACATTATAAACGTTTATGAGGTTGCGAACAGTGCCTCTGATGTGGTTTTTGACAGTTTGCTGATAGCTTGTGGTATCTGTAAAGACTGGTTTAATGCCGTTAGCGCTTAGGCTGTAGTTGATAAACAGCTTGGCAATTATTGATGGCGCAGTTGATTGGTCCTCAGGCATGGCGCCAATCTCTTCCAGGAAGTTACCCAACGTCTCATTGGCATGTGATGGTCCGCCTGTCTCTGAGTCATTGTCTGTTAGAATGATGTTTTTCGTTTCAGCCCAAGTGATAGGTTTAGTGTCAATCGACAGGGTGGTCATTAGAGATGTGGTCGTGACGTTATTGGTAGGTTCATCCGACACTTGCTCGGGGGCTTCAAAGCTAAAGTGGATGCCTTTGCTTTCAAAGATGTCGTTGAGTAGGAGGCTTCTGTCGCCATTCGGTGTCGCCAAGTGTTTAAAGGGTTGGTCTAGAAATCCTTTGAAATAACGAATGTTAGCATCTCTGAAGAGACGGCCTACGTCGAAAGGTGTGTTGTCAGCTAAGGCTTCAATAAAAGTTTCGGGGTCAATACCATGTTTTTTAAGAAAAGCGAGCGTTGGTTGTTCTAAGTCTTCATCAGTGATAACAATGTTTCGTGTTTGGGATTGCTCAGCTAAACGCTCGGCAAGCGTGTCATATTTTTCAGCCTGTTCGAGCTTGATAATAAGCATGTCTTTGAAAGCTTTGATATCGTCTGCGGTTGGGTTTTCCCAACTTAAGAATTTTGAGGCTTCGTCGACGAAGATAGCTGTAACGTTGGGGTGATAGCACATGGCTTCAAATCTATCGCTTTCAATGCTGATGTCTGATTTAAAACCTGACGGTGTGAGTTCAAGAGAAATAACGAAGTAATCGCTTTCGTCGAAAGCGCTATTGTCAATATCTTTTTTGGTCTCAGCAGCTGCTTGTTTCATGAGACTTTCAATATGGCTGATAGCGTAAGTGAAGGCTTGGGTTGTTACGGACATGAGATATTTCCTTTCTTAAAATAGCGATTTAAACTCTTCAATGGTTTTTCGGACGCCGTCAAAAGAGTCGTTCTTTTGACGAAGAACGACAGTCCAAGGGCCGTCGCAGTCACGGTCTCGGCGAAGGGTCAAGAGGTGTGTGCCTGATTTGTGATAATCGATGACTTTTGTGCAGATGGTATAATCAACATATAAGGCATAAGTGTTGCCATTGTCTTCAAAGCGGACATTTTCGTCAAGGTTAGCCAAATAAGACGTTAGGACGTCGTTTTGATTGATGACGTCACATTGGTCACGGAAGTAGACGGTTTTAAAGGCGTCTTGAAGCTGATTGTCGATGTTGTGTTTGGCTTTAGCTGTATTGGTTGTTAAGTAACTAAAGGGGAGGAGACTTTCTTCTGGTTTGAAGTCATGGGTGATAGTAAGTCGATTGTCTTTAATAGCGAGTATAACAGGGATACGGGTCGTCTCAGGATTGCCTTTGTAAACGGTCAACCAATAGGGACCGTGTTCATCGTTGAAGCCCTTTGTCGGGAAAGTGACCTTAAGTTCATCGACTGTGTTGATGTAATGATGATAGTCTTCAGGAATAGGTGTGATAGTCACGGTTTTAGTGAGTTGTTTAGGACGGTTGTCGACGTATTCCTTGATGGCTTCAAGGTCTTTTTTGAGCTCAGGGATAACGGCGTTAACAACAATGGTGTTTATAGCTGTAAGGCTGTCGTAACGTGTTTTGATAATATACATACCGTCAGTATCTTCAAGAACGATATCACTGTTGGACGGGCTTATGACAAACTTGTTCTCTTGAGAAAAGATATGAATATGTTTGGTGATAAAGCTATTAAATCTAACGTATCTAAGGCGCGTATCTAATGGTTTTTGGTCAACAGTGATGCGATTGGCTAGAGCGTCTTGGACATACGGATATTGGAAAAATTTGAGATGGTCATAGGCGTCACCCAATTGCTCTTTGAGATAGTGACTGTTAAGGTGTTTGATAAAAGCATCGGACAAAGGTTGTCGGGTGTTACAAATAAACTCTTGAATGGAGTCATCGGAAATGTTTTTAGTATCGAGCAGATGGTTGACACTTTCTTCTGTAACGGTTTGAATGTTTGGGTCGAAAACGAGGTAGGGGTCTTTTGCAAAAGGGTAATAAGGAAGTTTAAGGGGTGTTTTGATGAGTTTTGTAAGTTGCCCCGTATAACGATAATAATCTTGAAAGGCTTTAACGATAGTTTCTCTCGAGTAGTCTTTAGGATTTGATTTGATGTCTGTGAATTTCATGTAGTCTCCTTGTTAGAGGTCGTTTTGATTGTTGGAATGACTTGAGTAATGTCTTTTACTTATGTCGTTTTGGGTCGTAAAAGGCAAGCCGCCATATATAGCGCCACACACGAAAGAGTCCGTATAAGGCGACATATAGGATGCACACGCATAAGGTGATGACAATAGCCAAAGCGAAGAGTGTCATGAGGTCATGGAGTCCCGTCTCCCATGCGTGCATTGGTGGGGTAGTTTGTGGGTATCTAAATGCGTGCATGTCAATCACCCGTTGGTTTCTGTTGGTTTCTAGCAAATAGGTGAATGTTGTCATAGTAATAGCGAACGTCTTTTTCAACAGCCTCAATGCGGTTTTTGTATTTGGCGTCTAATCTTTCTGAGATATCGTTAAGGTCAGCACAAAGCTGAGCACCTGCACGTATGGCAGCAACCAGGCGGTCGATACGTTCTTCGTAAGACCTGTCAAGCGATTCTACCCAATCCCTAAGCGCGTCTTCAGTTGCTTCGCATCCGTCAATGGTGATGAGGATATCTTCTTTTTCGCAGGAGTCACTGATGTCAATCTCAGGGCAGATGGCTTGCGCTTTCTTGACATAAGGCTCGGCTAGTTCAAAGACGTCGTCGAACATTTGGTCATAAATAGCGTCGGCTTCCTTGTTGGCTTTTTCGAGGAATGGAATACAAGCGCTTGAGCTTTCTAAGCCCGCAGGGTCTTCGAGGATGCTGATACGGCAGTCAAGTTCAGGAATATCGGTCAAATGATAGTCGTAACGTTCCTTGGGTGTGAGAAGGTCGTAGAAGCTCCCAAAGATACCAATCCAGCCGTCGTAGTCATTTGGGCAGACGAAGGTATACATGGGCTTGTGGTCGGGTGTTACGGCTTCAAGCGTGAGGGTTTGGTCTTTGGGGTCAGCATTTGTATAAACGGTATAGGTTTTACCAGCTGCGAGCTGACCTTGGATGCCGTGACCGTTTGGCGCGATAAGGTCTAAGAATTTCTTTTTGCGTTGAAAATCAGGGGTCATGAGTTGCCTTTCTAAAGTTTGTCAATAAGTTCTTCGACGAGGTTTTTGACGGTGAAATAGACGTGGTCATTAAGAAGATGGCTATCGTGAAGCGATACCTTGTAGCGGTCGTCGTCTTTGACGAAGGTCATCATAGTGTAGCTGTTGCGTTCGTAAGTGATAACGCCATATCGTGAACGGAGTCGATAACGGTTATCGTCTTCAGTGAAGGTTAAAGCTTCGTCATTCTCGTCTAAACGGTCAAGCAGAAGACGAACGGTTGTTTCTTTACGTGCGAGACCTTTTACGACCAGGTCTTTGATATAAAGGGGTTTGAGCTTACGTTTGATGTAGTACGCAAGGTAGCCGTCCGTTTCGAAGTCTTTGAGGGTATTTTGCGCAGGGGTGAGGCTCATGCCTTTTTCGATAGGACAGGTGATTGTATACGCGTCACCGTCGTGTGTGATGGTCACAGGGACGTCAAGAGTTAACTTATAGAGCGTGTCGCCATGGTCGTCATAGGTTTCGCTTACGTCGTCGTGGTCTTTGAGCCATCGACGTGAATAGACGGAATAATCATTAGCTGTGACGGTAGTTGTCATTGATGTTAGTCTATCCAAATAAGGACGTAGGTTTTCGTCTAAGTCACCCTTAATGACGCGCGTGACGGTTGTTGGTTGCTCGTCTGCGAGCTTCTGAAGTGTTTTGAGGTCTTCTTTAAACTTATCTAAAGCTTCATCAGAAACACGGGTGAGTGTCCATTGACCGGTGAGGTCTGAGCGTCTGATTTCCATGTCAGCCTCGTCGTAAGATTTTGTTTGGTTGCGTCTGATGCTAATACAGTCACGACTGTCAAATTTGTAATCAAGACGTAGAGCGAGACGACTAGTGAACTCGTCGAGACTGTCTTCCATGTAAGGTGTGAAGATGGCGTCAAACCGTTTAGACGTTAGCCCTGTCATGTTTTTGAGGTAGAGCGTTTGCATGCTATCTTTAACGAGCTCGCGATAGTAATGGTTGCTTATAGTACCGCACATGACACTTTGAAGAAACTGGTCGTTAAAGGCCACGCCATCGTCACGCATATCGTCGTAGAGGGCTACAACATAGGCCATGGTAACGCGCCTATCGTCTTTGTTAAAAAGGACGGGGGCTTTCCCTGTGGTTTCTTTGGTCAGTGTGAGTGGGATATAGGTTTGTTCAATGGGTAGGTCTAGGTCTTTGGTTGATACGGTGAAATAATTTTTAAGTTTTTGTAGCATAAGACCACGGTCGTAGTCTCTTGGGTTGTCTTTGATGTCTGAGAAGCGCATGTTGGTTGTTTCCTTTCAATTGTTAAGCTTTTGCTTAGGAAAAAAAAGAAAACCCATGGGTTTAGTCCATGGGTTTTTCTTCAGCTTTATGAGAACCGTCAAGGTGACCTTGGCTGTAAGCGATATTCACAACAAAAAGCCATGAAATGGTTTCGAGCAGGCGATTGAGCCGTTCGAGAATTTTGACGTGGAGTTTGTCTTTTTGTAAGTCTTGCTTTGTTGTTTGTGGTTCTAGTGCTACAACTTTGGATTCTAAGCGATATAGTTCTTGACACCACGAACGGGCTTTGTCGATATTAGTTTGGCAGGCTTGTTCGTATGTGACAAGTGCATTATCAAGCTTGTTTTGAAGGTCATCGGGGTTTGCAATATCATGTAGTTCGGGGTTGTCGACGATTAGATTATAAGCTTCGGTATATTGCTTGAAATCGCTGTCGAATGTATTTGTCTTATGATGTTTAGACATGAGTGGCCTTTCTAGTCGATGACGAGTTCAACTGTTTTAAAGAACGTGTTGAGGTGGTCTAAATCATAGGTTCTTACGCTTTCTGCGACAGATGAGCACAAGAGGTTTAGCGCGTATTGCTGTCCGATAGCTGTGGCGTAAATCTGACGTTCCTGGTCTGTTTTGAGCGATTTGTAGTATGTGCTTTGGAAAATCGTATTGGAACGATGGTCATCAGTTAACCAACCTCCGTCCAAGGTGCACTCTGTTTCGTGCGTTGCCATTTCTTTGAGGAAGTATTTGGCTTCCTCATCACTGAGAAGGTCAACTAGACGTCGCGTATCATGAGCTGTAACAGTGATCTTCTTCCTAATGACGGGATTACCAACGGCTCGTTCGAAGGTTGTTATGCGTTCATCGACGATTGTGTAGAGTTTGTCTTTGGTGTAATTCGTATAAGACCCGTCAAGAGTAAGCGTGAACGCTTTGAAAAAGGGGATTTGGATTTGACCGGTGCGGTTGTTTGTTTCGACTCGAAAGTTGATTTTAGTGGGGTCTGACATGTCGACGAGAAGATTGTAGACGAGGTTCTCGTTTCTGTAGGTTTGGATCTTTTCGAAGAAAAGGTCGACGATGTTGTGATGGTCTTTTTTGAGGTCGTCAATGATTTGCGTTAAATCTATAGGGTTTTCTTTTTTAGTGTCATCCTTACTCTCTTGACCATTGATATAGCCGATGTCATAAAGGCGTGTGACGACACCAAGCCAAGCAAGTTGGTTTTTGACAGTGTGTAGTGTCTCAGCCATGTCCATATCGTAACAAGGGTGGTCGTGGTCGATATTATCCGTAAACGCTTTGATATCTAAGAGTCGTTGCTTGTCGTCTTGGAGCTTTTGAATGAGGTCGTGGACGATGGTTATGACATTGAAGTTTTTCGTCTTAAGCAAGGCATTGTTGATTTCTGTTAGGACGCTTAGTTTGTTTCTGATGGTGTAAAAGTTATGTATAGCGTCTGAAAATGATGATGGTTTCTTGGTCATGAGTTTCCTTTCTTTACAGTTGAGCGTCCGTTTGAGTGATGTTTTTGTATTCGGCTACGATATCATCCATAGATATAAGCGTTGTTTTACCTTTTTCAATGGCGTTTTTCCAACTTTTGTCTTCACGACTTCTTGTCATAAGTCCAAAGTCTGATTTTCTCATAATTTGTGATACGAGATTATCTATAAAGTCTCTGATTTCCAAATCAATTGCTTTAGTCCTAAAGTTGTATGCTTTAGCTTGGTAGCTATTGTTTTTGACCTTTTGGTAAACGTCTCGGACGACTGGTCCTGATGACCATGCTTCAAAGTCGGCTTTGAATAAACGGTCAGGAATGTTTTTGTCTGTTTCGTGTCCGCTACGAATGGCAACGATATAAAAGGCGAACAACATGTATAAGCTTTTTTGTAGCTTTAAGGGCGTTATGCCAGGGAATGTATACAGAAGATGCTCTACTAGGTCATCAACGTCGTCAAAGTAGTAAGTTGCGTCTACGCTGTAATCCTCATCGATAGTTTCGTATTTTTGCTGGAAGAGGTCGGCCTGTAGTTGCATAAGGGCGACGACAATACGCTCGGGTGGAACGTCCTCCAGGTCGTACGGTTCATGTTCGAGGTCTACGTAATTATCGCTAAAGTTGTATTTATCCAAACCTGTTGCGATAATAGCTCCAATCTGAGCTAGTGTGAATGGTTCTTCGTTTCTATCCGTACGATAGAAAGTTGCGTTTGCTTCTTCAGGACCCATGTAACCTTCTAGGTCGATGTGACCATAGGGTGTTTCACAACGCCCGAATGTGAATAGTTGAGACATATGTTTTTTTCCTTCTCTATGAGATATCTAGTGGTTATAACAATCGTATCAATTGTTCCAGATGCGACTGTTTGATTTATTATTCGCTTTCGATTGTGATGACGACCGACCCTTTAACGTCAGGGTCATTGCCGAATTGAACCTTAGTACCGAGTAGGTTTAGGTGGTGTTCGACAGGTTTTCTGAAGGCGACTTTTGTGATTTTGATAGGCTTGCCACTTGTCAAATCACCTTTAATGATGACGTCATCAATCGTTACGAGTTGTGAGACGGGCTTCCTGTGGTCTGAAGTTACCATAGTGAGATTTCGACGTTCGTTTGACTGTAGAAAACGTACCATTTCTTGTGAGACAGGCTTAGTTGTATCAATAGTCAAATCAGACGGTCGAGCGCTCAGACCGAATATGTAAGCAAAGTTTTCTATGATTTCATCACTTTCGTTGTCTGATTTGCCTTTCGGTGATTTAAAGACGATGGTTTGATGCATGTCTAGGGCTTTATGGGCAGGTGCTTTGGCTAGGTCTTGCTTAATTTTTGTTTGACCTGCCGCTATGGTAGCAATGATAACGGCGGCTATAGCGATGAAAGCATGAGTGAGCGAGTGGCTAGTGTCACCTTCTTTGGTTTCGTACTTATAAATACGAACAGCGATAAATGAAACGACGAGACAAGCCATTAGCGCTGAAATAACGATGAAGGCATAGCTATCGGTGAATCTGTGCATAGCGTCTGTATAGAGTTGCATAGGTGGTCGCCTTTCTAGTCAAACTGCTTGTTGAGTGTATTATCAACAGCTTCAACAGTGATAGTAACAGCGCCGTCTTCTGTAGGTTTGTCGACGCTTTCGAGGTTGGTATAAATGAAGCTAAATTTGTTCAGCGTTTTGTCGATTTTGTTATGGTCGAGCGTTAGTGTGTCTACGGTGTGTTCGTCAAGACGTTCAATGATGCTCTCAAAAGACGGTGCGATGAGGTCTTGCGGTGCGAGTTCTTTAATGAAAAAGAGGTCATCACGTGTAAAATCAAACGTTTGAAGCACCGGTGCTTCGCTAAGAGCAAGTAGCTGCTGTTGAAAGTAGAGCATACGCCAACCGTTTTGACTTTTAGCGAGTTTATCAATAGCTTCAAAAGTCTCTAAGATGGCGTTCTCTTGGGATTTGAACCGCCCAAAGACCCAATTTGCGTTGCGGTCGAGAATCTGATAGCGTTTGAGCAACTCTTGGTCAATCATACGTTTGAGGTGCAGCAGACGACGCTTGACCGTTTGGTGTTTACAGGTGAACGCGATGGTCAGAATGTGGTCTACATTGCTGTTGTATTTCCATTCAATGCGATTCTGGTATTCAGGCTTGAGACTACATTCGTAATGATTTCTGACGATTTCAAACGTGATGTAAGGTTTTAAGCCATAGTCACAAATCGCTTTAGTGAGTTCGTTAGGTGTCATAGGTTTACCTTTCTTGGTTGTGATTTAATAGCGCTTGGACGAGACGTTCTGCGTCTTTTGATACAACGGTGACGTCGTAATCGCCTGTCGCAAATGGCGTGCGCATGGTGAGATTGTTTGGACCTTCTGAGAAACGTGCAATGTCGTCAAGATTGACAACCGCGTCCCATTTGTGGCCTTGTTTGCATAAAGTGAGTTCGATAAATGTTGGCATAATGAGGTCTTTCCTTTCAATTGTTTTAGAATGGTAAAGAAAACACAGCAGTTTAGCTGCTGTTGTTTGACTAATATTTGGACCATAGTAACTTTTCCAAAATGTGGTCCAATTTTGATGATTTATCTTACATATTAGTAGGATGTGTTAGATTTGTAACCCGTTTGTAAAACTTCAGACTATCTCATAAAACGGTACAATACTTTGATGCTTCAAACTACTTTTTAGGGCAAAAACGTTAGTTTAGCCTTTCGTATCAAGTGTTTTCAGCTTTATTAGAGAAATTTAACTTGACAAAAGGCTAGATGTGTGCATAGATTACGAACATGTTACAGGAATGTTACAAAGTGTCCAAAAACGCTGAGAAAGCGCGTGGTTGTGGGCTTTTTAGGGAAAAACGGCGTCAAAGGGCGTGGTTATGCGGTTTATGGGATGTAATGACGATAGTTACAACCTATTGGTCAGGAATGGTCAGAGTCCTAACATTGTCAGAAAAATTAAAATTTACTGATGCTATTGAAAGCGGTTACATGTTGATTTGACGCCGTTTGTGGCACTTTAGTTGTTCTAATAAAACGCCTAAAAAGGTAATATCATAATATCTAAAATTTCGGAAAAGATATTTTTTGAAATCCTTTAGTGG
>ERZ773037.511-NODE-511-length-21222-cov-10.104077_pt1 | contig 21222 bp, 16 predicted proteins | sample MGYA00511466_ERZ773037 | MGnify/ENA primary metagenome ERZ773037 (study PRJEB29015, sample SAMEA2738146) | human oral metagenome | biome: human oral; feature: human-associated habitat; material: saliva | place: China | collected 2202 ... | reverse complement strand
CCAAATCTAACCCCCGCGACACGCCGAGCCAGACACACATTTTGACCCTTAACCCGCAATGTGCGTGTGAATACGCGCGTGAATATACGCGTCCTGAATGAATCCAGAGTTCTTCGGAAAAGGGCATCAGAAAATCTGCTTCCCGTATGAAAACGTATGCAGATTACGATTTGGTGAAGCTTTGGGGGACAAGTCCCTATTTGTTGACGAGATTGCCGCAAATGCTCTACTCTTTTCGGTGTGGAAACGTATCCACAACTCCGAACTGTGCATAAACAACGTATTGCAACGGAAGGCTCAATGATGCGCGCACGCTACGCTGCTCTCCCCGCCGCACTCCTGGCACTCTCTCTCGCCGCATGCTCTGCCCCCGAAGGCCAGAGCACCCAGGGAGGCTCCGCCTCGGCAGATACCCTGAACATTGCCTGCTCCCAGCAGGAAGATTTCTGCCAGGCGATCGTCTCCGCCTACACCAGGGAAACCGGTCAGAAGGCCACCTACGTTCGCCTGGGTGCCGGCGAAGTCCTCGCCCGCCTCGAAACCAACCCCGGTGAATTCGACGTCTGGTCCGGCGGCCAGGCCGAAAACCACCTCGTCGCCAACGACAAGGGCAAGATCGAAAAGTACGTCTCGAAGAATGCCTCCGCACTGCCCTCGCAGTACAACAACGCCGAAGGCATCTGGTCCGGCTTCTACACCGACTCCATTGCGTTCTGCTCCAACAAGAAGGAACTCGAACGCATCGGCGCACAGGCTCCCACCTCCTGGCAGGACCTGCTCAAGCCCGAATTCAAGGGGCGCATTGCCATGCCGCACCCTGCCACCGCAGGCGTTGGCTACATGGCCATGTACACCGTCGCCACCCTGAACAACGGCGACCAGGAGAAGACCGTTTCCTACTTCAAGGAACTGGTTCCCAACATCATGCAGTTCTCCAAGTCCGCAGCAACCGGTACTGAACAGGCCGGACGCGGTGAAGTGGTCGTTGCCATCGCTCTCGACTCCGACTGCGAAAAGGCCAACAAGGCCGGATATTCCGACCTGGTCACCACCTACCCCTCGGAAGGCACCGGCTACGAAGTGGGCGCAGTCTCCGTCCTCGCGGGTGCACGCAACCCCGAAGGCGCCAAGGCCTTCATGGACTGGTTGCTGACCACCAAGGCTCAGGATCTCTACGCGGACGTCCCCTCCTTCGCAGCACCTACCCTGCCCGACGCCAAGGTCGGTCCGAACGTCCCCAAGCAGGACGTCGTGAAGCACGTGGACTGGGATGTACGCAAGGCAGCTGACTCTCGCGCCAACTACATCGGCATCTTCGAAAGCCAGATCGCCGGAGCAAGCTCCGCCAAGTGAGACCACGGGGTGCGCGAGAACCCACTGAGGAACTCGCGCACCCCGTGTGCGTCTCTCCTGCCGTTTTCATTGGAGACAAGCTATGAGCATTCCACAGCTGCGTAAAGGTCGGCAGCTCGACATCCCCGTCGCCCTCATCACCACGGTGACCATTATCGGGCTGATTCTCCTCCTGGGAATCCCCGTTGCTAAACTCATCGGTATCGGCGTGTCCGAACGCGGGCTGGCAGCTATCACCCAATCCTTCGGCGCCAACGTCGACACCCTGGTGAACACCCTGGTGCTGGGACTGTGCGTCGGAATTGTCGGAACCTTCATCGGATTCGTCACCGCATTCGCCCAAGTGTTCCTCACCTTCCCCGGGAAGAAGCTCCTGCACTGGGTGACCCTCCTGCCCACGATTTCCCCGCCCTTTGCGACGGCCACCGCCATCATCACCCTGTTCGGTAAGCGCGGCATCATCACCTACGGAATCTTCGGCATCGAGAACAACATCTACGGCCTGGTGGGTCTGGTCATTGTGCTCTCCCTGACCTTCGCGCCCGTGGCCTACCTTAATATCCGCGGCATGATGGAAAACTTCGACAACTCCCTGTTCGAAGCATCCGCCACCCTCGGAGCGCAGCCGCTGAGTACCCTGGTGAAAGTCACCATCCCCATGGTGGTTCCCGCAATGCTGGCCTCCTTCCTTGTGCTTTTTGTTGAAGGCATCGCTGACCTGGCAAACCCCCTGGTACTGGGCGGTGACTTCCGAGTCCTGGCCAGTCAGATTTACTTTGCCGTCGCAGGAAGCGGTGACATCGCAAGTGCCGCAGGAATTGCCCTGGTGCTGCTCCTGCCCGCACTCACGGTGTTCGCCGTTCAGAAATACTGGTCGAACCGTAAGTCTGTGATCACCGTGACCGGTAAGCCCGTGGGCTCCCTCAAAGAGGTCACTGCGTCCAGCGTCAAGATCCCCATGCTCATCCCCGTCTACGGGTGGATCGTCTTCGTCATCGTCGTCTACATGACGCTCTTCGTGGGGAGCTTCGTCAAGATCCTCGGCGTTGACAACACCTTCACGATGGAACACTTCTGGTACGTCCAGCGCCTGGGATCCTCCGCAATTGTCACAACGCTGTCGATGACCCTGGTCGCCGCTCCGATCGCAGCCGTCATGGCGCTGATTATTGCGTGGCTGGTCGTCCGCAAGTTCCCGAAGATCGGTAAAATCTTGGATTTCTGGGGCATGCTCGGTATAGCAATCCCCGGCACCGTCCTCGGTCTGGGATTCGCCCTGGCCTACTCCAACCCCACGTGGCTGTTCGGCAAACAGATTCTGCCCACTCTGGCAGGTGGCTTGGCCGTCGGAAGCGGCGCCATCGCCATCATCCTGGTCTACATTGCGCGCGCCATCCCCACCGGCCAGCAGGCCTGTATTTCCGCGCTCAAACAGATCAACCCGCAGGTGGAAGAAGCCGCGCGATCCCTGGGAGCCAGCCAGGTGTCTACCCTGGTGAAAGTGACACTTCCGCTGGTGCGTTCCGGCATCGTCACCGCCGTCACCTACGGCATCACCAAGTCCATGACCATGATCACCGCGATCATCTTCATTACGACGCCTCAAACCAAGGTGATGACCTCCCAGATCTTGGACGAGGTTGATGCCGGGCGTTTCGGCCACGCCTTCGCCTACTGCACCTTCCTCATCGGCCTCGTGCTCATCATCTTGATGATCGCCAACCTTCTTATTAACCGACTGAATCGCTCCACCAGGACGGTAGTGAAATGACGACTGAACACCACACGCAGGCAGGCGCACTCCAGCTGCGCTCTGTCACCAAAATCTACGATGCCAAGCAGGGGCAGCACCGAGCTGTTGACAGCATCAACCTCGACATTGAGGCCGGAAAATTCGTGACCTTCCTGGGACCGTCCGGCTGTGGGAAGACCACGACCCTGCGTATGATCGCCGGATTTGAGGACGTTACGGAAGGCGAAATCACCCTGGACGGCCAGTCCCTGGTGTCTGTCCCGCCCGAAAAGCGCCCCATGTCGATGGTGTTCCAGTCCTACGCGCTCTTTCCACACCTGACGGTGAAAGACAACGTGGGATTCGGCCTGAACTACCAGAAGCTCCCCGCCGCAGAACGTGAGCAGCGGATCGCTGACGGTCTGGCGCTCATGGGGATCGAACAGTACGCTCACCGCTACCCGCATCAGCTGTCCGGAGGCCAGCAGCAGCGCGTTGCCCTGGCGCGAGCACTCGTCATGGAACCGAAGATCATCCTCTTCGACGAACCCCTCTCGAACCTGGATGCGCGCCTGCGTCTGCGCATGCGCAGCGAAATCCGTGCACTCCAACAGCGTCTGGGACTTACCGCGATCTTCGTGACCCACGACCAGTCCGAGGCTCTCACCATGTCCGACATGATCGTGGTGATGAGCGCGGGCACCATCGAGCAGGTCGGGGAGCCGCGTGAAATCTACCATCGCCCGGTGAATCGCTTCGTGGCCTCCTTCATGGGAACTGCATCCTTCGTGGCCGGTACGGTCAGTGAGGTACGAGGCGACCGCTACCTGGTGGCCACCCCGCTGGGTGATCTGGACACCGCGGGAGTCCCCGGACTTGGTGTTGGCGATCACGTGGAGTTGGTCGTCCGAGCAGAAAACACCGCGGTCGGCCTGGATGCACCCGGGAACGAGCAGGCAGGGGAGGGCAGCGACGTGGTTCTGGAAGCCACAGTGCGCTCCGCAGCCTTCGACGGCTCGGTCAACACCTACGTCCTGGACACCGCGGCGGGCACCCTCGAAGGCCGTTCTCACGGGATGAATGAACTTCATGCTGCCGGAGAGAAGGTCACCTGTGTGATTTCGCGCGAGTCCCTGTGGGTGATTCCCGCGGATTCCTCGGAGAAATAAAGGTCGGAACCATGCGACGCTTTTTTGATCGTGAGGATACGCGGTGGCGCCGAGGAAATGGTGCGCTCCACTTCTACCTCGCGCCCCCCGAGGATTCCCCCCTGTGGGACTTGGTGCGCGAGGCGGAAAAACCCCTGTCAGCGCTCCCACAGATCGGTATCCAACCGCCGGAGTGCATCCACGTGACGGTGCAACGCCTCGATCTGTATCGAGACGAGATCAGTGACGCCCAATGGGAGAAACTGCGCTCGCAGATGGATCGCCGCATGGCGCAGATCGACCCCTTCACGTTGACCTTCGCTCCGACGGCCGTCCAGGAATGGGCAGTGGAAGTGATTTCCCCAGAGAACCCCTCATTTACGAGGCTGATCGACGCTGTGCGTGACAGCATCGTTGACGCGGGGCTGGGGGAGGCGCTCACGGATCCGCCGTTCGGCCCTCATTTCAGCCTGGCCTATGCGGTTGCGGGGACGAGTAGCGAAGAGGATCGGGCGCTTGCTGATGCTCTTCACGCTTTGAAAACCGACAATTCGATGGAGTGCTCACAGATCGCTCTTGTCGAAGTCGATCAAGACCAAGAGGCCGGTATTTTTTCCTTCCGTCCTCTGTATACTTGGACGGTCGGAACCCCGCGCTGACGTCGGGGAATACCCACCACTCACTGAAAGACGGATGTTCGAGGATGCCCAGAAAGAAACGAGCCAGCATCATTGATGTGGCTCAAGCAGCGGGAGTGTCGCAGGCGACTGCCAGCCGCGCACTTTCTGGGCATCCCGCCGTCAGTTCCCAAGCGCGCGTCGCTGTGCGCCAAGCTGCCGCCCGCCTCGGATATGTGCGAAACCTCGGTGCTGCTGGGATCGCCAGTTCCAGCACCACCACTGTCGGCCTTTTGGTGCGCAACATTGGACACAGCTTCTATGGGAAAGTTGCAGAAGAACTCCAAGCACACACCGACGAACTCGGGTTAGAACTGTTGATTACCGCCGGAGGTGACAGCGAAGAAGGCCAGATGCAGGCCATTAACAACCTCGTGGGACACGGGGTGGGCGTGGTTATCGTTGCTTCTGGTCGAGTATCGAACGAGGCCATGCAGTATGCGGCTTCCTTCGTCCCGCTCATTACTATCGGCTGTGGGGAAACCCGCCCTGAATTTGATTCTGTGCGCATCGATCCCGCGTATGAAGCGATGCTGGCGCAAAAAGTTGTGGCCTATGGACACCGGAAAGTTGCTGTCACCGCCACCAGCCACCCCCTCGCGGCCACCCTGCATGCCCGTACCGCAACCTTCATTACCCAGCTGGTTGTCGACGGCGTCCAGCCACATATCGTGACGTCTCACAGCGACTACGGTGAGGATCTTTTCGACGGCGTTGACCGGGCGATTGATGCCGGGTGTACTGCGGTCATTGCGGGAAGTGATCTGATTGCGGTGAAAATTTTGGAACACTTGGCGTCGCGAGGGATTGCCTGCCCGGAGCAGGTGTCGGTGACGGGCTTTGACGCGACCGGTCCGTATTCTTCACCGCTTTTGAACCTGACGACGGTTGCACAACCGGTGCGTGAATTGGCGAGGCAGACCGTGCTGCTCGCGCAGGAACGCCTAGCCGGTTCCGAGGCGCGCAACGCCTCGATCCTGGTGCCCGGAGAATTCATCGAAGGAGGAACTCTGGGGAGCCCTCCTGAGGTCAAATAAGGATCTTTTCTCGTGAAAACGGACTGTGGGTGGAGGGGATCTATAGCTTTCTCCTCCACCCACAGACGTCGCTAGCGAACAATCACTCGATCAATATCAGGAGCCCATGGGGTGTTCCCTGAGATGGTCACAGTATTTGTACCGGAGTGGAGTTCGACTGGGATATCAACGGTTCGGACAATTTCCCATCCGCTGGGCTGCCCGTCATTTCCTTTTCCGGAACGTGGAGGTGTCACCACAATATTGCGGTCGTTGACGCGTAGCAGGAAAGAGCGAGGATCTTCAGAGAGGTATCCGACTGACAGTGTGTAAATTCCTGCCCGGTCTACCGAGATATTCGGAAAAGTGATTGCGCCGTTACTTCCCAGATTTCCTACTTTGCGACAGCCTGAACAGCCGGGGCACGGGGAGATCGATGCCTGCCCGGACGTATGAGACAACTCGGCTTCAAATAACGTTCCCGTGTGATCTTCGCAGGGGAGAGGAGTGCGGGAAATATGAATGCTGATACCGCCATGACGGAGCATGCGCAGATCAAGTGAGTCCCGTGAGGTTACTCGCTGGATGTTTGAGCATCCAGCGGATTTTTGTATATAGGAAGGGAACTTGAACACGCGCAGGTGATGATAAGAAGTCATCTTAGGCAGTAGCGTGTTTGGATAGAGCCGAGGGGAGCCGGATTCGATCCGGCTCCCCTCCAACTTCAGGCTAAGCGATGCTTAGTGCACGTCGAGTGCTTCCTCAGCCGCTGCCTCGTCAGTGGCAGGAGCACTATCTGTGCGCGAAACCATGCCGCTTGTCCAACGGTACAGCGCGAAGATTGAACCGAAGAAGAAGAGCGCACCGATGATGGTCGCTGGCGTTGCGAAGGAATCGCCCAGAACGGCAAGCGGTTCTTCGCTTCCTGTGGCGCCAACAATGCCTGCGTAGATCACGCCAAAGAGGCTTTCGCCGACGATCAGACCGGTCGCCAAGAGCGTACCCATTCGACGTGCGCGCTCGGGATCCTTGCGCTTTGCGGACCAACGGTCGTAGAAGAAACCGATGACGCCGCCAACGGGGATCATAATCGTCAAAGAAGCGGGGAGGTACATGCCCATGCCGACCGCGAGAGGCGGAAGAGCAAAGCGGCCCTTCGAGCTCAGCTTGAGAAGCTCATCGACGATGATGATACCCACGCCGATGATTGCACCCAGACCCAAGAGACTCCAGTCTTGAGTGCCGCCCACAACTCCTTGAGCCAGCGAAGAAATCAGAGAGGCCTGCGGGGCTGCAAGTGCATCTTGACCTGCTCCAGGAGCTCCCTGGAAACCGAAAGCGTTCTGCATGAGGTTCAAGACCGGAGGAATGATGAGAGCACCGAAAACAACACCGATGACCAGCGCGACCTGCTGCTTCCAGGGAGTTGCACCCACGAGCTGACCAGTCTTGAGGTCTTGCAAATTATCGTTCGAAATCGTTGCGATACAGAAGACAATCGCGGCGGTAAAGAGGGTGTAGGCGATGAGGGCAGTGGTTTCCGCGCCGGAAGAACCGTGTCCGTGAACGGCAACGATTGCCAGAGCGGTCAAGACTACGACCAAAATACCCACGCCTGAAACGGGACTATTTGACGAGCCGATGAGGCCGGCCATGTAACCGCAAACTGCGGCGACCAAGAGTCCTGCGAGCAGAGTGAAGATCACAGAAACAGCGATGAGCATCGCTGTATTGTGAGCAATCTCGGTGCCGTGGGTGAAGATCCACAGCAAACCGCCCACGGGAATCATCGACAGAACAATCACCAGCGCGACGATCGTAATCGGAATATCGCGTTCAGTCTGGTCGAGTTCGCCGCCCGCGTGACGGGTGCGAGAAGAACGCATGGCATCACGGATTCCCTTGATGATGGGGGAGATGATCTTGACAAGAGTCCAGATTGCCGCGACGGCCATGACGCCGGCGCCGATGTAACGCACCTGGCTAGAAAAGACCGTGTCGACAATGTCAGACAGTGGTGAACCGTCAAGCTGCCCGACACTGAAGTAAGGAATCAAGATGAAGAAACTGACGAACATGCCGATGAGCATGGCAATGCCGACAGTCAATCCCACCAGGTGACCGACGCCGATCAGCGCCAGCGAGAGCGAGGTACCAATCGAGGTTGCACCTGCACCTACACGGAAGGTTGCTGACAGCGACGAGGCCGCAACCTTCATGTAGGACAGCAAGGACATTGCGGCAGAGCAGATTGCCCCCCAAATAATTGCGCGCAAACCAAGGCTGTTGTCGGCTGACTTCTCGTGGGAGTCGCCAACCTTGAGGATTTCTGCTCCGGCAACACCTTCGGGGTAGGGAAGGTCCGAACCTGTAACCAATGCGCGGCGCAAGGGGATCGAGTACATAACACCCAAGATGCCGCCGACCGCGCAGACGGCCATTGTCGTCCAGTAGGGGAATCCGCTCCACCAGCCAACAATCACCAGACCGGGGAGGATGAAGATTACTGCGGAAAGCGTTCCGGCAGCGGAAGCAATTGTTTGGACAATGTTGTTTTCTTGGATAGTGTGATCCGAGAAAAATCGTAGAATTGCCATGGAAATGACGGCTGCCGGGATGGAGGTCGCGAAAGTCAATCCAACTTTCAATCCCAGGTAGACGTTCGCGGCGGTGAAAACCAAAGTAATAATTCCACCGATGACAATTCCTCGGAAGGTCAATTCCTTAAGTGACGAGCGTGAGCTCGTTGCGGGCGTAGACACGTGAATCCTTTCCGTGTGCTGACGCATCGGCCGCACCCTGCGGTCATATGTGTCGGTCCTTGTAGTGATTGACAGTCTAAGCGCCTTATGAAAATCCCGTTCAATGTATGGTCGCAATTTGGGAAAATCTGCTGACCAGAGTCGAAAATGAAGTGAAGAACACAGAAAAATAATGACAGCGCAGCAAAAAACATATTCACGTGCCGCGGTTTCAACTTCCCTGGCATTCGTCGGCATTCTCGCCATGAGTTTAACTATGCGCTCTGGGGCGACCTCGACCGGGCCGCTTCTGTCTACGATCTCTCAGGCCTATTCGGCTCGAGAGGGGGCCCTTGGAGTCCTCTCTGCTCTTCCCTGCCTTGTCTTTGCTGGTGTTGGACTTCTCGCTGTTCCCCTCTCAAAGCGTTGGGGGATGAGCGCTGTGCTGACTACGGGCACTGCACTCAGTGGCCTCGGCTTGCTTGTGCGTCCCTGGGCGGGCAACTTTACGCTCTTTTGTCTTCTGAGCGTCGTTGCACTCATCGGCCCAGCCCTTGCGAACGTCCTTGTCCCTGCATGGATTAAATTCCACGAGGCCGGACGGCGAACGCTGCTCGTCACCACATACGGAACGGTCTTGCTGATCGGAGGAGCGGCAGGTTCTGCGTTCGCCGTGCCGCTTTCTGGTCATGATGGCCAGCTCTGGCGGTCTTCACTGGCGAGTTGGGCGATTTTTGCTGTTATCGCAGGGGCAATTTGGATCAAGATCAGCGGTCTTGTTCGTCGAGATTCTCCCGATGGAGGCACCCGAAGCGCGGAAACTTCCTCCTCTAATGCGACCAAGCGGCGCCCGATCTATCACTCGAGGACTGCAATTGCCTTGGTCCTCGGATTCGGACTTCAAGCATTGAACGCTTATGTTCAATTTGCATTTCTCCCGCAAATTTTGATGAATGCCGGCTACTCTGCTGGATTTGCGTCCATCATGACAGCTCTTGTGAATTTGTGGGCAGTCCTTGGTGGCCTGGTCATTCCCTTCATGATTGACCACATGGGGACGCATATCCCGTGGCTTTCCATCATTTTCGGTCTGCTGACATTTGCCGGCTGGATCGGTTTGTTACTGGTGCCCGGGTCTTTCGCATTCCTTTGGGTGTCTTTCTTGGCGATTGGGGGATTCACCTTTCCCCTAATCATCGCTCTCATTCCCGCCCGTTCTCGCGAGGCAGCTGTTACGGCCGAACTCTCGGCCTTGGTGCAGCCCATTGGCTACGTGATTGCTGCGCTTGGCCCTATCGGTTTCGGGATCCTCCTCCAATTCCTTGGAAGCGAGACTATTCCCTTGCTGGCGATGGCAGTCACGGGCCTGCTCATGGGAGTGACGACCTACGTCGGATCTGGAACGGGAATAATCGATGACGAACTTGCCGTCCTTGGCAAGTAAGTTCAGTGAGCACCGGAGAATGTGCGGTGCGAATCGCCGAGCAATATAAGAAGTTGGGGGCTGCCAAAGAAGCAGCCCCCAACTGATGAATCCTGTGATCAGGCGTCAGCCGCCTGAGCGCCGAGCATGCGCTCGGTGGTTGAAATCTGCTCGCGCAGGAGTCGAATCAAGGCAGCGGACGCATCCTGGTGCGACTGAATCCAACGCGTTCCCTGCGCAACCAGATCAAGGCCTTCCACGTAGCCGGCGAGGGCCTTCGGGAACATCAAAGTGACGATGTCCTCTGCAATGTGGAAGGTGTGATCTCTCCAGATCTGTTGGAGGGAGTCGAAGTAATCGGCAACGACCGGGACGTACATCTCGGGAGTTGTACGAGCCTGTGCCCAGAATCCGGAGACCATCGCCCAGCGAGTATCGTTCGGGATCGAGGTATCACGCAAAACTGCATCCCAGACCTGCTGCTTCACAGCAATGTCGGCAACTGCAGCGCGGGCAGCAGCTGCCTTCTGATGTCCGGTCATCGTGTCGTCTTCGGCCTCGAGAGCCGCGATCTCAGCTTCACCAGCAACCCCGCCGCGGACAAGTGCCGTGAGCAGTGTCCAACGCAGGTCGACGTCGAGGTCGAGTCCCATGAGGGTTTCGGTGCCCTCGTACAGGCCACGCACCGCCTCGAAGTGCTCGGGGAGAATTGCGCAGTGCGCGAGCTCGCGGACGAAGAGCTGCTGTTCGTCGGAGTGGGCGCTAGCAGTGCGAGCCATGATGAGTAGCGCCGAGGCAACACGCTCTTGCAGTGCACGACGACGCGCGGGTGCAACATAGGTTTCAAGTGCCTGCTCGAGGTGGCGCAAGTACAGTCGCAGCATGGTTGCGTTGCGCTCTGCGGGTAGTGCGCTGAGCAGAAGCAGCAGGTAGTCGCGCGCGGGCATTTCACCATCGCGGGTCATATCCCACGCGGAAGCCAAGATCACGCCTCGGGTCAAAGAATCCTCAAAGCGAGCGATGTTGCGGATCGCAAAGTCCAAGGACTGCGGATCCAAGCGAACCTTCGCGTATGCCAAGTCCTGATCGTTAATCAGAATAAGGTCGGGGCGTGCGATGCCAGTTGCCTCGGAGACAACGGTGGAGGAACCATCGACGTCAAGCTCTTGGCTGAAGACGCGTTCGATAGATCCATCCTCTGCCTGGCTGTAACCCGAAACAATGAGGCGGTGGGGACGCAGTGACGACCCTTCGGAGAAGGGCTCCTGAATGACCTTGAGCTGGGTGATCGCACCGTTGTCATAGACGTCGATCTGTGGGCGCAGCAGGGTGATTCCGGCTTCTTCAAGCCAGACGCGCGACCACTGCTTGAGATCGCGGCCCGATGCCTTTTCTAGCTCGCCCAAGAGGTCTGCCAGTGTTGCGTTCGAGTAGGAGTGCTTCGTCAGGTACTCGTGCAGACCAGCAAAGAAGTGTTCGCGGCCGACGTAAGTGACCAACTGACGCAGGACCGAGGCGCCCTTCGCGTAGGTAATTCCATCGAAGTTCACTTCAACATCGGCGAGATCGCGGATTTCAGCGGTGATCGGGTGAGTGGTCGGAAGCTGATCTTGGTTCATGCCCCAGTCCTTGCGGAGCATGAATCCAGTCCAGCCTTCGGTGTATTCGGTGGCCTCTGCAAGAGCCAAGTGGCTCATGAACTCAGCGAAAGACTCGTTGAGCCACAGGTCATTCCACCACTTCATGGTGACCAAGTCACCGAACCACATGTGAGCGAGCTCGTGGAGAATCGTATTCGCGCGAGCTTCGAGGTCAGCGGTCGTGGGACGAGTGCGGAAAATGTATTGATCGCGGAAAGTCACGCAGCCAGCGTTTTCCATTGCGCCCGCGTTGTACTCGGGAACGAAAATCTGGTCGTAGGTCTTGAAGGGATAAGGAATCCCGTAAGCGTCTTCGAAGAAAGTGAATCCCGCACGCGTGATATCCAAGATCCGATCGGAATCCAGAGAATCAAGCAATGATGCGCGGCACCAAACACCCAGAGGAATCGTGCGACCATCGCTGGAAACCAGTGAGTCAGTCACGCCCTGGTAGGGACCGGCGATAATCGCGGTGATGTAGGTCGAGATGCGTTCGGTCTCTTCGAAACGGTAGGTCCACGAAGACTCGTTCATCTCAGGTTCAGGAGTCGCCGAGTTCGAGAAGACCTTCCACCCGGCGGGCACCGTTACCGTGAAGGTGAAGGTCGCCTTCAGATCGGGCTGCTCGAATGTCGTGAACACGCGACGAGCATCCGGAACTTCAAACTGGGAGTAGCAGTAGGCCTGTGAGTCAGCGGGGTCGACAAAGCGGTGGAGGCCCTCACCGGTGTGCATGTACTGGCAGTCAGCCTCGACCGTCAGGGTATTATGTGCAGCGAGTTGCGGAAGGGCAATGCGGTGATCTTGGTGGATGAGCGGATCCAGATGCTCACCGTTGAGGACAATCGAGTGAACATTGTTCGACACCAAGTCCGCGAAGGTTGTTTCTCCTTCGGTCGCGCTGAATGTCACGGTTGTGCGCGAAAAGAAGTCCTTGTCTCCGCGCGTGAGGTCGAGTTCGACGTCATAGTGATCTACGCAGATCACGTCTGCGCGCTGGATGGCTTCCTCGCGCGTCAGGTTCAGGCCAGGCATTGCTCACCTTCCGATTGTGTTGACGATCAGGACGCGCAGATGCGCGTAAACGTCTTAATTTTTACATGTTTGCCCTTGTGGCGCGAACCTTGCCGCGCCACAAGGGCAATTGTTGTATCGAATTGAAACCTTGGTTGTCCTGGCTACCAGATATGGACGCGCTCTTCGGGGGCGATCCACAGATCATCACCGGGGGCTACATCGTAGGCCTCGGCGAAGGGATCCATATTCGCAACGATCTGATTGCAGCGGAATTCTGCGGGGGAGTGAGGATCGATACTCAGGAGCTGTTTGGCGTACTCGCGGCGGATCGCCGTCCTCCATCCACGAGCCCACGCGGTGAAGAAACGCTGAGCTGCGCTTTGTCCGTCGATTTCAGGGGCAGATTGCGGGGTGAGTCCCTTCTGCCCAAGTCGAGCAACATAGGCCTGCCATGCGATGGAAAGCCCCGCCAAATCGCCGATGTTCTCTCCCAGAGTGAGTGCTCCATTGACATGGAGCGGGGGTTCTTCCCCTTGGAGATCCCGTGGGGTAAGCGCGTCGTATTGATCAACGAGGCGCTTGGTGCGTTCCTCGAAACGTTCCCGATCTTCATCGGTCCACCAATTCTCCAAGTTACCTTCCGCATCGAAGCGCGAGCCTTGGTCGTCAAAACCGTGCCCGATCTCGTGCCCGATCACTGCGCCGATTGCGCCGAAGTTCGAAGCATCATCTGCATCCGGATCAAAGAATGGCGCTTGCAATATTGCAGCAGGGAAGACGATTTCGTTCATCGTCGGGTCGTAGTAGGCATTGACGGTCTGAGGCGTCATGTGCCATTCGCTTCGATCGACGGGGCCACCGAGTTTATCCCAGCGGCGCTGAACGTGGAAGCGGGTTGCTGCCTCGACGGCATCGACCAGAGAGTCTGAATCGAAGTGCAAGGATGAGTAGTCAATCCATTGGTCGGGATAGCCGATCTTGGGAGTAAAGGTACTGAGCTTCTTCAATGCTTGAGCGCGGGTTTCTTCGCCCATCCACTCGCAGTGGGTGAGTGCTTGCTCATAAGCGTCGAGAAGGCTGCGGACGAGGCCGTCCATGATTTCTTTATTGGCGGGCGGGAAATGGCGGGAGACCCAAATTTCGCCCATGGCCTCGCCAAGGAGGGAAGAAACCAAGGAAAGGCCGCGCTTCCAGCGAGGGCGCAGTTCCTGGGTTCCTGAAAGAGTTCGTCCGTGGAATTCGAAGGAGGCATTGACGAAATCTTCGGAGAGCAAGGAGGCATACTCGTCGATGAGGGAGTGCTCCATCCACATCTTGAGGACTTCAAGATCGGTGTTATGCCACAGCTGAGTCGCACCCTCAAAAAACTCCGGATGCGACACGTTGAGTGTCTCGATCTTTTCCAAGGGAAGCTTTGCGGCCTTCGCCCACAGGTCCCACGGGAACAACGGGTATTTTTCACGCAGCTCATTCCACGTCATGGGGTGGTCAGCTAAGAGCGGATCGCGGTTTGAGACTGCATCGCGGTGGAAAGAGGCAACTTGTGTTTCGAACTCGCGCACAGCACGCGCGTGAGACATGGCGTCTTCTTCACTGGTCCCGACCAGAGTAAAAAGCTTGGCGACGTAGGCTTCCCAGGCTTCGAGAACTTCGCGATGCTGTTCTTCGCGGTAGTAGGCCTCGTCCGGCAGAGAGATACCGCCCTGGTACAAGTCGAGCATGTGCTGACTTGAATTGTGTGCGTCGGTGCCGACGTAGCTTCCGAAGAGGCCAGTGATTCCCTCGTAGCGGAAGGTTCCCATAAGCGCTGCGAGTTCGTCATGGCTCGTTACTGCTCGCAGACGTGTGAGCTTGTCAGCGATGGGGGAGAATCCTGCTTGGTTGGCAGCGTCTTCATCCATAAATATTCCGTATAAATGGGCGATAAGTTCCCCGTTGTGACCGGGAACTTTACCGGCAGCTGCTTCCTCTGCGATTGCTTTTTCCCACAGCTCAGATTGATCAAGGAGCTCATGGAAGGTTCCGTGTATGGGGCGATCGGCCGGAATTTCGTGGGTCGCGAGCCACTCGCCGTTGGTGTAGCGGTAGAAATCGTCCTGTGGACGGTAAGTCTGCTCTTCAGTCATAAAGACACTGTACGTTGCGGCTCCTATGCGGCGCACGCCCGATTTCTTAGGAAGACCTAAGTTTGCTGTGAATGATTACAGGCTTCAATGAGTAATGTGCACATATGTGCAACACGCCTTGGGAAGATGTGCAGAGGCCCCAAAAGGGTCATGATTAATAAGGAAACAATCAGAAACTCTCTAAGGAACAACGTAACACTATGAGGACGATGGAGACTGATGTCGTAGTCATCGGTGGTGGCTCGACCGGTGCCGGCGTTGTCCGCGATGTTGCAATGCGCGGATTCCGTGCCATTCTTCTTGACCGGGCCGATATGGCTCAAGGAACTTCTGGCCGCTACCACGGATTGCTCCACTCAGGCGCACGCTACATTGCGTCCGACCCTGAATCGGCAACCGAATGCGCGGAAGAAAATGCAATCGTTTCCCGCATCAATGCTGATGCCGTGGAGAAGACCGGCGGTCTCTTCGTGACAACCTCTGTCGACGATGAAGACTACGCCGATCAGTTCATCGCTCGCGCCAGAGCCGCTCATGTTCCTGCAGAAGAGATTTCTCCCGCCGAGGCACTTCGTCGCGAGCCTCGACTTGATCCGGGACTCAAGCGCGCATTCGCAGTACAAGATGGAACCGTCGACGGCTGGCGTATGGTCTGGGGCGCAGCACGCTCGGCCATTGCCTATGGAGCGGAGATCCTCACCTATACCCGTGCAACCGGGATTCAACGCAGCCAAGACCGTATCGAAGCGGTCTACGCGCGCGATGAACGATCGGGCGAAGACATCCGAATTGACTGTTCCTTTGTCTTGAACTGTGGTGGTCCCTGGGCCGGACAAATTGCGGCCCTCGCGGACTGCCATGGAGTGGAAGTTGTCCCCGGTGCGGGAATCATGATTGCCATGAATCATCGTCTTTCGCACAATGTCATCAACCGCTGCATTTGGCCCGCTGACGGCGACATCTTGGTTCCCGTCCACCCGGTCTGCATTATCGGAACGACCGACTTGCGCGCGGAAGACCCCGACAAGCTGCCCATTCTTGCCGACCAAGTCCAGCAGATGCTCGACGCGGGAGAAACCCTGATTCCTGGCTTCCGTAAGTCCCGTGCTCTCCATGCCTGGGCAGGAGCTCGCCCGCTCATCAAAGACACTCGCGTCTCCGAATCAGATACCCGTCACATGGCCCGAGGAATGCACATCGTCGATCACCTGAGTCGCGATGGCGTTGATGGCATCTTGACCATTGCCGGCGGTAAGCTCACGACCTACCGCCTCATGGCAGAACGCATCGTCGACATCATGTGTCAGCAGTTGGGGGAGGAACGGCCCTGCCGTACCGCCGACGAAGTTGTTCCCGAGGCAGAAGGACACTCCAACTACTACATCGGCCACCGCCTCGACGATGTTGAACACCATGGCGAGTCTCCCTCCAGCCAAGAGATCATCTGCGAATGCGAACTGGTCACCCGTGAAATGCTCGAACGCACAATGGACGTTCTTCCCGGCGGCCAACTCGATGACGTGCGCCGTCAAGTTCGCCTCGGAATGGGACCATGCCAGGGAGGTTTTTGCTCCCAGCGCAGTGCGGGAATTGCACATGAACGCGGTGACATCGACGCGCCTCGGACAAATGAACTGCTTCGCCTCTTCCTTAAGAACCGCTGGATCGGACTGTGGCCCATTCTCTTCGGTAAACAAGCCCGCCAGGCTGCTCTGGACAACTGGATCCACGAAGGAACCCTAGACGTCGAGCACCTGCCCACCGCTCCCGACGCCATTCCTCATGAATGCGCGTACTGGGATGCTGTCGAAAGTGGGGAAGAAGCCCTGGAAGATGGAGAAGAAAAGGAAGGACTCACCCATGCGTGACGCAGTCGTTATCGGAGCAGGCCTTGCCGGTCTTGCTGCCAGCATCCGACTGGCGCAGCGCGGGGCTCAGGTCACTCTTGTCACCAAGGGAATCGGTGGACTCCAACTGGGGCAGGGGACAATCGATGCTTTGGGCTACGCCCCGGAACTCGTTGAACGTCCACTAGACGCAATCACGCAGCTCGCAGCCGATCACCCTACTCACCCCTACGCGCGCCTTGGGGCATCATGCGTTGAACAATCGCTTGAGTGGATTCGTGAGCTTCTTGGACCCGAGCGCCTCCTTGGCTCGGCCGATACGAATGTCCGTATTCCAACAGCGCTTGGCGCACTGCGTCCGACCGCCTTGTACCAGCCTTCGATGCAAGCCGGTATCCCCGTCGGGCAAAGCTATGTGATCGTTGGTTTCAAGCGTCTGAAGGACTTCTACCCCTCCCTTGCCGCCGAGAACATGCGTCTCCAAAAAGACGCCAACGGGCAAGCGATTGTGGCGCGTTCGGCCTATGTTGATCTTGATATTCGCGGGCAAGAACGAGACACAACCGGCACGAACTTTGCGCGCGCGTTGGACCATAAGGAGACCCGCGAACGTCTTGTTGCACTTCTGAAGGAAGTTGTGCGACCCGGCGAAACCGTTGGCCTTCCTGCCGTTCTTGGTCTGAATGATCCGGGCGCTTGGCTCGACATCCAAGACATGCTCGGCCAGCCCGTGTTCGAGATTGTTCTTCAACCGCCCTCGGTCCCCGGTATGCGCCTGAACCAAGAACTCACCGAGATCGCTAAAGCAAACTGCCGCGTGATGCTGGGATCATCCTTGGTTTCATACGAGGTCGAGGACCAGCAGGTGCAATCCGTCACCATCTCGACCGCTGGGCACGCCCGCACGATCCCCACCAAGTCCGTGATCCTCGCCGCGGGAGGGTTCGAATCGGGAGCACTCGAGATCGATTCTTACGGCCACGTGAGGGACACGGTCATGGGTCTTCCACTGACAGGTGTTGATACGAGCTTGCTCAATGGTGACTTCTGGGGCAGTGAGCAGCCTCTCTTCAAGGTTGGCTTTGATGTCGACGACAAGATGCGCGTGTGCACTCCGGGAGCGGGGCCCGTCTACTCCAATGTCTATGCGGCTGGTGGGAATCTGGCTGGTTCAACGCGTTGGAAGGAAAAGTCGGGCGATGGTATCGCTCTGGCAAGTGCGCTGCGCGCAGCCGATTCGATTGTGGAGGTTCTTCAATGAGTCTGGAAATTGTCCCCGGCATCGAAGAAGCCGATGTTTTGGGGCTCGAGGGTGATGACTTCGGTCTTCGTGCTTCCCTCGACGCCTGCGTGAAGTGCACGATCTGTGAAACGCAATGCCCCGTCATGCGCGTGACCGATCTTTTCGCTGGCCCGAAGTACTCCGGTCCACAAGCAGAACGCTACCGTCAAGAAGGCCAGTTCGTTGATCACTCGATCGACTACTGCTCCTCGTGTGGTACATGCTCTTTGGTGTGTCCTCAGGGCGTGAAGGTCACCGAAATGATCCACCATGCGCGAACCGACATGAAGAAGAAGCAGGGAATCCCGCTTCGCGACCAACTCATTGGACGCACAGGCCTGATCGGTAGCGTCATGACGCCCTTCGCACCCATCGCCAACTGGGCGCTGGATGTTAAGCCAATTCGCGTTGCTATGGAAAAGATCATTGGCGTTCACCGCAATGCCCCCATGCCTCGCGCCTATGGTCGTACCTTCGAAAGCTGGTTCAAGAAGCACACTCCGCTTCCCAACTCCGGCACGAAGGGACAAGTGATCTTCTTCCACGGTTGCGCAGGACAGTACTTTGAGGTCGAGACCTCCATCCACTCCGTGCTGGTACTTGAGCACTTGGGCTACGAAGTCCTTGTTCCGCCGCATGGATGCTGTGGCTTGGCTCTGCAGTCAAACGGTCTTTACGATGAATCGCGTAAGTACGTTTCGCGTCTGACCCATGACCTGCGCAAGGCGAATCGGGACGCACCGATTATCTCTTCTTCTGGTTCGTGTGGTGGAATGCTTCGCCATGAGGCTCACGACATTTTGGAAATGGATACCCCTGAACTTGAAGATGTTGCTTCGCGTACCTGGGACATTTGTGAGTTCCTCATCGACCTCTACGATCGCGGCGAGCTCGACATGAACATGGAACGCATCGACGTGACCATTCCCTACCACGCGCCCTGCCAGCTCAAATCGCAAGGTTTGGGGATGCCTGCGGTAGAACTCATGAGTTTGATCCCCGGGGTGACGGTGAAGGAATCCCAGCAGCCCTGCTGTGGCATTGCCGGAACCTACGGAATGAAGAAAGAAAAGTACGCGATCGCACAAGCGGTGGGAGCTCCGGTTTTCGACTTCGTCAAGCAGGTTAATGTTGAACTCGCGGCCTGTGACACCGAAACCTGTCGCTGGCAGATTCGCACGGCAACCGGTGCGAATGTTGTTCACCCGATCTGGCTGATTCACAAGGCCTACGGTCTACCCGAAGGCTGAAATGAAAGAGAATATCCCCGGATGCGCAGATGACGACGCGCGCCCGGGGATATTACTGTTGCACCATGAGTATCTCTCGTCGCGTCGTTGTCACCGGAGCTTCCAGCGGAATTGGAGAAGCCACCGCCCGTCTTTTGGCAAAGCGGGGCTGGAACGTCGTTGCTGTGGCCCGGCGTCGCGAACGCCTCGAGGCCCTCTCCGGCGAGATTGGTTGTGAGTATTGGGCGGCGGACCTCACCGACCAAGCGCAGGTGGAGGAAATGGCCGCGCATGTCCTAGAGGGCGGCCCCATCGATGCTCTCGTAAACAACGCGGGTGGAGCCATTGGCGTTGATCGGGTCGCAGATGCAGATCCTTCCAAGTGGAGTGCGATGTTCGAGCGCAATGTCCTCACGGCCTTGCACTGCACGCGCGCATTTCTCCCATCGATGCGCGAGCGGGGAGGGGACCTCGTCTTTCTGACGTCAACAGCCGCCCACGACACGTACCCGGGAGGTGGCGGCTACGTTGCCGCCAAGCACGCCGAGCGCATCATCGCGAATACCTTGCGTCAGGAGCTGGTGGGTGAGCCCGTTCGTGTGATCGAAATTGCCCCGGGTATGGTGCGCACTGAAGAGTTTTCTCTCAACCGCCTCGGCTCTCAGGAGGCTGCCGACCGCGTGTATGAGGGGGTTGCTGAGCCCCTCGTCGCCGAGGATATCGCCGAGGCGATCGTGTGGACCCTAGAGCGGCCGCGTCACGTCAACATCGATTCGATGATCGTGCGCCCGGTTGCGCAGGCGACGAATACTCTCGTGTCTAGAACTGCGCCCGAGGTCTAGGACAGACGCGCCGGTAGCGATTGTTCCCTTGACTTTTGGTTATGCGCGTAGCGTGGCGAAGGCACTCACGCTTGCAACTCCGATCAGGAGAACAATGAACGCCCATGCGAGCGCGGTAGAACTTACCCGACGGGTAAGCTTTGCCCCGAGGATGCCTCCGCACATCGAGGCCGCAGCGAAGCAAGCGACCATCGCCCCGGCCTCGGCGCTGATATCCAAAGTTCCCCCCAGTGCGCGCGAAGCCAAGCCGAAAAGCGCTGTGATGAGCATGATCAACAGGGATGTCGCTGATGCTTTCTTCATCGGGTAGCGCAGAACAAGGTGAAGCGCAGGAACGATAGCGAAACCTCCACCTACGCCAAAGAAACCGGTGAGAAAACCTGTCACGCTGGCTAAAAGAACCACTAAGGCTGCCTTCTTCAGCGTCGAAGCAAGCGAGCGTGGGGAATCCCCAGGCGCGGCCTCGTCAATTGATGAAGGGGAGGGGGAAACGTCGGCGCGTGCACGCAACTGTCTATGCACCATAAAAATCGCAACAAACGCCAGAAGAACGCAAAACTCCAGCATGAGCGTTCGCGCTGATACCAAGGGGTTGAGCGCCGAGCCTCCCCAGGTGCCGACGATTCCAGCAAAGGCGAAAAGGCTTCCTTGCTTCCAATCAACGTGACCACTGGAGGCGCGAGTAATGAGAGAAACGCAAGCGGTCGCACCCACGATGATCAGGGATAATGTCGCAGCTTGATGAGGATTTTGACCCAGGAGATATACCAAGACGGGGACCGACAAAATGCCGCCGCCCGCGCCGAGTGCTCCGACAACGATGCCGATCAACACGCCAATGAGCGTGGCTTCAATGAGCACGATGTTCCTCCTTGGGTGGGATATGGACTCCCAATGACTGAGCGACCAGGGGATTCATGATTTCTTGAGCGCCTCGTCCACGCGAAATCAAGAAGGCCATTGCGCGAAGTGCGGGCAGCGCGTGCGCGTAAAAGGTCTTATACCCCTCACACAGGTAGTTGTGGTCCGGGCCATTATCTTGAGCAATAAAACGATCCTTGGGGCACCCTCCCCAGCACAAACGCAGGAAGGGACAGCTCCAGCATTCATCATCCAGATCTTGCTTCTTCGTATCAAAAGCACGCATCT
>ERZ773037.503-NODE-503-length-21384-cov-23.767218_pt1 | contig 21384 bp, 18 predicted proteins | sample MGYA00511466_ERZ773037 | MGnify/ENA primary metagenome ERZ773037 (study PRJEB29015, sample SAMEA2738146) | human oral metagenome | biome: human oral; feature: human-associated habitat; material: saliva | place: China | collected 2202 ... | reverse complement strand
ACGTTGGCCGCGGTGGCGACGACACCCTGTTCGCTCTGGCAGCAGGCACCGTCGAGTTCGGTACCCGCAAGGGCCGCAAGGTCGTTAACATCCTGGCTGCAGCTGAGTAATACTCACCGCTAGGGCAGAGGGGGTAGGCGCGAGTCTACCCCCTCTCGCTATAACTCCCATTCCGCGAGCAGCCCGCACGCTGTGCGGTCCTCGCGAGGAGGCGCGCCCCAACCCGGCTGCGCCTGCCGATGCATCCGCCCACCGGGCGTTGAGGCGTCGGCGAAGAGAAGACTTTCCAAGATAGGAGAACCCGTGGCGGAATTCGTGGACCGCGTGGTCTTGCATGTTTCCGGCGGTCGCGGAGGCAACGGTTGCGTCTCCGTGCGACGCGAAAAGTTTAAGCCGCTGGGCGGCCCGAACGGTGGTAACGGCGGTAACGGCGGCGCGGTGATTTTGCGCGTCGACAACCAGACTACGACCCTGCTGGAGTACCACCACAGCCCGCACCAGCACGCCCCGAACGGTGATATCGGCCGCGGCGATATGCACCACGGCTACAACGGTGAGGACCTGATTCTGACCGTGCCGCAGGGCACCGTGGTGAAGGACCGCGAGGGCAATGTCCTGGCCGACCTGCTGCACGTTGGCGACGAGTACATCGCCGCACGCGGCGGTATGGGCGGCCTGGGTAACGCCGCGTTGGCCTCGACGAAGCGTAAGGCCCCCGGCTTCGCGCTGCTGGGCACCCCCGGCGAAGAGGCCGACATCGTGTTGGAGCTCAAGTCCATCGCGGATGTGGCCCTGGTGGGTTACCCCTCGGCCGGTAAGTCCTCGCTGATTGCCGCTATCTCCGCGGCACGCCCGAAGATTGCGGATTACCCGTTCACGACCCTGATCCCGAACCTGGGCGTGGTGCAGGCCGGCGATGTGCGCTACACCGTGGCCGATGTGCCGGGCCTGATTGAGGGCGCATCGGAGGGACGTGGCCTGGGCCACCGCTTCCTGCGTCACGTGGAGCGCTCCTCGGCGCTCGTGCACGTGATTGACTGCGCGACCCTGGAACCCGGCCGCGACCCGATCAGCGACTTCGAGGTGATTCGCGGCGAGCTGCAGAACTACGAGGTCGACCCGACCGCGGGTGTGACCGTGCCGCTGCACGAGCGTCCGCAGATCGTGGTGCTGAACAAGATTGACGTGCCCGAGGCCCGCGAGCTGGCCGAGTTCGTGCGCCCCGAGTTCGAGGAGATGGGCTTCAAGGTCTTCGAGATTTCGACCGCCTCGCATGAGGGCCTGAAGCCTCTCATCTTCGCGATGGCCAAGCTCGTTGAGGAGGACCGCGCCGCCCGTGCCGCCGCCGAGAAGGAGACCGAGCGCGTGACCGTCGAGACCCCCGTGATTCGTCCGAAGGGCTTCCGCAACAAGAAGAAGCAGGAGTTCACTATTCGTCGCGAGGAACGCAACCTGGAGCCGCTGTTCCGCGTGATTGGCGAGAAGCCCGAGCGTTGGATTCAGCAGACCGACTTCAACAACGATGAAGCGGTCGGCTACCTGGCGGACCGCCTGGCCCGCCTGGGCGTTGAGGACGAGCTGTTCAAGGCTGGCGCCCGCGCCGGCGACGCCGTGGTGATTGGCGAGAGCGACAACTCGGTGATTTTCGACTGGGAGCCGACCATGATCGGTGGCGCCGAGCTACTCTCCTCCCCGCGCGGTACCGACGCCCGCCTGGAGGAGATTATCCGCCCGACCCGCGCCCAGAAGCGCGTGGAGTACAAGGAGCGCATGGATGCGAAGGCTGCGGCTCGTGCTGAGCTGGAATCCGAGCGCGTGGCCGGTGTCTGGACCGAGTCCGTGGAGTACCGCAAGAAGCTCAAGGAGGGCAAGGTCGACGAGAATATCGACATGCCCGGTACCGAGGACTAGATAGAGTCCATATCGTGGCGGCGGGGGTGAGCCGGGTCGCGGGTATTCCACCCGCGGCTTAGCTCACCCCCGTCATTTCGTTGTTTTTAGCGCCGAGACGGTAGCATAGATGGGTGTACGCACGTGCATCCGGCGTCCCGCATGGGCCCGTCGAGTGGCGCGCGTGCATCCGTGTATTTGCCCGTATCCTCACCGGTGGGCGCGTTGTTTTCCGGTGCGGTCTCTGTCCCCAGCAAGGACGGCTTCTGTGAGTGATCAGCCTATTCAGCTTGATTTCGGTGTCCCGAGCTCCGAGTCGATTCCCCCTCGTATCCCTGGACGGGTGCGTTTGGGCGTGATGGGTGGAACGTTTGACCCGATTCATCACGGGCACCTGGTGGCGGCCAGCGAGGTCGCCGCGGTGTTCGACCTGGACGAGGTCGTTTTTGTTCCGACCGGTCAGCCCTGGCAGAAGGTGGGGGAGCGGCACGTGAGCGATGCCGAGCACCGCTACCTGATGACGGTGATCGCGACCGCGTCGAACCCGCGTTTTACGGTGAGCCGTATTGATATTGACCGTGGCGGCGCCACGTACACCTTTGATACGCTTAACGAGTTGCGTAGCCTGCGCCCCGATGCTGACCTGTTCTTCATCACCGGGGCGGATGCAATCAGCCAGATTATGACCTGGCGCAATGCCCATAAGCTGTGGGACCTCGCGACGTTCGTGGGCGTGACCCGTCCCGATCACACGCTGGATCCTCCCCTTGCGGAGGGGCGTCATATTACGACGCTGAAGATCCCCGCGATGGCGATTTCTTCGACCGATATTCGCCGCCGCGCGGCTGAGGGTGCCCCCATCTGGTACCTGGTACCCGATGGCGTGGTGCAGTACATTGCGAAGTACGGGCTGTATAAGAAGGACGCTTTGACAGCCTACCGTGACGGCCTGCCTCGAGTTAAGGATGAGGCGGAGCAGTCACCCGAATCGACGAATAATGAGGGAACACATGAGTGAAGCTGCGGGTTCGAAGCCCTATAGCGAGGACGAAGCGTACCTCTACGAGACGTACGTGACCGAAGACGGCATTGAGGTGCCGCCGCCGACTAAGGTGATGGGTCCGCGCCGTCTCGCCCGTTACCGTGAGGAAGTCGCCGAGTACCTGCGCGCACACCGCCGCGGGGAGAACCCGAAGCCCGTTGAGAATATGGGTTCCGTGGTGAACACCGGCGCGATTGATCCGCAGGTTCTGGCGGTTCAACGTCGTTTCGCGGCGCTGGCGGCCCAGGGCAAGATTGAGACCGAGGCGAACGACGAGGAGAAGCTGCACGAGCCGGCCCCTCTGACCAGTAGCCTGCGCGTTCTGCGCCCCGACGAGATCGCGAAGAACCGTGTGGATGCCACCAGCCCCTCGGCGGTGGATAGCCCGCTGACCTCTTCCATCCCGGTGATTACCGTGGTCAAGGAGGAGGAGCCCGAACCGAAGATGCACGAGTACCTCGTGCGCGACGAGCCGAAGGTTGACGAGAGCGTCGTCGGCTACGCGTCCGCACCGGCTGAGGACGAGGAATCCCCCGAGCCCAAGGACGCCCAGGAACCCAAGGATGCTCAGAAGCCCGAGGCTTCCGAGGCTCCCGAGGCGCAGAAGGACGACGCATCCTCCAACCTGCCCACCCGCGTGAGCGCCGTGAACGCTCAGGGCCTGGACCTGAGCGTTCTGGACGGCTCGGTTTCTGGCGACACCGTGGATTCGGTGGACGGTGACCCGACCGTGGCCCTGAGCCCGGACGAGGTGGAGGAACTGCTGCAGCGCATGGTGGACCGCCAGGATCCCGAGGACTCCGTGGCGATGGCCGAGCTCGCCGCAGAGGAGTCCGCCGAGTCGAAGAGCGCACCGGTGGCATCGGTGGAGCGCGCGGACAGTGAATCTCAGGATGGCGGCACTCAGAAGAAGGACTCCGATAAGTCCTTCGCCGAGAAGGTTACCGAGAACCAGTCGGAGCACGAGGTGCTGAAGCCGGCCCAGAAGACCTCCCTGGCCTGGCTGTGGATGGTTCTGCTGCTGGCCCTGGTTGTTGTCGGCTTGATTATGATTTTTGGCCCGAAGTAGGCCGTGAGAACGCACCCCGCGGGGTGCTGCCGGTGGGAATAACCGGCAAGAAAGGAAGATATGACTGCTGCACAGTCCTCGGTTGAGGCTCTGCGCATTGCCGCCCGTGCGGCGGAGGAAAAGCAGGGAACGAACCTGTTCGCTGTGGATGCCTCCGACGCCATGGGCCTGATTGACGGTTTCCTGGTGGTCTCCGCTCACAACGAGCGCCTGGTGAACGCCGTGGCTGACGAGGTGGAGGACGCCCTGCGCGAGCAGGTCGGTCTGAAGCCGGTGCGCCGTGAGGGTCGTTCCTCGGGTCGTTGGATTCTGCTGGACTTCGGCGATATCGTGGTTCACGTTCAGCACGAGGAGGACCGCGAGTTCTACGCCCTGGATCGCCTGTGGGCTCAGGCCCCGCGCATCGAGCTGGGTGTGGAGAACGAGGCTCCCTTCGATATCGAGGCTGAGTCCGAGGAAGAGGCCGCACGCATCATCCCGGCGCAGGACGACGAGGCTTAGGCCTTCGGGCTGTCGCTCGGCGCGCAACGTTTTTGCGGTGCTCGTTCTGTAGTGTTTGCGTGAGGGGCGGGTTCGGTGCCCTGCATGTGGTGCACATGCGGGGCGCACGGGCCCGCCCCTTCGCCGTATTCGCGGTGCTTTGCGGGCCTCGGGCGGGGCGGCTCGGAGCTCCTAAAGTTTTTGGAAAATTTTTTGAATTTGAGCCGTCCTCGATTTGCGTAGCCCTCTGAGGTGTGTGTAATATATTCATGTTGCCTCGTTGAGGAACATAACAGAATATGGGGATATGGCGCAGCTGGTAGCGCACCTGCATGGCATGCAGGGGGTCAGGGGTTCGAGTCCCCTTATCTCCACGGAAATCTCGTTTGAGATGCTAATCGCCCGGTTCGTAGGAGTCGGGCGATTTTGCTATCTCTAGGCTTTGTATCGCGGTTTCGCTCTGGAGGCGACGGGCCCTCACTCGGTTGCGTCGCCCGCCGGCCCGTGCCGGTCTTCTCGCCCCGGCGATTCTGCGTCGGCCACGACCCCCAAGGAGAAGGTTCATGGGAGAGCACGCACACGCTCACCACGGCGGTCACCACGACCACTCTCATATGCACAGCCCGGAGGAAGCCGCCTCGATGCGTCCGCGCCTGCTGGTGGCTTTTACCCTGGCGCTCGTCATCGTGCTGGCGCAGGCGGTTGGCTCTCTGGTCACCGGGAGTCTCGCCCTGCTGACCGATACGGCGCACGCTATTACGGATGCATCCGGGCTGCTGGTGGCGCTCACCGCGGCTTCGCTCATGACGCGTCCGGCAACCTCGCGCCACACGTGGGGTTTCCGACGCATTGAGGTACTGGCGGCCCTGGGCCAGTCGGTGCTGCTACTGGCCGTGGGTATCTACGCGGCGGTGGAGGGCGTGCATCGCCTGTTTGCCCCGCCGGAGGTGCCCGGCACCGAGTTGCTGATCTTCGGCGTGGTCGGCCTGGTGGCGAACGTTATTGGCATTGTGGTGCTGGCTACGGGCCGTAACGCGAACTTCAATATGCGCGCCGCGTTCCTGGAGGTGCTCAACGACGCCCTGGGTTCGCTGGGCGTGATTGTGGCGGCTATCGTGATTTGGTTGACCGGCTTCTACCAGGCGGATGCCCTTGCGGGTCTGTTCATTGCGGTGCTGATTGTGCCGCGTGCGGTGCGTCTGATGAAGCAGACCACGGCGGTGCTCATGGAGTTCACCCCGGACGGCCTGGACCTGGACGCGATGCGTGAGCATATCTTGAGTGTTGACGGTGTGGTGGAGGTGCACGATGTGCACGCCTCGATGGTGGCGACGGGCCTGCCGGTTGTGACCGCGCACGTGGTGGTTGCGGATTCTTGCTTCCACGACGGGTCTGCGGTGACGATTCTGGATTGTATTCGCTCCTGCGTGGCGAGCCATTTTGAGGTGTCGGTGGAGCACTCGACCTTCCAGCTGGAGACCGCCGAGCTGGGTGGCCAGGAGCCGCAGTCGGTCCGCCACCCCTAGCCGGCTTTACATCCCCGGCACCCAGACCCCGGTCGTGCGCGCGGGCGCCGCGCGTTAGCCCACGCTGTCCACTCCGTCGTCATCCGCGGCAGTAGTTGGTAGCTTTTGGCGGCAAAAGATACACTCGTAGATGGGGTATGCCCGGGTCCTCCGGCGCATCCGGGAACGTACCCCGAACACCGAATCAGCATCACGGAGGAGACCATGCATTCACCCATCGCCACGTACCTCACCGAGTCCCTGACGACGGTCGTCTCCGATACCTCCGGGGAGCTGGCAAACTACATTCCCGAGCTGGCCGCCGTGGACCCGGATAAGCTGGCCGCGTCCATCGTGATGGTGGACGGCGAGCAGTACGCCGCCGGTGACAGCGACGTGGAGTTCACGATCCAGTCGATTTCCAAGCCCTTCGTGTACGCGCTGGCCCTGGCCGACCGCGGCTTTGACGATGTGCTGGCGAAGGTCGGCGTTGAGCCCTCGGGCGAGCCCTTCAACGAGCTGTCCCTGGAGGACGGCTCGGGCAAGCCGCTGAACCCCATGATTAACGCCGGCGCTATCACCACCCATTCGCTGGTGGGCCCTCCGGGGGCCACGCAGGGTGAGCGCATGGAGCGCGTCATTTCGGGTCTGTCGGCCTTTGCGGGCCGCCGCCTGTCGGTGAATGAGCGCGTGTACGAATCCGAGCTGGAGCACGCGCACCGCAACTACGCGATTGCGCACATGCTGCGCGGCCACGGCATCCTGACGGGCGACCCGGAGGTGTCGGTGCAGGGGTACACGCGCCAGTGCTCGCTCATGGTCACTGTCAAGGACCTGGCGCTGATGGCCGCGACCCTCGCGAACTACGGCGTGCACCCGGTGACGGGGGAGCAGGTTGTGCCGAAGGGCGTGGTGCGTCAGGTGCTGAGCGTCATGTTCACGTGCGGCATGTACAACTCCGCGGGTGACTGGGCGACTCAGGTGGGCGTTCCGGCGAAGAGCGGCGTGGGCGGCGGCATCATCGGTGCGGTTCCGGGTCAGCTGGGTGTGGCGACGTTCTCGCCGCGTCTGGACGGTCACGGTAACAGTGTGCGCGGCGTGGAGCTATTCGAGCAGTTCTCTGATGACATGGGCATGCACGTGATGAACGTGCCGACGGTGGCTCGTTCGGCGTTGCGCGCGAACTACCAGATCGGTTCGGGGGACGAGTCTATGCGCCTGATTCAGCTGCAGGGTCGTATCCGTTTTGCGGGTGCTGAACGTGTGATTCGTGAGATTGTGGAAGCCCCGATGGAAGGCTCCAAGGTCGCCCTGGACGTGACGCGCGTGTACGCGGTGGATGAGGTCGCTCAGAGCATGCTCCTGGAGCTGATGCGTCGCCTGCGGAATGACGGGTTCAAGGTCTACCTGATTGATAATGACGAGACGATCACGAACACGGATGCGCTGCGCAGCATGGGTGTGAAGGTTCTGACGAACCCGTCGGCGGTGACTTCTGCCGAGTCGGATGCTGAGCGCGTGGCTGAGGCTGACGCCGAAGAGGCCGCGGAGGCGGCGGCACTGGAGGCGTTGAACGCGCTGGAGCCCGCTGAGGTGGACCAGTCCGCTGAGGTGCAGCAGCCGGAAGCTTCGGATTCCGAGTAGGTTTCTCTTCGCGTACTTGACCGTACCCGCGTGCTTGGTTGTATCTGCGTACTTGGCAGTACGATTGCGTGAACTTATATATTGAGGCCCCTTTCCCGGGTGCGTTGTGAACGCGTTCTGGGGGAGGGGCCTTGCTACGCTTGATTGCCCTTGCGCTGTAGTTGGAGCTGTACTTGAATCTGTACTTGGAACTGTGCCTGGACTATCTGGCGTGCGGGTAGCTTAGTGTGCTGAGCATGGTCTTCGGTGAGTGAGGGGACTGAAAGTACATAAAGGTTCTTTAATTGCGGCGTTATTAATCGTTAAGTAATATTTTGAATTTTTCGATATCTAACAGTGGTCTCATCATACACTCGTAATATGAACACTGTTCCACACTCAGAAACACCTATCGCTCCTCGTCAATCCGCTATCGTCAACCCCGCTACTGACCAAATGGTATCGGGCGCCTCTGCCCGCGCCTCCATGGGGCGACGGGAACTTTTACGGCACGTTGGTACCTTTGGCCTGGGTGCGGTGAGCTTCGGCGTGCTGGGTCTTGGCCTCACCGGTTGTACTCCGTCTGCGGCGGAAGGCACCCACGAGGTAACGGCTAGTGGGTCTGCCTCGGGCGGTATTTCTTCGAGCGGCGCCCCGTCGAGCACTCCGTCAAGTACGCCGTCGAGCACCGCATCTGGTAGCGCCTCTGCGACTCCTTCGGTATCCGCAACGGGTACTGCATCCCCGACCGCCGCGGCATCTAAGACCGCTTCTGCGACTGCGACCTCGTCGAACCCGGTTCCCGAAGCTCGTGCCTGGACCGGCCCGCAGACCGGCCTGCCCGGTGAGGGCAAGTACATTGCGTGGACGGTCGATGACGGCGCCGACCCGGAGGTGGTACGCGCCTACGCGGAGTTTGCCCGCCGTACCGGCACGCGCCTCACCTTCTTTATCAACGGTCAGTACCCGGCGTTTAGGCAGCATCGTGACCTGTTGTTGCCGCTGGTGAAGAGCGGCCAGCTGCAGATTGCGAACCACACGTATAGTCATCCGGCGTTGACGAGCCTGACGGATGAGCAGATTGTGCATGAGCTGACCCGTAATGATGAGGAGATTAGGCGGCTGTTTGGGGTTTCGTCGAAGCCGTATTTCCGCCCGCCGTACGGGTATTATGATGCGCGCGTGTTGGCGGCTGCGGCGTCGTGTGGTTTTACGCGCCCGGTGCTGTGGTACGGGTCGTTGGCGGATTCGTCTAATATTTCTTCGGCTGAGGTGTTTTCTAACGCTGAGAAGTATGCGTTGGCTCAGCATATTGTGATTGGGCATTTGAATTATCGGGGTGTGGTATCTGAGCTGGACCGTATTCGGGCGTTGTTGGATCGGCGCGGGTTGACGACGGTGACGATTCGTGACTATTACGGGTAGTGCGGGGGAGCCCCGGCGGGGGTGGTGGGTATACTGGGAGGCATGATGAAGCTTTATCAGAATCCCGTTGTTCGGCAGGCTCACCGTTTTCGCGAGGCTCTCCTGTACCCGGCGTATTTCGTGTTTTCACTGCTGTCGCTGAGGTGGGTGCGTCGCCGTCACCCGCGCGCGGCGGATGTGCTGTCTGCGGCGCTGTGGATTGAGCTGGTGATGCGTGGAATTAAGCAGCTGGTGCGTCTTCTGGTTCCGGTTCTTCGGGATGCCGAGGCGCGCCGCGCCCGCACCTACCAGCCCCGCTAACCGAGGTAACCTGCACGCTGTGCCGCGGGTGCCCGCTGATGTGATAGAAGCCCCCTCGTACTAGAAATAGTACGAGGGGGCTTTCGCTATAAAACGGGCAGAAGCCTAGTGCTTCTTCTTCGGCTCGCACGCCACGCCGTCACCATCAGAATCAAGACCAGGGCGGTAACCTGGCTCGCCACGATGCAGCGGCGCCGCACCAGCCGCACGCGCTTCGGCACAATTCTTGTAGTAAACATCCGACTGCGCCGGAGCCTGCTGAACAGGCTGCGCCGGTGCCTGCTGCTGAGCAGGAGCCTCAGCCGCCGGCGCCTGCTGGGCGGGCGCCTCCGTAGCCACCGGCGCCTGCTGAACAGGAGCTTCCTGCTGCGCGGGAGCCTCAGAAACCGGAGCCGCCGGCGCCTCCGCAGAAGGTGCCTCAGCCGCCGGAGCCTGCGCGGGAGCCTCAGTCGTCGGAACCGGAGACGGGGTTACCGTCGGGGAAGGAGACTCTGAAGGAGTCGCAGACGCACTCGGCGTCGGAGAAGAACTAGGAGTAGCCGAAGCGGACGGGGACGCAGAAGCAGACGTCGACGATGACGACGCAGAGGGCGTGACCTTCGGAGCACGAGCAGACGAAGAGCAACCGGTCAGCAGCAGAGCACCAGCAAGAACACCAGCGGTCGCGGCGTGAATTTTCAACACAATATTCCTTTATAAAGTGAGTGGACAAGGGTGTTCACCGTAGAACACACACTCAAGTGTAAAGGAAAACTAACCCACCCGCAGGTACTATTGAGCCTCTCAAACATTCCGACAAAGGAAGAAACACCAACCCGGCACGGCGAAGCCCCCTTGTACCGGTTCACGTAAGAACCGGCACAAGGGGGCTTCGCTCTATTAAGGTGTCTGCATCAGTTAGGGGCGCTGGGGGAGTAGCACCCCGACCGGACAGCTCTAGTCAGAGCTCTAGCCTAGAACCGATGCTAGGAGCAGTTGCCGTTCACATCGCAGGACGCGCCAGCAGAGTTGGCGCGTTTTGCAGATTCCTGGCGCGAATTGCTGTATTGCTGGCGTCTTTTGCTCCGTATAGTTGTAACCGTAAGGCAACGGAAACCACCGAAAAGCTCGGCAGGATCCACAAGTAAGCTTCTAAAATTCAAGGAGAACATCTCATGGCAACCGCACTCATCACCGGTTCCTACGGCGGCCTCGGCACCGAATTCGTCAACATCCACGCGGCAACCGGCGGCGACGTCATCCTGGTTGGCCGCAGCCAGAGCAAGCTCGACGCACAGGCAGCACAGGTCGAAAAGGACTACGGCGTGAAGGCATACACCATCGCCGCGGACCTCTCCATCGAAGCAGCCGCCCAGCAGATTTTCGATGCGTGCCAGAAGCTCGGTATCCTGCCCGACTACTTCATCAACAACGCAGGCTTCGGCGGTCAGGGTGACTTCGCTCGTGAGCGTTCCATGGAAGATGACATGTCCATGATCGCTGTGAACGTCGAATCCCCCACCCGCCTGCTCAAGCTCTTCCTGCCTGAAATGATCAAGCGCGGTTCCGGTAAGGTCCTCAACGTCTCCTCCACTGCAGCTACCATCCCCGGCCCGCTGCAGGCAGTCTACTACGCTACCAAGGCGTACATCACCAGCTGGTCCAACGCTCTGTGGCGTGAGGTTCAGGGCACCGGTGTGACCGTCTCCTGCCTGATGCCCGGCGCAATGGCAACCGGCTTCGCGGCGGCAGGCGGCCTGGACGACACCAAGCTCTTCGCTAACGCTGTCTCCCCGGCACAGGTTGCCAAGGACGGCTACGACGGCATGATTGCAGGCAAGATCAACGTTGTCTCCGGGCTGGTCGCGTGGCAGAAGCCCCTCATTTCCCTCTCCCCGATGATGCCGCGTAAGGCAATGCTGAACTTCGTCTACGACCAGCAGATTGCAGGTAGCGCAAAGAAGTAACCGGCAACCACCGGCGCCTGAAGAACCGCCCCGAGCTCCGCCCCGAACTCGAGGCGAACACTCCGCCAACCCGCACCACACCCGCCGCGGGATGCGCCACGCGGGAAAGGCGCGGGAAAGATACAGGGAAGATACACCCTATGAAAACCTACATACTGGATGCCCAGTTCTCACAGCTCTTCACCGCCTTCGGCATTAATCCCGGCGAAGTGCTCCGCAAAGCAGGCCTGGCGGAAGACCTCTTCAGCCGTTCAACACCTGCCCTGTCCGGCTCCGACTATCTAGCTCTCATGGAAGCAGCAGGGCAGTTGGCTCCCTCTGAGGACTTCGCTATCCGCCTGGCAACATCTGACGGTGTTGAGCGTTTCAGCCCGCCCATATTCGCGGCGTACTGCGCTCAAAACGGTCAGCGGTGCATCGAACGGTTAGCTCAGCATAAGCCCCTCATCGGGCCGATTCGTTACCGCCTCGAAACCCTGGGGCAGGAAAGCACCCTCTACATTGAGGCAGATGAACCCGGAATCCAGATCCCCACATTCCTGGCTGAAAGCGAACTCGCTTTTATCCTGCACATTATCCGCTCAGCAACCAAAGAGCAGATACAGCCCCTTCGAGCGGAAAGCGTCTCCCCGGTCAGCTCCTCCCTCGAGAAGCTGCTCGGTGTGCCGGTAGAAGTGACTGGAGTCAACGCCATCACCTTCAAACTCTCGGATCTGCAGATTCCCTTCATCTCCCACAATGAGAGCATGTGGTCCTACTTTGAGCCGGAGCTCTCACGCAGGCTCTCGCAACTGGACGTGGAAGACAGCACCTCAGCACGAGTGCGTGCCGCCCTGGTGGAACTTCTCCCGGCAGGGGAGAACACCATCGAAGACGTAGCCCGTAAGCTCGTCACCAGCGCCCGAACCCTGCAGCGGCAGCTCTCTGAGGAAGGCACCACCTTCCGTAAGCAGCTCAACCATGTGCGTCTGCTCCTTGCCAAGCAGTACCTTTCCACCACGGATATGAGCATGGACTCTATCGCGTTCATGCTCGGCTACCTTGAAGCTAATAGCTTCGTGCGCGCCTTCACCCTGTGGACAGGTACCACGCCCGCCGCATACCGTGCCGAACAGCGTCACGCCTAGAAACGACGTACCTAAGGAACGCACACCATACGGATACGTCGTGACGCAAAAGCCCCCTCGCACCGGTTCAACCGGTGAGAGGGGGTCTTTCACTGTATCTCAAGATTTAGCCGAAGCGGCTAGCGACGGGCAGCCGCCGGCGCGGTCGTGGCAGTAGCCGCGGGTGCAGCCGTAGCCGCCGGGGCCGTCGTCGCACGAGCAGGCGGAGCAGTCGTTGCCGCAGGTGCAGTCGTAGCCTGCTGGCTAGCCGCTACCTCATCCTCATAGCGGGTGGTCGGCGCCTGAGTAGGAGTGGGGGTCGGCGAGGGAGCCTCGGTCGTTGCCTCCGCGGAGGGAGTCTCGCTCGGCTCAGGGGTTGCGGTCGGGCTGGGAGCCGCTGCCTTAATCTCCTCCTCCGAGGCGTCGCCGTAGTAGTCGCGAATCGTGACCGGGGTCAGGCCGCGCTCGTCCAGCAGGCCCTTGAGCTTATCCAGAATCGGAATAATCGTCTCGTAATTCAGGTGGCCCAGAACAATCTGCTGCGGAAGCATGTAGCGCAGCGAACGCATGTAAATCACGCGGGCGCTGGTCTTTGCCTCGTCGCCGGTCGTGCCGTTCCACATGACCGGGCGGGTAAAGCCAATCTCACCGGCGGCCTTCAGCACGGCCTCGTTATAACGGCCGTACGGCGGGCGGAAGTAGGGTTTAGACGAGACACCGAAGATGCTCATAATCTCGTCCTCGTTGCGCTGCAACTCCTCCTTCACGCCCTCGGCGTCCAGGGTGGTCAGGTCGGTGTGGTTGTAGGTGTGGTTCGCAATCTGAATCTGCCCGCTCTGAACCAGCGGACGGAGAATATCAACGTTGTTCTTGAAACCCACGTACGAGGCGTTAATAAAGAAGGTCAGGCGAGTATTCGTACGCTTGGAGAACTCGGCGTAGCCGCGAATAGCCTCGGGGCTGGCACCGTCGTCAACCGTCCACGCGATGTACTTGCCCTCACCCACGAGAGCGTTGCCCACGCCGGGCCACTCGCGCGGCTTATCAATCGGGTTACCGGTGACGGACTGGGTCGGAGAGTTCGTGGCTATGGGTCGGGGAGTAACGGAGGGGCTATCGCTACCGGCCTGGTAGGGAGTAAAGTTGCCGCTCGTGCTGTCGTAGTCGTTATTCGACTTGTTCGAGCAGGCTGCAATGAGTGGAAGCATAGCGGTGCCAAGCACAAAAAGTCGGCGGTTAGGCTGTGAGTGGATCATACCTTCCAGGATAACGCCCGCGCGGGTTCTACAAGAACCTGAACGGCCCCGCCACCCCAAATAATGCGCATATCACAGCGGGGTCACGTTCTCACCCGCGTATTTAAAGGTATCGACGTGCTGGGCTCGGCCCGTGAGGGGACGGGCTCAGTTACACTAGTGGGGTAAGAGTCTGAGGGGATAACGAATTGCGCAACCTAGTCAATGACGCCGCTGACGAGGCGGTTAATATCGGTTACCGCGTGGCCGACCGCCTGCACCGCTGGCGCGAGAAGCGCGCTATCGCCGCCGGCCGCGAGCCGATTCTTGTTCCCAGCGAGGGGTACGGACGAGTTGCATCCGAGGGGAACCCGGGCTGGGTTCGTATCATCGCCCGAGCCCTCTACAACACGGTCGACCTTGAGCGACTCCTGCAGGTCGTGGAGGGAACCCAAGACACCGCCAACCCCATGCGAGGCTGGCGTGCCTTCACCGCGACCGCAATGTCCGATGCGCCCGTCACCATCGTCATCGGTGGCGTCAAGTACGAGTCGTACACCGACCGCGGCGGCGTGCTCGACGTGAAGCTTGAGATTGACCTGGAACCCGGCATGCACGAGGTCATCATGTACGTGCCCGGGTCGCGCGCCGTAGTCACCAGCGTTTACATCGTGCCGGAGTCGCAGAAGCTAGGCGTCATCATGGACGTCGACGACACCGTCATGGTGACCATGTTGCCGCGCCCCCTCGTGGCCGCCTGGAACTCCTTCGTGCTCGACGAGCACGCGCGCATCCCGACCCCCGGCATGGCCGTTATGACCGACCGTATTCGCCGTAGCGAACCGAACGCGCCGTTCATGTACCTGTCCACCGGCGCGTGGAACATTACCCCGACCCTGCGCCGATTCCTGAGCCGTAATGGCTACCCGCGCGGCACGTTCCTGCTTACCGACTGGGGGCCGACCCCCGACCGCTGGTTCCGGTCCGGCACCAAACACAAGGTGGATTCCCTGCAGCGCCTGGTTGAGGAGTTCCCGCAGATGAAGTGGATCCTGGTTGGTGACGACGGGCAGCGCGACCCGTATATCTACAACGGCTTCGCGGTGCGTTACCCGGACAACGTGGCGGCCATCGTGATTCGTAACCTGACGGTGGGGGAGTCCGTGCTCGCCTCGGGCCGCGTGTGGAGCGACCACCGCGCCGAGCAGATGATGCGCTCGCCCCTGTGGATTGAAGCCACCGACGGCGTGACGCTCAGCAAGAAGCTACGCGATCTGGGCATCATCGACTTCTAGACGTTCTCAGCTGCACGTTTTGCGCCCACGCATACCCTATATACGCGTATATGCGGTGAAGGCCGGCCACTCCAGCACGGGTTCGGCCTTCACCGCGTGCGAGGCTCGGTGGGACCTCAAACCTGCTCTGAAACCCGCCCCGAAGATTCCGGTTCGTCCATCGGGATTGTGGGGTGTTTAAGGCTTAACCAACTTAAACCAACGACACACCGGCCAGTTGCGAAGAATTAAAAATCTTTTGTACAGCTTTAATCACACACCTTCACCGCGGTCAGCCCCCGGGTTAAGGGCTCATTAAGAAAACCTGTTCGTCTTTAAAACCCCGTCGTTCCGCGTCATGATGGGCGAGTGTTAAATCTGCGCTTAAATCAAGCCCGAGGAATACGGCCCCGGACGTCTTAAAACGTCATAGGGGTTAAAAGCACCCTAAGAAACGAGCGGGGAGGAGCAACCAAAATGCCGCCCAACTTAAACCCCACCTGTGGATAACCCCGCGAGGTCCCCGAAAATCCGGCGAACTCCACCACCGGGCGGGTGTGGATAAGCCCGCGAGGCACCCCATTAAGTGGGTTCGGCTGTGGGTTTATCGAACGAAACGCGACCCGCGCACCACATCATCTTGTGGTGCAGAAATTTCTTGGCACTAGATGTAGTATTAATACTCGGTTCCACCGCTTAGGCCCCTCGGGGCCCTCCCCGCAGAACCGCGAGGTAGCAGATCCGCCCCCCGCACGACGGGCGGCACCGCCCCGGCAGGGTAGAGGTACGACGGTGGAGCCCCTAGGAAAACACGCCAGAATCATTCACAAGATAAGCCCGCCTGAGCGGGAGAAAGTATGAGGCACTCTCATGGTAGTGACCGTGTACACCAAGCCCCAGTGCGTTCAGTGCAACATGACCTACCGCGCCCTCGACGCGAAGGGTATCAGCTACACCAAGATTGATATCACCGAAGACACTCAGGCCCTTGAGATGGTTAAGTCCCTCGGCTACCTGCAGGCCCCCGTCGTCATCGCAGGCGAGGAGCACTGGTCCGGTTTCCGCCCCGATAAGATCAACGCTTTGGAAGCGTAAATCCAGCCGAAAACCCACATAAACGGAATCGGCGTCACACAGCCATACCGGCACATACGAAGTAAGGAGCTCACGTTGAGTACCGTCCTCACGCCCAACCCCGCAGATGAACACGCAGAAATCCGCAAGATTCTCATGGATGCGCGTAACTCCTCTGAGGGTCGAGCGACCGAGGCTCTGACGGACGCATCCGCGCCACTCGTCGTGTATTTCTCCTCCATCTCCGGCAACACCCACAAGTTCGTGGAGAAGCTTCGTGCTCGCCGTCTCCGTCTGCCCCTGCGCACCGGCGAAGACACCCTGGTGATCGATGAGCCCTTCGTGCTGATCGTTCCCACCTACGGCAAGCCTGAAGGCGCAGGCAATGTTCCCCCGCAGGTGGTAAAGTTCCTGAACGTGGATCAGAATCGTGCAAACATGCTCGGTGTGATTGGATCCGGCAACACTAACTTTGGTCCGCTCTTCGGTATCGCGGCAGATATCGTCGCGAAGAAGTGCAACGTACCCGTTCTCTTCAAGTTCGAGCTCATGGGTACCGAAGCAGATGTAGAAAAAGTCAACGAAGGATTGGAAGCATTTTGGACGCAAAACTGCCCTCAGCACTAGAGACTCTCGGTGCGAGCCACACCGGCAACACCGTACCCGAGAAGTTCCGGGGTATGAGCTACCACGAGCTGAACGCTCTGCTGAACCTCTACGATGAGAACGGCAAGATTCAGTTCGACGCCGACCGCCAGGCAGCACGTCAGTACTTCCTGCAGCACGTCAACAACAACACCGTGTTCTTCCACGACCTGGAAGAGAAGATTGAGTACCTGATCGAGAACCAGTACTACGAGCCTGAGCTCTTCGAGAAGTACAACTTCCAGTTCATCAAGAACCTGTTCAAGCGCGCCTACGCCGTGAAGTTCCGCTTCCCGACCTTCCTGGGCGCCTTCAAGTTCTACACCTCCTACGCGCTCAAGACCTTCGACGGTCAGCGCTACCTGGAGCGTTTCGAGGACCGCGTCTGCATGGTGGCGCTGCTGCTGGCAGAGGGTAACGAGAAGCTGGCCGAGGAGATCGTGGACGAGATTATCTCGGGCCGCTTCCAGCCTGCCACCCCGACCTTCCTCAACGCGGGCAAGAAGCAGCGCGGCGAGCTGGTCTCCTGCTTCCTGTTGCGCATGGAAGACAACATGGAGTCCATCGGTCGTTCCATCAACTCGGCCCTGCAGCTCTCCAAGCGCGGCGGCGGCGTGGCATTCGCCCTGACCAACCTGCGCGAATCCGGCGCGCCCATCAAGAAGATTGAGAACCAGTCTTCGGGTGTTATCCCCGTCATGAAGCTGCTGGAGGACGCCTTCTCCTACGCTAACCAGCTGGGTGCACGTCAGGGCGCCGGCGCAGTGTACCTGCACGCGCACCACCCCGACATCTACTCCTTCCTGGACACCAAGCGCGAGAACGCCGACGAGAAGATTCGTATCAAGACCCTCTCCCTGGGTGTCGTGATCCCCGATATCACCTTCGAGCTGGCCAAGAAGAACGAGGACATGTACCTCTTCTCCCCGTACGATGTGGAACGCATCTACGGCGTGCCCTTCTCCGACATCAACGTCTCCGAGAAGTACTACGAGATGGTCGACGATGCACGCATCACCAAGACCAAGATCAACGCTCGCGAGTTCTTCCAGACCATCGCGGAGATTCAGTTCGAGTCCGGTTACCCGTACGTGATGTTCGAGGACACCGTCAACCGCGCGAACCCCATCGCAGGTAAGGTCATCATGTCGAACCTCTGCTCCGAGATTCTGCAGGTTTCCGAGCCGTCCACCTACCACGCCGACCTCGGCTACGAGACCGTCGGTAAGGACATTTCCTGCAACCTCGGTTCGCTGAACATCGCCCTCACCATGGACGGCGACGACTTCGGCAAGACTGTGGAGACCGCAATCCGCGCGCTGACCTCCGTCTCGGACCAGTCCGACATCCGCTCCGTGCCGTCCATCGAGCGTGGCAACAAGATGAGCCACGCCGTGGGCCTGGGCCAGATGAACCTGCACGGCTACCTGGCACGCGAGCACGTCTTCTACGGTTCCGAAGAGGCGCTGGACTTCACTAACATCTACTTCTACACCGTGACTTACCACGCAATCCGCACCTCCATGCTGCTCGCTAAGGAGCGTGGTGAGCGTTTCGAGGGCTTCGAGAACTCGAAGTACGCCTCCGGTGAGTTCTTCGCCAAGTACATCGAGAAGGAATGGGCACCGCAGACCGAGCGTACCCGCGAGCTGTTCGCTAAGCACCACATCCCCACCCGCGAGGAGTGGATCCAGCTGGCAGCGGACGTCGCACAGCACGGCATGTACAACCAGAACCTGCAGGCTGTTCCGCCGACCGGCTCGATTTCCTACATCAACGGTTCGACCTCTTCGATTCACCCGATTGCCTCGAAGATTGAGATCCGCAAGGAAGGCAAGCTCGGCCGCGTCTACTACCCGGCACCGTACATGACCAACGACAACCTGGAGTACTACCAGGACTCGTACGAAATTGGTTACGAGAAGATCATCGACACCTACGCCGTGGCAACCCAGCACGTGGACCAGGGCCTGTCGCTGACCCTCTTCTTCCGCGATACCGCAACCACCCGCGATATCAACCGCGCCCAGATTTACGCATGGCGTAAGGGCATCAAGACCATCTACTACATCCGTCTGCGTCAGATGGCTCTTGAGGGTACCGAGGTTGAAGGCTGCGTATCCTGCATGCTCTAGGCCCGAACGTCGGAGATATTCAGCCTGAGCTGACACACCATAACTACTAAAGGGGGCGGGGCGGCCGGCCCGCGGCTCCGCGCGATTCAGGGTGACTCGCGCGGAGCCTGACGCGGCCCAGATGAGTCGTCACCGCCCCCAAGAATCGGAGAATTATCATGAGCGAAAAGGTGAAGCTCGTCGACCACGTCGTTGAGGCCATCAACTGGAACCGCATCGAGGATGAGAAGGACCTCGAGGTTTGGGACCGCCTGACCGGTAACTTCTGGCTGCCGGAGAAGGTGCCGCTGAGCAACGACGTGCCCTCCTGGAAGACCCTGACCGACGAAGAGAAGCAGCTGACTATGCGCGTCTTCACCGGTCTGACCCTGCTGGACACCATCCAGGGCACCGTCGGCGCCGTCTCCCTACTGCCCGATGCCGTGACCGCACACGAGGAGGCCGTGTACACCAACATCGCGTTCATGGAGTCCGTGCACGCGAAGTCGTACTCCTCGATCTTCTCGACCCTCGCCTCCACCAAGGAGATTGACGAGGCATTCCGCTGGGCTTCTGAGAACGAGCACCTGCAGAAGAAGGCCAAGATCATTCTGGCCTACTACACCGGTGACGACCCGCTGAAGAAGAAGGTCGCCTCGACCCTGCTCGAATCCTTCCTGTTCTACTCGGGCTTCTACCTGCCCATGTACTGGTCCTCGCACGCAAAGCTGACCAACACCGCCGACCTGATTCGTCTGATTATTCGTGACGAGGCTGTGCACGGCTACTACATCGGCTACAAGTTCCAGCGCGGCTTGGCCAAGGAGACCCCGGAGCGTCAGGCAGAGCTGAAGGAGTACACCTTCAACCTGCTGTACGAACTGTACGAGAACGAAATTGCTTACACCCACTCCCTGTACGACGGTGTGGGTTGGAGCGAGGACGTGAAGAAGTTCCTGCACTACAACGCCAACAAGGCCCTGATGAACCTGGGCTACGAGGCAATGTTCCCGGCTACCGTGACCAACGTTTCGCCGGCCATCCTCTCGGCTCTGTCCCCGAACGCTGACGAGAACCACGACTTCTTCTCCGGCTCCGGCTCCTCCTACGTGATTGGTAAGGCCGTGAACACCGAGGACGAGGACTGGGACTTCTAAGCACCCTTTCTCAACTTTCTCAACGTGCCTCTTCTCGACGTGAGATAACGTGAGATAAACCGAGCGGAACCCCCGCGTGTCCACTGTGGATGCGCGGGGGTTCCGCTGTTTAACCAGGCGGGAAGCGCTAGGGAAGCGGGGGAGCGGCACCCTGGTTCCAGCTGTGGGCACCTCGCTACAAACTCTTCACCCCGTAGCATAAAAGACTGTTGATATATCGGGGTGCGGGGCGTACTGTGGAACCACTATCCCCAAATCCTGGAAGGAACATCATGCGTTCAGTCGTCATGGAAGCCCCCGGTAAGGTCGTTGTCAACGAGGTCGACAAGCCGACCCTGCTCGAACCCACCGACGCCATCATCAAGCTCGCGGCTTCCTGCATCTGCGGCTCCGACCTGTGGCCCTACCGTGGCGCACAGCCCGTTGACCACAAGGCCATGGGCCACGAGTACATCGGCGAGGTCGTAGAGGTAGGCTCCGGGGTCACCACCGTAGCCCCCGGCGACTTCGTCGTTGGCTCCTTCTGCATCTCCTGCGGCGAGTGCGAAACCTGCACCGCGGGCTACCCCTCCCGCTGCCTGAAGGCAATTGCCGCGGGCGATGCCTTTATCGGTATGCGCTCCAACGGCACCCAGGCAGAGTACGCCCGCGTGCCTTTCGCCGACGGCACCCTCGTCAAGACCCCCACCGCACCCACCGCGGAGCAGATTCCGCACCTCATGGCCGCCTCCGACGTGCTCGGCACCGGCTGGTATGCGGCAGACGCCGCCGGCGCAGCCCCCGGCAAGACCATCGTCGTTGTTGGCGACGGTGCGGTCGGCCTGAGCGCAGTCATCGGCGCTAAGCAGCTCGGCGCGGAGAAGATCATCATCATGTCCCGCAACCCCGAGCGTCAGGCGCTCGCCAAGGAATTCGGCGCAACCCACATCGTGGAGGAGCGCGGTGAGGAAGGCATCGCTAAGGTCCTGGAGCTCACCGACGGCGTGGGCGCACACGGCGTGGCCGAGGCTGTCGGCACCCAGCAGTCCTTCGACCAGGCACTCGGATGCGTGCGCCACGGCGGCTACATCGGCTTCGTGGGCGTGCCGCACGACAGCTCCATCGGTACCGATGCTCTCTTCGGCAAGCAGGTGCACCTGGAGGGTGGCCCCGCCCCCGTGCGCAAGTACCTGCCGACCCTCATCGACCTGATTTACAAGGGCGAAATTGAGCCGGGTAAGGTCTTCGACCTGGTCCTGCCCATCGACGAGGCCCCCAAGGGCTACGAGGCAATGGACCAGCGCACCGCGACCAAGGTGCTGCTGACCATGCCGTAATAGCCGCTTGTATCGCCGGTTGGCTGTATCGCCGGTTCTTGTGCCTTCTTGTATCGGCAACCCGGCGTGTATGCGCAACTGATCCCCGCACCGACCCTGCTCGTTCCCCGTGAGCGTAGGGCACCGGCCGCGGGGATTAGTGCATTAAAAATCGGGTTTATTTGTCGGAGTTCGGCGAGGTGA
>ERZ773037.498-NODE-498-length-21516-cov-2.724943_pt1 | contig 21516 bp, 24 predicted proteins | sample MGYA00511466_ERZ773037 | MGnify/ENA primary metagenome ERZ773037 (study PRJEB29015, sample SAMEA2738146) | human oral metagenome | biome: human oral; feature: human-associated habitat; material: saliva | place: China | collected 2202 ... | reverse complement strand
TTTGTGCATGTTCATGTTTCAGTATTCTCCTGGAAATACTGTAAACAACGCTACTGATTTCTACAGCAAGCAACTTCTCGATTGCCAATAGAACCTTCGGAAGTTACTCCAATTGCAAAATAGGCAATTGTCTGGAAATCAGAATTTGATAAATCTTTACTATTCATATAAACATCTTATTAGATTTTCTATTTTTACTTAGTTAAAGTATCTGATTTGATATATTTTTCACCAACCAATTTATATCTAACCAGTTTTTTATCTTTAAAAATAAACTAGATACAAAAAACATGCTTTCGCTTATTTCGATTAGCACCCTAAATCCCATCTTCATTTATTTTGCTACCGATTTTGATTCAGTTATGGCGCTGCTTCTTGGCATGTTTATTATCTATTCGGCCATTCTGCTACTTTATCAACTGAAGCTTAAAGAGCTGATCAGTTTTAGACATCGTCGACATTTAATTAACTGGCGCTCGATCATCCTGGAGAGCGCACCTCCATCCCGTGCAAAAACTTTTTTCACACTAATCTCGTCTATTTTTGCTATTATCATCAGTATCAGTACTCTCCTTGTTGGCCTCAAACAAGACGTCTCGATTCGTAAAATCTTCACCGCAATATATCAATCTGATCGTAGTGAACAGGTTGAAGTCTCCCAACCTAGCCAAGCGAACCAATCTAACCAAGCAAATCAGTCTGAAAAATCTACTCCCGCGGTTTACGTTACGCAAACCCCTTCAGTATCCATCTATGTCGAAAATCTGCTTGTCGCAAAAGAACTTAATCAAACTCCAATTACTCTCAGTTGGCAAGATACTTTAGATAGATCTATAAGTACAAAAACTCTACCAGTAAAGTTCTGGATCGTAAGTTTCAAAGATCATCAAGTAGACGACGTCCAAAAAATTCTTCCAAGCCAGAATTCCTCCAAAATAGAATCAACGAAGAAAGACCTAGCTTTATATCAAGAAATCGAATCGTTAAAAATTGATGATATTTCAGCTAAATATTTCAAAATTACAAAAGGGAAAAATGGTCACGTATAAAATTATTTATGACATCACACTCGATGCCTACAACTGGTATAACTCTATTAATAATTTCGGTTCCGCAAGAAAATTAAAAACTGAAGAAGATAAGAAAATTGCAAAGCAAATTACGGGTCTGTCCTTTGCTGAGGCTAGACAAATCCTTGTTCCATTTCTTGAAAGGCGTAATCAAGAAATAGAGATGACGCCACAAAAATTCTATGAAATTATGAATAATCAGCTAAAAGAAAAATTCGATACAGCCATTGAGAAACTCGAACGTGTAACTGGACACGCACTTGCTGTTAATGATTGTGCAAAGAATCGTTCTAAAGAAATCAAGAAAATAACTGAAGTCGATCTATCGGAGCTTTCTAGTGATGAATCTTTGATTTTTTTAATCACGACTTTTCCAGCTATGATTGTTTATTATGAGGAAGGAGTAATCTATACTTACGCCAAAACTGATAATGAACTTTGGGGGATGCCACTCGATGGTATTTTGCATGAGCTAATGCATTTTCAGACCGATTACTATTATCGCCAAAATCCAAATTCACCAGTTTCAAAATTATCAGAAGATGATTACTTTGTCTTGAAAGAATCGCTCACGGTTCTTCTTGATGAATCATGGAAACCAATCATCACTTTACCTGATTGTAGTTATCCAGAATATCAATCAATTCGTGATCAGCTTTTAGATTTTTATCACCAACATCAAGATTTTGATAAATTAATGGAATTTGGTGCACACATTTTTCTTAAAAAGTAGCCTTTTCACTATATGGTGCTAGTATCATTTTAAGTCATGCTAGATGTTTTTTATCTGGTAAAATAATTACTCTATAAATATGATATAATATCTCAGATATGAGTAGATTATTTAAAAGAACAAAAATTTTGGCCACGGTAGGCCCTTCTGTCTTCTCAGAAGAAAAAATTACTGAATTAATCATGGCTGGCGCTAATGGTTGCCGCCTTAACTTCTCCCACGGTAGCTACGAAGAACGCGACCAGCAAATCCAGTGGATTCGTAATGCTGCTGCAAAGAAAGGTCGTTCAGTTGCAATCTTGCAAGATCTTCAGGGGCCAAAAATCCGTCTTGGTATCTTAAAGGACAATCGCCTCGATGTTAAAACTGGCGATGAACTCATTCTTGACTACGCTGTCAAAGAACACGATGGTTCAAACGTCCTTCCAGTTCAGTACAATCTTGCTGAACGCATGAAAGTGGGTGAACCTCTCTTCATGTTCGACGGTAAAATCCGTTCCCAGGTTATCGAAATTGTTAGCGACACTGCTATTCGTGTTCGCATCGAAAATGACGGTTTTATTATGAGCCGCAAGGGTCTCAATCTTCCTGACACTGATTTTGGTGGCGATGTCATTACTGAAAAAGATATGGCTGACATCGAATTTGGTGCCACTCGCGATTTTGACTTTGTCGCCATGAGCTTCATTCAGAGTGCAGAAGATGTCGAAAAACTTCGCCAAATCCTTCTTTCTCACGGTTCAACCGCACAAATCGTTGCAAAAATCGAGACTAAAAAAGCTATCGAAACTGATGAAAAACTTGAAGCCATCGTTAAGGCTACTGACGCCATTATGGTCGCCCGTGGTGATATGGCAGTTGAGGCTGGCAACGAGGTCGTTCCTATTGTTCAGCGCAAATTAGTCAATCTTTGCCGCAAGCACGGTAAGCTTTGTATCGTTGCAACTCAGATGCTTGGCTCAATGGTAGACAATCCTGAACCTTCACGCGCTGAAGTTTCCGATGTCGCCAACGCCGTTATCCAGGGTGCCGACGCTGTAATGCTTTCAGATGAAACCGCTCAGGGTAAATATCCAGTTGAAGCTGTTAAGCAGATGAAGAAAATCATCCTCTACACTCAGAATCATATCGGTGTGGCTCCACTCGATACTGATCCAAAGGGTGATAACGAAAGCTACAATGCCGTTGCTAGCGCCGCTGTTAAACTTGCCGAAAAAATCAATGCAGATGTCATCATTTGTGAAACCGCCTCTGGTGCTACTGCCGACTCAATCGCTACCGAGCGCCCAACTCTCCCAATTATTTCTGTTACTAGCAGCCCACGCGTTGCCGGACAACTCGCTTTGACTTATGCTAACGCTGCCTTTGTCCGTCCATACTCTGATAATTATGGTGTAGAACTCGTTAAGGAACTTAAGGCTTCTGGTTATGTTGCTCCAAAGGAAGGCGCCAGCCAGATTCTCGCAGTCATCGTCTCTGGACAACCAAACACCGTTTCCGGCACCGACACTATTCAGATCCGCAATATCTAATTGCGACATGATTTGAGTTTATAAAATAATACCCGCACAGGGTATTATTTTTTTACTCATCTTGAATATTCTGCTCATCTGTTAAATAATATTCATATGAAATATATTGTTGTCTATAATATCAAGAATTTTGAATCCGCTTACTGTTTTGATTCAATCTCTGCCGCCAATCACTATATTAATGAATGCTCCGAGTTTCTCGGCAAAGACTTGAAAAAACTCAAGAAAATTAACGACCATCAATTTGAGATGCAAGTTAGGCAATTTGAACAAAAAATCCTCATCAATATTTTAGAATGTCAGGACTCAGATGTTAGCTTCGAACTTACAATCTCTGAAGGTGAAAAAATCACGGAAACTAAACAATTCAAAAGTCGAGAAGAGGCTATCCAGTTTGTCAAAAAAGAGCTAGCAAAATTTGAAGAAAAAGCTGAGGAAAGTGAAGACGAAACAGGGGATTGGTCCGTCATCAAAGATCATAAAGTAACCCACCAATATATACTTACTCTGATCCTCAAAAATCAAAAATCTGACTCAGGCGAAACAACCAAACGCTATGCAAATTCCAATATGAATTACTTCCTCAAGCAACGCAAAGACGGCCTTAACCAGATTGCCAAAAACGACAAAGCTGCTGCCAGGTCCGGCGGTGTTAGCAGTATCCTTGTTGGTCTCGCCATGGCCATAATTGGGGGCGCACTCACCATCCTTTCATATTCCACCACGCGTGCTGGTGGCAAGTATTTTGTCTTCACTGGTCTAATTATTTATGGTGTCCTCTCAGTTCTCGCCGGTATCGTCCAACTTATCCGAGGAAAATAGATTTAGGTATATACTATTAATATGTTTACCAAAACCACTATCAAAGATGTTCAACTTGAAAACAAAAATATCTTAATTCGTACCGACTTTAACGTTCCGATCAAAGATGGTCAGGTGCAAAGTGATTTTCGCTTGCAGGCTGCCATTCCCACTCTAAAATATATCCTCTCTGAGTCACCTAATCGTCTAGTGATTATTTCTCATCTCGGTCGCCCAGACGGTAAAATCGACCCGGCCCTTTCTCTCGCTCCCGTCGCAACGGCACTATCCAAGCTACTTAACCAACCTGTGAAGTTTATACCAAAAACGGTTGGCCAAGAGGTTAAGACTGAGATTGAGGCCATGCCAAAAGGCTCTATTGTTCTCCTGGAAAATTTGCGCTTCTCGCCCGATGAGGAAGGGAATAGTCTCAATTTTGCCAAGCAAATCGTTGAAGATACTGGTTCCGAGCTCTTTGTCCAGGATGGTTTTGCCGTAATCCACCGCGCCCATGCTTCTACCTCTAAAATTCCCACTTTACTTCCAACCGTCTCTGGCCTTCTCATAGAGAAGGAAATTATAAACCTCCAAAAAATCCTCGAATCCCCAGCTCATCCCGTTACAGTCATTATCGGTGGCGCTAAAATCTCTGACAAGAAGCCTCTGATTGATCGTTTTCTTCCACTCGCCGACCACATCATCGTCGTAGGTAAAATCGCTGCCGACGGATTTTCTTCCGATAATCCAAAAATCTATGTCGCGGAAGATTTTCGTGAAGATACATCTGGTAATAAATTGGATATCGGTGATCTGTCGCTAGCAAAAATTCTACCACTCATCGCAGAAAGCCAAACCATCATCTGGAACGGCACTGCCGGCAAGACCGAGGAACCTGGCTTTGATCTCTCTTCAAGAAAAATCGCCGAAGCCATCGGTCTCAAAAACCCCGACACCACCCAATCTGTTATTCTAGGAGGAGATACGGCTGGCTATGTTGAAAAACTTCTTGAAAAACACTCCAACTCACTTCATTTTACACTAGTCTCTACCGGTGGCGGCGCCAGTCTCGAATTTCTGCTCGGTCTTCCGCTCCCAGGTCTCGATGCGATAAATTAGCACTCGCTACTTGACAGTGCTAGTTTTTGCTTTACAATAGAACTATGCAAGATGATTTTACAGAAATTATGAATAATTTGACCGAGAACGCCCGTTTTGCACTCCAAAAATCTGATTATTATGCCAAAAGATATAATAACGGTTACATGAGTACAGAGCACCTCCTTCTCGGCATCCTCTCTCAGGACACTAGCACCGGTGCCCGCTTCTTAGCGGATGAAGATGTTAATCTTGAGTCGGTTGAAAAGACTATTAATCACACCGCCGTCGAGGTTCCTGGTTCTCAGATGGCCATGATGTCACTTTCCGAAGCTGCCGTCCTTACACTTCGTATGGCCGCTAACTTCACCAAGGAGCAAGGAATTAAACTAATTGGCACCGAACATATCCTTTATGCTCTTTTACGTCAGCCAAACTCGCGCGCCAGCCTCATTTTGCAAGGCCTTAAAGTTGATCTCAATAATCTGACAAATACCATTGAGGAATACACTGAAAAGCAGGCAGAAGACGCTAAAATCGACCAGAAAAAAGCTGGATTTACTCGCAAAACTCCACTCAAATGGCTAACCAAGTATGGCCAAGACCTTACCGAGATGGCGAAGCAAGGTAAGCTCGACACCGTTATCGGTCGTGATCAAGAGATTGAACGCACTATCACCGTGCTATGTCGTCGCACAAAGTCAAACCCAGTCCTCATCGGTGAGGCTGGTGTAGGTAAAACCGCCATCGTTGAAGGTCTTGCTACGCGTATCGCCAAGAATGAAGTTCCAGGCAGTCTCATCGGCAAGAAAATTTATCAAATCGATCTCAGTTCTGTTGTAGCTGGCACTAAATTCCGTGGTGAATTTGAGGAGCGTATCAAGGGAATTATTGACGAAGCCACTGGTAACAAGGATCTAATTCTCTTTATCGATGAAATTCACCTCCTCTCTGGTGCAGGATCTGGTGAGGGCAGCCTCGATGCGGCCAATATCTTGAAACCGGCTCTGGCCCGAGGTCAAATTCGCCTTATCGGCGCCTCAACTATGGATGAATATCGTAAAACTATTGAGAAGGATAAGGCTCTCTCTCGTCGTTTCCAGACCGTCATTGTCGAAGAGCCATCTGACACTGTTGTGTTACGAATTTTGAAGGGCATCAAATCACATTACGAAAAACATCATGGTGTAGTCATCCCTGATGAAATTCTTGAAACTGCCGTTAATATGTCGAAACGCTACATTAATGACCGCTTCATGCCAGACAAAGTTATTGACGTTATCGATGAAGCTAGTGCGATCGCAAAGGTTGCCGCTGATAAAAAAGGTGGCGGTGAATATAAGAAATTAAAAATTGAACGTGAAGATCTCCAGAAGAAAATTGAGGAAACTGCCGAAGCGGAAGATTTTGAAAAAGCAGCACTCTACAAAACTCGCGTTGCCAAAATTGATGAAGAAATTGAAAAACTCGAGAAAGCTGGACTGAGTGACGATATTGCTCCAGTTCTGACCGAAGAGAATCTCGCTACCGCCATCAGCCTGAAGACTGGCATTCCAGTTTCCAAGGTTCATGGCTCCGAAATGAAGATGTTAACCGATCTTGAGAAGCATCTTGATAAGGCTATCATTGGACAAGATGATGCTATTAAAGCTGTCGCTAAGGCAATTCGCCGTGGTCGCTCCGGTATCGGTGATCCAAAACGTCCAATCGGTTCCTTCCTCTTTATGGGTCCAACTGGCGTTGGTAAGACCGAGCTCGCTAGGGTGATCGCGCGTGAAGTTTTTGGCGGCGACAATGCCTTAATTAAGATTGATATGTCTGAATTTGGCGAAAAACATAATATCTCTCGTCTAGTTGGCGCACCTGCTGGTTATGTTGGTTATGATGATGGCGGAAAACTCACCGAAGCCGTGCGTCGTCATCCTTATTCTGTCGTCCTCTTTGACGAAATTGAAAAAGCCCACCCAGAGGTCTTTAACATGCTTCTTCAGATTCTTGAAGACGGCGTCTTAACTGATGGCCAGGGTAATCACATTAAATTTAATAACACCGTTATTATTCTTACCTCCAATCTTGGCGCCGATGAGATGTATGATGATGCTGAATTTGGCTTTGGCACTAAAGATAAAAAGAGCGACAAATTTGTCGAAGAAGAATATGAGGCCAGTAAAAACGCTGCCATGAAGGCTCTCAAGAAATCCATGCGTCCAGAACTCATCAACCGTCTTGACGCCATCGAGGTCTTCCATGCACTTACCAAAAAGCAGGTCGAACAAATCTTTGACAATATGATCTCCGACCTCAAAAAACGACTCGCCGTCAAGTCATTCGGTCTCAAACTCACCAAAAAAGCCTCTGATTTTCTTATTGAAAAAGGCTTCGATCCTAAAAATGGTGCCCGTCCACTTCGCCGCGCCATCGAGGATTACCTTGAATCCATCCTTTCCGAAGCTATCATTTCTGAGCAAATCAAAAAAGGTGAGATTGCCGTAGTCGACCAAAAAGGCGACAAGCTTGTCCTAGAAATTGAGAAGAAAGAGAAATAATGAAGCAGAAAAGAGGGTTTGGTTCGTTTCTCATCTGGCTAGTTATCGTCGCCATCCTCTTTTTCGCCTATTCATACCGAGATGAATTTAAGGCCAGAGATTTTATCCTCACGGATGATCTCTCCGAAATCGTCTCCTCAATTAAGCTAACTGGCCGACACAATTCTCCGCGCCACCCATCCTGAGCTTCAGCAGAAAGATGCGTTTAACGAAAGTTGTCATAGTCACAGTCAGGAAGTCTACGTCTTGGGTTGTTATCGTGAGGACCAGGATCGTCTCTATGTCTACAATGTTGATTCCAAGGACCTCCCTGGTGTTCGCGAGGTGACAACTGCACACGAAATGCTGCACGCTGCTTACCATCGCCTCTATTTCTGGGAGAAAGCTGACCTAAACAAGTCTACGATCAGCTTCCGCAAGATTCCGAGCTTCGTACTTCCATGCAATCCTATCCGGCCTCTGAATTCTCAGATGAGTTGCACTCCCGTCTCGGCACCGAGATCGCTGATCTCCCCGCTTCTCTTGAAAATTACTACAAGCGGTATTTCACAGATCGCCAACGTATTGTTGAATATAATACAAAGTATCATGCCGTCTTCACTAAATTGAAAGATGAAACTGAGCGGCTCAAAAAGTCTATTGAGTCAAAGAAACAAGCCATCGAAGCTCGCACGAAGAACTATCAAAACTCCCAGCAAGCCCTCAGTCTCGATGTTAACCAGTTTAATAATAATGCTAACAATGGTAATTTCATATCTCAGACTGAATTTTACCAGCAAAGACAAACTCTCATCGATCGCATCCGTAACCAGAATACTGAGTATAATGAGCTACAAAAAGACGTCAAAAGTCTCAATGCCGATATCGCAAAATATAATCAGACTGTCTATTATAGTAACCAGCTGATCAACCAAATTAACTCGAATTCTATCCCTAAAGCCGAATCAGGTTTAACGAAAATTAATAAATAAAGGAGTAATATGACCAGACAATTCACAAACGATTATCTCGTCCCAACCGTAATTGAAACCACCAATCGTGGTGAACGTTCATACGACATCTATTCTCGTCTCTTGAACGACCGCATCATCTTCCTCGGCGAAGATGTCAACGCCCATACCGCCAATCTCGTAATTGCGCAGCTACTCTTTCTCGCACATGAAGATCCAAAGAAAGATATTAAGCTCTACATTAACTCCCCTGGTGGTTCCGTTTACGACGGTCTCGCCATTATCGATACCATGAATTACATCGAACCAGATGTTGAAACGATTGGTATCGGTCTTCAGGCTTCTATGGGTGCCATGCTCTTAAGTTGTGGTGCGAAGGGTAAACGTTTTGCTCTTCCAAACTCCCGCATCATGATTCACCAGCCAAGTTCTGGCACTGAAGGTAAAATCACCGACCAGGAAATCATGCTCCGTGAAGGTATCTTCTTGAAGAAACGTCTCGCTGAAATCATGGCTAAGAACACCGGCAAATCTGTTGATCAAATCATTAAGGATATGGATCGCGACAACTGGATGTCTGCCGAAGAGGCCAAGAAATATGGTATCATCGACCAGGTGATTGATAAGTAAATTATTAAATTATTAAAAACCTATTTCGAGGAACTCGAAATAGTCATCAAGATTAAACTGAATACTCGAGACAATAAAAAATATCCACTGCGTTTAGTGGATATTTTAATATTAGCGATTTTTCTTGATGTAAGTATCTTCCTTTTCTAGCCTTGCCTTCAATGTATATTCCTTACATTTACCATTCGTACAATTTGCCGCTTCATAGGTATAATCGCTATCTTCTTGTCCGAGATTAATACCACTTGGGTCGGTAAACAGACTTGGATCCATCACTTTCAAATTCTCCTCAGAGATATTTTCCGGATAGTATCCATTCTTCGCATGGAATCCTTCTTCAAGCGCATAGTACATCGCATTGATCGCCTCCTTGCGCTGTTCGTCACGATGCATCGCATCGAGATTCAGTTTTTGTAAAAAGAATAAAATCAGCAGCAGAGAAGCAAAGAAAATCACTACCACCAGCTCCAGGATCGTAAACCCCCGCTCACGTTTCATTTTCATCATACACATATTATACATGATATTTCGCTAAGAAGTTTTGCACCTTAGAAGATATTTTCTTAAAAGTTGGCAGCTCATAAAAAACCTCAAGGTCGATCCATCGAAACCCATTTGATTCATCCTGGTCAACCTTAATCTCTTTAATGCAATCTGACACAAAAAGGTATCCAAAATCATGGTGCATGTGTGCGCCTTCGTGTTTTTTACTATTTTCTGGAATTGGATGCGAGTCAACCCTAAAAGGAACTAAATAATTCTCAGGGTCTACTTGGATGTATGTAAAATTATCAGGATTTTGGCCAGTCTCTTCTTTTAATTCGCGTAGTGCTGCATCTAATGGCGTTTTATCGTACTCCTCAATATGGCCACCAGGCTGTAGTAATTTATTTAGTGATTTATGTTCTAATAGCAGAATCTTTTTTTCTTTAGGATAAATAATGAAAGACGACGCAGTAAAACGTCCAGTAAAGTTTTTACGATTAGTAATTTCTAGATCAGAGCTCATTTCTTGATTTGCTAAATTTATCGCATCTTTAAGATCTTCTGCTTCATCTGGAAAAATCATTAAATATCCATTAAGTAATTCTTTAATCATAAAACCATTTTATCATTAAACCCTGCTATAATTTTCTTATGGGAAAGATTTCGAGCCAGTTTGTCTGTCAGAATTGTGGTGCCAAATATTCGAAGTGGGCCGGTCATTGTAGTAATTGTGATGCCTGGAATAGTATCGTGGAGGATCTGGTTGTACCTGAGTCTACAGGGAAGAATGCGATTTCTCAAGCCAAAACTAGTGGCAAGGTTTTACAATTCACCAAAATCAACGAAATCGCCGTCGATAATGATAAAGAGCGTTTAAAAACAGAGTTCCCAGGTCTTAATGAAGTGCTGGGCGGTGGTATCTTGCGTGGCTCAGTCACTCTTCTTGCTGGTCAGCCTGGCATCGGTAAATCTACCATTCTTATGCAAATTTGCGCCGAAGTTGCAAAGCAGCATCGTGTCCTCTATGTTTCCGGTGAGGAATCCGCTAGCCAGGTTAAAATGCGCGCCGCACGTCTAGGCGCTGACTCCGAAAAGCTTGTCTTTGCTAGTTCCACTTCCGGCAACGATATTGCCAAGACCATTTCGGGTGGGGAGTTTGATCTAGTAATCGTAGATTCCATCCAAACTCTCGCAATCAATGAAATCTCCTCCGCACCCGGGGCTGTCTCGCAAATCACTAATGCCGGCAACTTAATCATCCAAGCTGCTAAGTCCACGGATACTGCTGTTATCATTGTTGGCCATGTGACTAAAGAGGGTACTCTCGCTGGACCTAAAGTCCTAGAACACCTAGTCGATGTTGTAGTTAATTTTGAAGGTGATCGTTACGGTGGTTTTAAGACTATTCGTGCCGTAAAAAACCGTTTTGGTCCAACCTCCGAGGCTGCCATTTTTGAAATGAATGAAAAAGGCTTAAGCGAGGTACAAAACCCTTCTGCTGCCCTCCTTTCCGAACGTCAAAATACCGATGGCTCAATCATTCTTGCCACCCTTGAAGGCACGCGCCCGCTCCTAGTTGAAATTCAGGCGCTCTGCACGCCAACCAATTTTGGCTATCCAAAGCGCGCCGCCTCCGGTTTTGATCTTAATCGTCTCAATCTTCTTATTGCCGTTATTGAGCAGCGCACTAAACTCAACCTCAGTGATAAAGATATTTTCTTGAACGTCGTCGGTGGTATCAAAATTAAGGATTCTGCCGCCGACCTTGCGGTCTGTCTTGCCATCGCTTCTGCTGCCGCCGGCCGTAAGCTTTCTGAAGAGTATGTTGTTTTTGGTGAAGTTGGTCTTGGAGGTGAAATCCGCTCTGCCTTCCGTCCAGATCAGCGCATTGGTGAAGCAAAAAAACTAGGCTTCAAGCACGCCATCGCTCCTGCCACCATTCGCGATCCATTTGTCATTCCAGTCAAAGATTTACGCACCACGTTAATCAAATATGTTAATGAATAAATATATCACCAGATGAATATTATATCCACAAAAATATCCACCATAAAATCAAGTCAACCCGCAAATATGCAAGGGAACTGTTTATGAAAATTCTCGGCATTGACCCAGGTACTGGTATTTGTGGCTTTGGTGTCATCGATGTAAAAACTCAAAACGGCCGCGCAACCGGTCGTGCTAAGATGTTAGATAACGGTGTGATCACTACACCAGCCCACACCCCTCTTCAGGAGCGTCTTCTTGATATCTATGAATCACTCCATGAAATTATCAAACTCAATCAACCAGACTGTGTTAGTATTGAAAAACTCTTCTTTACAAAAAATATCACCACGGGCATATCAGTTGCTGAGGCGCGTGGCGTAGTCCTATTAGTTTGTAGACAACATAACCTCCCGACTTTTGAATACACACCAAATGAAATCAAGAAAACCATGACCGGATATGGTGGTGCCGATAAGAAGCAAATGCAGGAAATGGTCAAACTCCATCTTAACCTCAAGGATGTTCCAAAGCCCGACGATGCTGCCGACGCCCTTGCCGCTGCCATCACCCACTCTCTCATGAATCTCGGAAAATAAAATAGACTCTCCTAGAGAGCCTATTTTTTATTCTATAATGCGGTATTAATTTATTAAATGGTATTAACTTATTAAATCCCGCATCAATTTCAAGCAATAACTTTTAGTAATTAATTGTGCGAATCTCAAAGAAAGCCTGAGGGTGTGAACAAACTGGACAAACTTCAGGAGCCTCCTCGCCCACAAAAGTGTAGCCACAGTTACGACACTTCCAAACAGTAACTTTTTCAGATTTGAACACCACATCATCGTCGATATTTTTTATCAACTTTCGGTAGCGTTCCTCGTGCTGCTTTTCAATAGCTGCTACACCCTCGAATTTTGCAGCAATCTCATGGAATCCCTCTTCATGCGCAATTCTTGCGAACTCAGCATACATATCGGTCCATTCATAATCTTCACCAGCAGCCGCAATCTCAAGATTAGTTCTAGTGTCAGCAACCTTGCCACCATTGAGGTATTTGTACCACAACTTAGCGTGTTCTTTTTCATTGTCAGAAGTCTCGGTAAAAATTGCTGAAATCTGTTCGTAACCGTCCTTCTTGGCCTGTGAAGCAAAGAACTGGTACTTCACGCGAGCTTGTGACTCACCAGCGAAAGCAGTCTGCAAGTTTTCATAAGTCTTACTGGACTTAAAGTTCTCATTATCAATATCGGACATAAGCCTCCTCTTAATTAAACATAAATGATACAATATAATTATATAACAAAACGAGGTAATATAGCGAGGTATTTAAAACTGATATGCCTCACTGCCTAATCGAATATCCCAATAAGTCTGTATTGAAAGAAGTAAAATGGCAATTGAACGCGTAATTGATAATGTCTCACACGAGGACGACACCGAAGAGCAGGTTATCGAGGTCAGTCTTCGCCCAACCAGTTTCCAGGAATATGTTGGCCAGGAACGCCTCAAGCGCAATCTTAAAATCGCCATTGATGCAGTCAAAAAGCGCGCCGATGGTACCTCTTTGGATCACGTCCTTCTTTATGGCCCTCCAGGTCTTGGTAAAACCACCATGGCAAATGTAATTGCGCATGAGCTGGGCGCCAATCTTCGTGTCACTTCTGGTCCAGCCATTGAACGCGCCGGCGATCTCGCCTCTATCTTGACTAATCTTCAAGATGGTGACGTGCTTTTTATTGACGAAATCCACCGCCTACGTCGTGCTGTCGAGGAGATCCTTTATTCTGCCATGGAAGACTATAAACTTGATATCGTAATTGGCAAAGGTCCAGCCGCTCGCTCGGTTCGTCTCGATCTCCCACATTTTACAGTTATCGGTGCCACCACTCGCACCGGCTCCCTTGCCGGTCCACTCCGTGATCGCTTTGGTATTACTCATCGTCTTGAATATTACAAAGTCCCTGAAATCGAACAAATCGTTGCTCGCACCGCCGCAATTTTGAATACCGAAATTAAACCGGAGGCCACTGCCCTCCTCGCCACCCGCTCTCGTCTCACCCCCCGCATTGCCAACCGTCTCACCAAGCGCGTCCGTGATTTTGCCGATGTGAACGGAAATGGAATTATTGACGCCCCAACCGCCACACGCGCTCTCGCTCTCCTTGAAATCGATGACCTCGGTCTTGACCCCGCCGATCGCAATATGCTCGAGCTCATGCTCGAAAACTATGACGACCGCCCGGTCGGACTCACTACCATTGCCGCTCTTACCGGCGATGAAACTACCACCATCGAAGATTATTATGAACCGTATCTCATTCAGCTTGGTTTTATTGAAAAGACTCCACGTGGCCGTCGCGTCACCGAAAAAGCAAAAAAACATCTCGATGCCTTAAAGAATCAAAAATAGCTTATAGCACGGAATAACAAAGAAGCATTATTTTCTTAAATAATTTTTTATGTTAATTATATCCTGCTGATCTTTAGGTAAGTTGCGGGATTCCTTAAAAGCCAAGATAGTTTTAAGGTCTTCGAGATTAAAGTCATCCCCCTTATTCATATTGAAGCGTGACTTTTTGTCAACAACTATTTCCAGAGAATCACTGAGGTGATAAAAATTACAGGTATTTATTTTATCAGGCGTCATGTCGAGTCTGTCTCTCACTTTATCAAAAAGTTCCTCAGATATGCAAAGATCAATATCCGAACATTTTTCTCGTATACCCCTCAATACTAACGACGCCCCGGAAAGGACATAGTATTCATCCTTAGGAAAATTCAATTCACCTAGACGTCTTATAACTTCTTCTCTATTCATAGTCTTATCTTCTCACCAATAATCTCTTCCATATTGTATCGTAATGAGCAAAACATAAATAATAAATTAGTACGTAAAATGAAAAGGCGTTTACATACTCAAGTTCAAAACAATGCAGTATACAGCTTGTACTTGTATCTTCCCAAGAGAACCAGATATTCGGCGTACTGGTTAGGCTGTCTTGACAAAAAGCATAATATATAAGAAAATTTAACAAGTTTTAATTGAGAAGATAATAATGAATGTGTATGTACTCAGACATGGGCAAACCAACTGGAATGCTAAGAAAGTAGTTCAAGGTAAAATGAACGAAAGCCATCTAGATGAAACTGGTATAAAACAGGCTACAGCAATTCGAGAAAAACTTTTAAATAATGTTTTTGATGCCGTATTAGTATCTCCTCTTCATAGAGCTCAAGAAACAGCCAAAATTGTAAATAATGGTATACGTAAATATGATATTGATGAAAGACTTACCGAAAGAAGTTACGGCGATTTCGAGGGACACAATTATGATATTTATCCCAATTATGACGATTTATGGGATTATAGTATTGTCGATACTTCAAAAATCGGCAACATAGAGTCTGTTAAAGCATTCTTTGACAGAATTCATGATGTCATTAATGAGCTAAAGATAAAATACCCAGATGGGAAGTTCTTCTTATTTGTCATGGCGGAGTTTGCCGAGCAGTACATTACCTTAATGAGGGGTTTGATAACGAAACAGATTTACTACAATTCCATGCAAATAACTGTCAATTAGATATCTACGAATTCTAATTATTGGGGTCATTGTTGATAAAACATCTTGAATAGATTATAATTAAAAGTAGTCAGATTTTTTCTGATGTATTTTTATAAGAAAGAGGTGGTCAGAATGTCATCAACATTAATTGTCGTATCTGGTCCAAGCGGAGTCGGCAAAACGACTATTATTCACGCGATGTGCGACAGATTCTCTAATTTCAGAGAAGCAGTTGCATGTACAACCAGAAGCCCTCGAGCAGAAGAAGTTGAAGGTAGGGATTACTATTTTCTTGACGATGAAACATTCTCATCTTTTATGACTGCCGACAAGTTCTTTATTTCTGAAACTTATGACAATCATAAGTACGGAATTCTGAAATCGGAGCTTACAAAAGACGATGGTTTCGTGTTCTTGAATATAGGAATACCATCCCTGAAACTTATTCCGCCCGCAATTCGCAATGGCGCAATAACCATTTACATGATGCCCAGTAATCTTAGTGATCTAAAACGCTGGATGCAAGGCAGGGGCGGTGGACGCTTAGAAGCGGCTAAAAATGAAAGATTCGAAGTAATCAAAAACTTCGAATATATAGTCATTAACCGCGATGGAAAGTTGGAAGCCTCAATTACACAAGTGCTCACAATTCTGCACGGAAACGCACCGATCCACGCAAGAATCGAGAACAATACATTTTTTCTCGAACATTTCTATGACGAAAAGGAGCGATAAGATGAATATCCAAAAAGAAGAGCTCTGGACAATTCCGGAGTGGCAAGAATCATTTTTCCGTTTAATCTGCAAAATTTTGCACAAAAACGGGATCGAACCTATCGGTAAAGGATTTGCATCTATGCGCATTATGGCATGGTCGTTCGTCGGAAGAATTGAAACGAGCCATGGTTATGCAAAGAGTGTAAGCAGCACAACTGAATATGAACCCATTGTCACCAAATTGCTTTGGCTTGTTTCTCCGTATGTAGTAGAGGTGGTTGACATCTCTGAGACAAACGGATGGATTCTTACCAAAGCAATGCATTCCGATGATAAAAACATGCCATTCTCGGTGGTTGTAAACGCTATTGAGAAATATGCAGAACTGCAAGTGCAGTCCCTTGAAGTTAGTAGGGAAATCTGCAATACTGGCATACCCGTTGTTGAATTGGGAAAAGTGCAAGAACGCCTGAATGACGTACTTGAGCGCTTCTCTCGACTCGACCAAACGCATCCGTCACATTTTACTATGGAAGATGTTAACCTCGCTCGCTCGGTAGAAAACTTTTTTGTTGACACCGAACGGCTTCTCATGACAACTGGGATCCCCAGTACTATTGAACACGGCGACTTATTGGCGAAAAATCTCTTGCATGGATCCGACTATAAAACTCTTAAGTGGTTCGACTTCGGTGATGCATCATGGAATTTTCCATTCATATCTCTCGATATGATGACGGAACCAGTTGTTTCTGGTTATAATGAATGCCAGATTGCTCAGATTAAAAAGGCTTATTTATCTATTTGGTCTAAGCAGACTGCACTTAGCATGGAGAAACTGTACCGGGTTTTCGATGCCGCTATGATTCAGGCAACGTTGCGCAGAGCGGAAACGAGACTCGATATTATGGAAACAGTGCCGGTTGAATTTCTCGGAGAAATGGCGCCTGTCGCCAAAGATGATTTCACTCGCATGGTAAATGGGCTGGTTAAGAGAAAGGAGTACGATTAATATGCTGACTACGAACTACATTATCTCACAGGCGATTTTTGCTATCGGAGCAATCCTCGGTGCTATTGGAGCCCAACAGAAGGCCAAGAAGAATATCTTGATATTTTTCTCGGCGTCGACTTTTGTCGCATCTATTGGCTTCGTATTTCTCGAAGCATATCCCGGGGCATTGTCGCTTTTTATGATGGCAGTTTTTGGGATCATCAATTATAAATTTGATGAGAAAGAAAAGAAGATCCCTATTGTAATTCTGGCGATTTTTATCGCTATTGTCGTAGGACTTGGAGTCATAACATTCGCCACTATTACCGACGCGTTGCCGATCATTGCGGCCGTCTGCTACATTTTTGCGATGACTCAGCAGAAAGAAAACAGGGTCCGTCTGTTTACCATCTCTAATCTCTCGTTGTTTGTTGCTTACGACTTGATAACGACGGCATACGTAGCTTCTTTGACTGATGGAATCTTCGCTATCTCTACGATTATCGCAATCGCAAGATACGACATTGTTCCTATGTTTAAAAAGGCAGAATAACCTTCAAAGTCCTCACTTCGGTGAGGGCTTTTTCACGTATAAGGTTCAGCACCTTTGCAACACTTCATAAGGAGTTTTTAATTCTATTCCTAAATGAATCTGCCATAATTATATCGATCCTGCCTTAAAAACATATCCAAGTCGCGGACAGTGGACTGAGTTACGTCATGGCTGGATAGATGATCATCCAGTAACGTGGTGTGAAGGGACTGGCGTAAATAGTGGTCAAACGCTAATCTGTGATGGTTATGTGGATAGGGAATATTTTGATTCGCATCATGATCATTATGGTATGGACACTAAATATGGTACTGGTCGTAGGATCGAAGATATTACCGATTCAATGGGCAGGAAAAAATATTATTCTGGTCCGGGCAAGTAATCATCCTATAAATGGGGCTGCTAGTATTTAAGCAGCTCCTTTTTTATGATATAACACTAGGTATAGTGTATAACGAGAAATTGATTCAAAAAATTAAACAAATTTATGAACAATACGTACTTAAGGATGTAGAAGATTTCCACCTTTATGATTATCAGAAATTTGAGGAAGAAATTTGGAGTCTAAAAGAAGAATTTAATCTTCAAAAAAGTCCATTTTTATTGCTTCCTGAGCCAGCAGAAGAGGCGGATTATGGTATGATGAATGCCACAAATGATGGTTTTGCTGAGCCTGATAACCTAGCAAAAGAAGGTTACATCGAAAAAATGAGAATTTCTTATAATCGCTTTATCGAATTACATAATAATCGACTTTCATAATTTAATGACTGTGCAATGCTTGGGTGCGAAATTATTTTATTTACTTTCTTATCCTAACCCACTCAAGTGCAACACCCTGAGATGTTAACTCAGGCGAAAATTTGCAAAAACCTCTCTAAAATGCTATAATAATACAAATTAATTGGGACCAGAATATGGCAAAAAACTCCAAAAATCAGTTACCAGGCATCGCCCTAGAAAAAGGGGAACACCTTGTTCTCGTCATTAAACGTTCAAAACTTATCCCAGTTGGCTTTTGGGCTGGCGCTTTTTTGTGCTCCGCCGTCCTCATTGCAGCAAGCATTCTAGTTAACGGTGGCAGCTCGCTCCTCTTTAATATGGATGCCGCTTCTCGCTCATTCTTCCTCATGATTATCCTTGTCGTCCTAGGTACTATCTGGATTGCCACTCTCATTTCCACTCACGTCTATCTCGGCAACTGCCTCTATGTCACCAATAAGCGCCTTATTCAGAACACCGTCAATTCACTCTTTTCTAGTTCCACTAACGTAATCGATCTCGTAGCTGTTGAGGATGTCAGCTTCAAGCAAGCTGGTATTTTCGAGCATTTCTTTAGCATCGGTACCCTCCGCATGTCGACCATCGGCTCTGAAACGACCTATACTTTCTCTCATGTTGACACTCCAACAGATGAGCTTGAGACCATTACTCATCTCGTCCACATTGAAAAAGGCGAGGCCTCTGACGCCTGCCCAACCGACGGTCTCACGGCTTTAAGAAATGCTGGACGTGTTATTCGTTCTGCCGCACAAAATAATGCAGGGAATACTTCAGTAAACCAAAACGAAAATCTTGAGGGCACCACGATCGTCGCAGCTAATACCGCAATTATTAACCCAGCTGCTGGAACCGTATCTGTGGAACCGACTATGAACCCTACTGCAAATAATGCTCCGGACACTAGCAGTAATACTTTTAATACTCCAAATACCTTATCTTAAGTCTAGACCAAGCCGGAAACTAAGTCTAAACCAAACCGGAAAATTAGCGCCACTAAGCGCTAATTTTTTATAATCAGTATTCGATCAATATAAAGCTCGAGCAAACCCTAGGCTATCTCTGTTTTAAAGCAAGGCGAATTCTTTCTTCAACGCTAAGATTCGCGTCAACTTTTGCCAGTGCTTCAGTCGCCTCTTTCAATGGGAATCCTAAGGCCATCAAAGCGTCCAATGCCTCGTCATCTTCTGGCACAATAGCTGTTTTTACTTCTGTCGCGCCATATTTTGTAGGAAGGCCCACCTTGTCTCTTAAATCAACAATTACGCGCTCCGCGGACTTTTTCCCAACCCCCGAGGCCTTACTCACGAAAGCTGTATCTGCATTTGCAATTGCGTTACGCACCTCTTCTGGCGTAGCTAAGGATAAAATTGCCATCGCCGCCTTAGGTCCAACTCCGTTGACGGAAATCAACAGTTCAAAAATCTTCTTTGCCATCAAACTGGAGAACCCATAGAGATCTTCCGCGTTTTCCCGAATCGCATGGTAGGTATAAAATTTCTTCCTCTCACCCACATTTGTCGCTTCCGCGTCAATTTGCGAAAGCCCAATCTCATAGCCCACGCCATGCACGTCAACAATAATCGAATTTAAAAACTTCTCAGAAACCTCTCCTTCAATGTGTGCAATCATAGCATTATTCTACTACAAAAACACATTATTTTTAAAAACATAAACGAATTAAAACTATTCAACCGCATCCAGAATTATTAAACTTGCTATAAAAACGGGAGTCATTAAACAGCTATCACCAGAGTTAAAGGCTAACAGGTATCAGAAGTATATTCCATACTGGGGATAGAATCTAATGTGATGGCTATGTGATTTAATATTCAATATTTGTATTAAATTCAAAATATAACAGGGGTAAAAAATATTTTTTAATGTGATTCATAAATAGCATACAGTACGTAATAGTTGAAATATAGATTTTAAGTCTAATGTAAAAAAGAGCCATTTTGGCTCAATCTTCAATAATCTGGTAGCACCAACTGGGATCGAACCAGTGACCTTAGGCTTATGAGTCCTACGCTCTAACCAGCTGAGCTATGGTGCCACATGGCGGAAGGGACAGGATTCGAACCTGCGAAGCGTTAACTTGCTGGTTTTCAAGACCAGTGCCATCAACCACTCGGCCACCCTTCCGCTAACTATTTTAACAGATTATTCTGCGTTCGTAAATACGTTTGTTACATCGTCGAGATCGTCAATTGCGTTTAGCAACTTATCAACCTTCTCGGCGTCCTCTTCACTCACTGGAACAGAGGTATTTGCAATATAACGAAGTTCAGCATTCTCAACCGTTAAGCCAGCATCAATCAGTGCCTGCCTGGTTTTCATCAAATCGGCGGCCTCTGTAATAATCTCAATGCCATCTTCATTCTCGTTTGCATCCTCAGCGCCGCAATCAAGTGCAGTCAGCAGTGCCTCTTCGCCTTTTTCAAGAATCTCAATTACGCCTTTTCTTGCAAACTGAAACATCACGCTTCCAGGGTCTGCCATACGTCCGCCATTCTTAGCGAGGGCGTTTCGCACCTCTGGCATTGTACGGTTTTTATTATCAGTTGCAATCTCAATGATGATACCAATTCCAGCCGGACCATAAGCTTCATAGGTTTCTTCAATCATCGCTGCAGCACTTTTATCAGCTGCACGCGCAATTGCACGCTCGATATTCACCTTTGGCATGTTGGCCTTGCGGGCCTTCTCAAGTACCATTGCAAGAGTTGGGTTCATAGTCGGGTCACCACCACTCCTCGCCGCAATCGCAATTTGGTTTGCAATCTTCGTGAAAGCCGCCCCACGCTTGGCGTCGACGATGGCTTTTTGACGTTTGGTTGTCGCCCATTTACTGTGTCCTGACATTTATTGACCTTCCTGTTTTTATAATTTCTTCTCTATATTATACCATTAAAGCCCTATAAAATCTCTACCAATCACCGCCATTTTATCTTTTGGCAAGTTAAATTTTTTGTTCGTACCATAAGTTCTAATCGCCCTCAGAAAATCCTTAAGCTGTACTCGCGTCAAATTCACCCCAATCTTCTCACATATAAATCGCAAAACCTCTT
>ERZ773037.495-NODE-495-length-21519-cov-9.327199_pt1 | contig 21519 bp, 18 predicted proteins | sample MGYA00511466_ERZ773037 | MGnify/ENA primary metagenome ERZ773037 (study PRJEB29015, sample SAMEA2738146) | human oral metagenome | biome: human oral; feature: human-associated habitat; material: saliva | place: China | collected 2202 ... | reverse complement strand
CCCAGGCGGCGAGTTCATGCCAGGCAGCGGGGTCGGCGTGCATCATGGTGCGCGGGCGCAGGTGGTCGCGGGAGGGGCCGCCTTCGACCATGTAGGCGGCGACGGTGAAGGGGGCTCCGGCAAAGCCGATGAGCGGGGTGTCGCCAAGCATTTCTACGGTGGCGGCGACGGCTTCGCGGATGGGGTCGAGGTCGCTGTCTTTGAGCTCGGGCAGGGCGCGCACCTCGTCGAGGGTGCGTACGGGCTGGTCGAGTACGGGGCCCCTACCGGGCACGATGTCAACGTTGACGCCCGCAAGCTTCATGGGGATGACGATGTCGGAGAAGAAGATGCCGGCGTCAACCTTGTGGCGGCGGACGGGCTGCACGGTGATTTCTGCGGCGAGGTCGGGGGTGAGGCATGCGTCCAGCATGGGGATGCCTTCGCGTGCTTCACGGTATTCGGGCAGGGAGCGGCCTGCCTGGCGCATGAACCAGACGGGTCGGTGGCTGGAGGGGCGGCCGGTGAGGGCGTGGAGCATGGGCGAGTCTGCGGCGGTGCCTGCGCGCAGGGGGTGGTTGGCGGGTAGGTGTGCGAGCTGCTCGTCGGTGAGCAGGGGTCGCTGGGCGTCGGTGGGGTGTGCGGGCAGGGCGGGTGCCTGTGCGGCAGCCGATGCGGTGCCCTTATCCGCTGCGGGGCCTTTATCCGATGCGAGGGTGGTGTGCTGGTTTTCGCTCATAGTGTCTAGTGTGACAGGTTTATGAGGGCGTTTTTACGACACTATGTCACGGCGACTTTTACCTAAAGGTGGCTTCCCTAGTGGTGAGGGACGCCTTAGTTCGCGAATATAAGAACCCCGCCTGCCGCCTGTTTGCGCCCGTTTGCGCGGAGATTTGCGCGGCGAATACGCAAGTGAAGCACCAAATGCACCCCTTCGCATTCCGGTGAGCTCTCCCCTACTTGCGCTTTTGAATTACCGCCAGCACTCCGATAACACCACACCAACACCCCGGCGGATACCCCCGCCTCCTGTCCACTATGTGGTGCCCACTAAGCCACGTGGAGCCGTGAACTTAGGTTCTGTGAGCTTTACAGGGGCTTAGTCGGCGTGGTTATGATTAATCCCTAGATGAGTACTTATGCATTTGTGGCATCGCACCACACCGTTGATCTGACCACCGTCGCTGCGTTGAGCGCCGGTGCCTCCGGCGTACCCGATGTTCTTGCGAGCGAGATGGCACGCCAGCTGGGTGTGAAGGGTGCAGTCGTTCTTGCCACCTGTAACCGTCTTGAAATGTATGTTCAGCTACACGTATCCGCCCATGTGCCCATGGTTCGTGAGCTGATTGTCGACTCTATTGCGCGCACCTCCGGGCTGGACAAAGAACTGGTCAATTCCAGCTTCGACGTGTACGCCGATGACGAGGCCGCACGCCACCTGCTGACGGTCGCCTCCGGCCTGGAATCTGCCGTGGTTGGCGAGCGCGAAATCGCCGGTCAGGTGCGCCGCGCCCTGGCCGCCGCGCAGGCGAAGGCACAAGAGGACGGCGTGCCCCTTCCCGGTGAGCTGGTTCAGCTATTTGAGCATGCGGCGCATACCGCTCGTCAGGTGGGCCAGCATACGGCACTTGGCGCTCAGGGCCGCTCGATTGTGTCTGTTGCCCTCGATCTTGCGGATGAGGTTGCCGAGAAGGATTGGTCGACCCGCCGCGCCCTGATTTTTGGTACGGGCGCTTACGCGGGCGCGACCATTGCGGCGCTGCGCGAGCGCGGTTGCACCGATATTTGGGTCAATTCCCGTTCGGGTCGTGCCGCCGAGTTCGCGGCAAAGCGCGAGGTTTCTGCGGTGCCGGTGGACGGCATGGAGCAGGCGATGGCTTCTGCCGACGTCATTATTGGTTGCTCCGGCGGTTCCGATCCGTTGCTTCCCGAGCAGATTCCGGGCGGTCACCACACGATCCTCGATCTGGCGCTTTCGCGTGACTTTGACCCCTCGGTCGCTGACCTGCCGAACGTTGAGTTGATTACCCTCGAATCGGTGCGCCTTGCCGCACCCGAGGAAACCGAGGAGTCGGTGGCGACGGCTACGCGCATCGTGGAGTCTGAGCTGGCGGCGTTCCTGTCCCGTCAGCGTTCCCGCACGATTGACTCCGCGATTGTTGCGTTGCGCTCGCACACTATGGATGTGCTGGATTCCGAGCTGGAGAAGGTGCGCAGCCAGTTTGGTTGCGGTGCGGCGACGGAGCAGTTTGAGCTGGCGATGCGCCGCATGGTGAAGTCCCTGCTGCACACCCCGACGGTGCGCGCCAAGAAGCTTGCGGCGGAGGGCCGCACGGAGGATTACGTGCAGGCGCTGGAGACTCTCTACGGTATTCAGGTGGAGGACTCTTAAGAGCCCCCCTCTTCCCGGCGTTTTCGCGCGCATTTTCGCGCATCCGGCGGCGAGTATTTTATTAGCCCCCGGCGAAGTACCGCCCGTTCACGGTGCCGACGAGCGCATTCACGCTAGAGTAGATGCTAGATAAGATAGTTCCCATACCGGCACGCTTGGCGGCGCCGGACTATTCTGCGAGGAGACTCATGGAAATCAAGATTGGCGTTCGCCACATTGCTCGTGAAATTATTGTTGAGACCAGTGAGGCTAAGGAAATCCTCATGGAGAAGGTCGCTAAGGCTATTGAGGATGGCTCCCTGCTGCAGATTATGGACGATAAGGGCAACACCACCCTGATTTCTGGCGCTCAGATTGGCTACGTTGAGCTGGGTTCCGACGCGAAGCGTCACGTGGGCTTCGGTATCGGCGCCTAATTACTTCGGTAGCTGACCCCCTATAAGCTTTAGCTCTCCCCCGCATCCGTCATGATGCGTAACCGCGCTGTATGCGCTGTGTGCGTGCGCTGTATGCGCCGTACGGTTACGCCGTGCCGGATGCGGGGGTTTGCGTTTTAAACCGCCCGTGCGAAAACCTCGCGACACCCGGTTTTGGGGCGGTATATCGCCCATCACGGGCGCACACCACAACCGGTCGGGGGTGCGCCGGAAGCAAATCCGGGTTAATATTGAGGGGTTAAGTGAATGACCGGTCGTACCCCTTTCAAGACCCTGAGGCTGCACCGCCTTCTCATCATGAATAACCATGAGCACTAACCATGCGTGCAGGCGGCGTCTCGGTAAGAATTTCCCGTGTAAGAATTTCCCGCGGCCGGCTTTCGACGCCCGCCCGTCACCGCCTCCACTACCGAGGCGCTGGCTGGTACACCCCGTTTCGGGGAGAAACACACCCCGAGCAGGGGTAGAAAGATACGGTCCAGTGACTGAAACGAACACGCAGGAAACCACTCAGACTGCAAAGTCCTTCGCCGACTTCGGCGTTCGCCAGGATATTAGCGACGCCCTCGCGGCGGTTGGCATTACCTCCCCCTTCCCCATCCAGGAGCTGACTCTTCCCGTGGCTCTGTCTGGCCAGGACATCATTGGTCAGGCGAAGACCGGTACCGGTAAGACTCTCGGCTTTGGTCTGCCCACCATTCAGCGTGTGGTCGGCCGCGACGATGAGGGTTGGGCTGATTTGGAGTACCCCGGCGCGCCTCAGGCGCTGATTCTGGTTCCGACCCGTGAGCTTGCTATTCAGGTGGGTGAGGATCTGGCGATTGCTGCGAAGCTGCGCAACGCCCGCGTCGCCACTCTGTACGGTGGTGTGCCGATTGAGCCTCAGGCTGAGCTGCTGCGCCGCGGCCTGGAGGTTGCGGTGGGTACCCCCGGCCGCATTATCGACCTGTACCAGCAGGGCTTCCTGAACCTGAAGCAGGTCAAGATCGTGGTCCTCGATGAGGCTGACGAGATGCTGGATTTGGGTTTCCAGCCGTCGGTTGAGAAGATCCTCAGCTACCTGCCGGAGGACCGCCAGAGCATGCTGTTCTCCGCAACCATGCCCGGCCCGGTCATTGCGATGGCACGCCAGTACATGACCAAGCCCATGCGCATTAGCGCCGCTGACCCCGAGGACGCCTCGAAGACTAAGGCGTCGATCCGCCAGGTCGTCTACCGTGCACACCACCTGGACAAGGACGAGATGATTGGCCGCATTCTGCGCGCTACTGGCCGCGGCCGCACCGTCATCTTCACCAAGACCAAGCGTGACGCTGCCCGCGTGGCGGAGGAGCTGGTGAACCGCGGCTTCGCTGCCGCTCCCCTGCATGGTGACCTGAACCAGGTTGCGCGTGAGCAGGCGCTGAAGGCGTTCCGCACCGGCAAGGTCGACATTCTGGTTGCGACCGACGTGGCGGCTCGCGGTATTGACGTTGAAGACGTGACCCACGTGATTAACCACCGCGTGCCCGAGGATGAGAAGACTTACCTGCACCGTACCGGCCGTACCGGCCGTGCGGGCAATGAGGGTACCGCCGTGACCCTGGTGGACTGGGATGACCTGCCGCGCTGGAAGGTCATTAACGACGCCCTGGAGCTGGGCGTTCCTGAGCCTGTAGAAACTTACTCTTCCTCTGAGCACCTGTTCTACGACCTGAACATTCCGGCTGGCACCAAGGGCCGTCTGCCGCGCGAGGAGCGTGTGGCTGAGGGGATGGGCGAGGAGTTCTTTGAGAGCGCCCGTGATTCTCGTGATGGCCGCCCGGCTCGTTCTCACGGAGGTCGTGATGGTGGCCGTTCTGGCGGTCGTGACGGTGAGGGCCGTGGCAAGCGCCGTAGCCGTTCCGAAGGCCGCAAGCGCACTGAGCGTTCCGAGCGTGCAGAGCGTACCGAGCAGGGCGCATTCGAGCGCTCTTCTGAGCGTTCTGAGCGTGCGCCTCGTAAGCGTCGCCGTACCCGCCGTGTTGAGGGTCAGCCGCTGGAGGGTGAGGGTCGCCGCACCCGCCACCGCTCTGAAGGCTCGCGTGCTAAAGGTTCTCGTGCTGGGGACTCCGGTCCTGAGAGTTCTCGCAGTAAGGGCCGTGGCGCTGACCGTGCTGGTTCTGAAGGCTAGGGCCGGGGTTGGGCATTTCAGCATCCCCGACGCCAGCCGCGCCCTCCCCTGCCACTGAGGCACGCCCCGCGGATTCGACGGTTTTCGATCCGCAGGGCCCGTCGTTGCTGGTGCAGGCAGATAACCTGGAGTATCTGCGTGAGCTACCCGATGGTGCGTTCACCGTGATTTACATTGACCCGCCGTTCAATACGGGTAAGAAGCAAACGCGCCGCACTTTGAGCGCGGAGGCTTCTGAGAAGGGTGACCGCACCGGTTTTAAGGGCAAGAGCTATTCGAGCACCCTGCAGACTCTGGCGAGCTATAACGACTCGTTCGAGGATTATTGGGCGTTCCTAGCGCCGCGTATTGAGCAGGCGCATCGTCTGCTCGCGCAGGACGGCACCCTGTACCTGCACCTGGATTGGCGTGAGGTTCATTATGTGAAGATTATGTGCGACATGATTTTTGGTCGTGAGAACTTCATTAATGAGCTGATTTGGGCTTATGACTACGGTGCGAAGTCTACGCGCCGCTGGCCGACGAAGCACGACAATATTTTGGTGTACGCGAAGGATCACCGCAGCTATTACTTCAATACTGCGGAGGTTGATCGTGAACCGTATATGGCTCCCGGTTTGGTGACTGAGGAGAAGGCTTCTCGCGGTAAGCTCCCTACTGACGTGTGGTGGCATACTATTGTGTCGCCGACGGGTAAGGAGAAGACGGGTTATCCCACGCAGAAGCCTACGGGTTTGTTGCGTCGTATGATTGCGGCGAGTTCCCGTCCGGGTGATTGGGTGTTGGATTTCTTCGCTGGTTCTGGTTCTACGGGTGCGGCGGCGGCTCAGCTGGGCCGTAAGTTCGTGTGTGTGGATCAGAATCCGCCTGCTATTGAGGTGATGGCTAAGCGCCTGGGTGTGGATTCGGTGTCGTTCGCTGAGTATCGCGGTGTGCCGCGCGGGGCGAGTGTGCTGTTCACGCCGAAGCGTACGGTGGGTGTTCGTGGCGGTACGAGTCGTGATGCGTTGACGGCGGCGAGCCGTCATGCGCTGAAGGCTGTGTTGGATACGCTCACGGAGACTACGCAGCCGGTTGAGGGTGCGTCGTGCCGGTTTGTGCGTCACCGGTCGATGGATGCGGTGGATAAGAAGATGCGTATTGATGGGCGTGATGAGTTGCGTCGTCAGCGTCAGCATCAGGCGCGGGCTAAGGCTCGTGCGGCGCGGGCGGCTGCTCAGCGGGATGCGGTTGCTGCGGGCGCGGTGTTGCAGCATCATGCATCGCGTGAGAGCGTCTAGGCTGTCTTGTCTGCGCATTCGTGAGAGCACGTGTTAAGAGTGTGGGGCGGGTTCCCGATAAGGAACCCGCCCCACACTCTTTTGTGTTGCCCTAGTGTTCTGTTCTAAGGTGCCTTCTCTTTATAAAAAGTTTTTAGAATGCACCTCGAGTATCTGCCATGCGCAATACTTCAAAAGCCTGTTCATATGTTGCTTGGAAAGTCCATTGGCTCACTCGTCGACCTTCATAGTCCATGCTCGCTACGTCATGGTGTCTAATCGATTCGTGGAAGCCAGTGTACTTCTTATCGGAGCCGGCTCCAGTGTATTTCAACCAAACATAGGCCCGATGCAACTCTGAGCCGTAAGGAAGGTTGGGGTTCCGCTTGGTCCAGGGCTCTTCCTCATTCGGAGGATTCATATCGGGTAGCTTGACCGCCGGACTACCAGCTAGGCGGTATGCCATGATTACTGTCGTCGTTTCATTCGCGGGGGCATCGTAATGGAAATTCCCATCACTCCAACCCCAGGTAATGCCCCGCTGACGAGCCCACATCACTACAGGAAAACGCGGATTATCAGTCTTAATATCACCATAAGGAGACTGAGCCGGAAGATTCTTCACCTCAGGAGAACCCGACAGGCGATATAAATACTCCACAAACTGGCCACGGGAAATTACGGTGTTTTCTCCGATTAGCTGATACTTCTGGTATTCAGAAATTAGACCAACGCACTCAGCCCAGTCGTAGATAATCTTGCGACTGTAAGTCACATAAGCATTCGGAAGGTACTTATATTCGTAGATTGCGCGGTCGTTACAGGTCACCGCCGGTTCATTGGGCTGCACAATAGGTGTCACTTGGCGAGGTTTCAGAACACCAAGAGAATATGCCGGCACGCTACCGCACACCATGGCACCAGCCAACAGTACCGTGCCACCAGCCTGGATAACCCGCCTCGTAGGGCGAGCAAATAATTGTCGAAGCATCATAGCTCCTTCACGAACAGAGGGGAGGCACAATCTTTGTGCACCCCAATGAGTAGAACGTTCTCAGCGTATCAAAAATCATAACCTTCAGGTAAAGATTTAGGGAACATGCAATGATACGAAAGTAAAAGAGTGTTATATAAATATGTGGGTTGTATCGGTGAATCCTCCAGCTGGCATGACGCAGTCTCAGGCACAGCAAGTAATCACGAGGCAGCGAACTGGTATATCAGCTCGTGGGCTAGCGACTGCACTTTCACGGGAGTACGCTCAGACACCCCCCCTACGGGCCAAGCCAAGAAGTACCCCTAGAAAGAATCCTCGCTTCACTGTGGGGCTTCTATCTTGAAGGTAGTGTTAGGCGTTTGAATATTATTGGAGCAAACGCATACGACGAATGCCACATGGACTACGAAGACAATAACAAACCTAAACCCAAGGTTCTGAACGATAAATGGAAGTTTTCTATTAAAAATTCCCTGAAACCGCCCTATAGGATTGAAATTAATCAGTATGTCTATAAATCTACTGAGACTCCAGTGGGAACTTCCAATAAAAAAGAATATATAGTTGTGGAATAAATTCATAAACATATCCCCGCTTATGTATTGATACATAAGCGGGGATACGTTTCTTATTTAAATTTGAAAGATTTATCTGCCAGACGAATCACTTCAAAGGCCTGCTCATACGTAGCGTAAGTCAACCACTCAAATTCATCATTAGGTGATACGATACCATGCTGTCGATACGATACGTTCTCGACAGAATCTTTATTATTTGGATTCTGAAGACCATAGTATAACCAGGTGTATGCCTTATGAAGCTCCGAATTATAGGGCATATTCGGCCATTTTTCCTTCCAAGGAGTATATAGGAAATAGGCATTAGGATCGTCTACTTCTACCGTTACGTTTGGACTACCCGCTAATCGATACACCATCAAGGCAGTAGCAGCCTCACTAGCAGGGGTATCGTAATGGAAATTCCCATCACTCCAACCCCAGGTAATGCCCCGCTGACGAGCCCACATCACTACAGGAAAACGCGGATTATCAGTCTTAATATCACCATAAGGAGACTGAGCCGGAAGATTCTTCACCTCAGGAGAACCTGACAGACGGTATAGATACTCCACAAACTGGCCGCGAGAAATAACACTATCTTTCTTGACCATTTGGTACTTCTGACGCTCAGAAATCAGACCAACACACTGTGCCCAACTAAAGATAACGCGACGCCCCAACTCGCCATCTTGCCGATAATACTCATATTCTGCGCGGTCGTTACAGGTCACTGCCGGTTCGTCCGGTTGCGCAATAGGGGTCACCTCGTGAGGCTTCAAATGCCCGGTGGCATACGCCGGAACACTGCCGCACACCATGGCGCCAGCCAAGAGCACAGCGCCGCCAGTCTGGACGACCCGCTTCGTGGGGCGGGCGAATAATTGTCGAAGCATCCTAGCTCCTTCATGAACAGAGGGACACAATCTTTGTGCACCCTCATGAGTAGAACGTTCTCAGCGTATCAAAAATCCTAACCTTCAGGTAGAGATTTAGAGAATATGCAATGGGGTGAAAACAAAAGAGTGTGGGGCGGGTTCCTTAGTTAGGAACCCGCCCCGCACTCTTTCGTCTTACTACTGGGCTGCCAGTAGCTCACGGATACGCGCCACCGTCACCGCATCCGTCGTATTCTCACCCAGCAGGTTCGGCTTGCCCGCGCCGTGATAATCACTCGAACCCGTCACCAGCACCTCACGGCCCGCCGCACGCTGACCCTCAATGAACTCCAGCAGACGCGCGCGATCCTCCACCGAATTCTCACGGTGATACACCTCCACACCCGCAAGGCCAGCGTCCACCATCAAACCCAGGTACTCCAGGCTCAACGCAGGCCCACGCATCGTACTCATCGGATGCGCAATCACCGGCACGCCCCCAGCCTCACGCACCAGACGCACCGCCTCCAACGGATCCAGTGCCTGCTGCGGCACATAGTAGGGGCTACCCGTGTACAGCAGCTTCGCAAAAGCCTCAGAACGATCAGCAACCACGCCGGCAGCCACCAGCGCATCAGCAATATGGGGGCGGCCCACCGCCGCGTTCCCCTCCCCCACTTGCGCCAACACGTCATCCCAGGTCAGCGGGTAGTCGGCGGCAAGACGGCCCACAATAGCCTGCGCACGGCCCGCACGGCTGGCACGAATCGCCTCCACGCGGCGTGCCAACTCCGAACCCACCGGGTCAAAACCATAAGCGAGCAGATGAATAGTCTTCGTGCGTGCGCGGCCCTCACCATCGGTGTAACGGTACCGGCAGGAGAACTCGGCACCCGGCAGAAAATCCAGACCGTGCTCATCCGCCAGCTGAGCCGCCTGCGCCCAACCAGCCGTCGTATCGTGATCAGTCAGCGCGAAACCCGCCAACCCGGCGCGAGCAATCAGCGGCACCAGCTCGGTCAGGCTCTGCGTACCGTCAGAAATAGCGGAGTGAATATGCAGATCGTAGCGCCCGGCACGATTCAGGTTTTCAGGCGCGCCCGATTCAGCGGGCTGCGGCGCCTGCTGCGCATTAGGTGCACTATTTCGGTGTTCTGTCTGCGTCATCTTCTCTCCTTCCCCGCCCCCGCTAGTTCGTCGCCACCTCAGCGGGGTTTTAAGGCATATCATCTACTCTTCTGATTCAACCCTACCAATATCAGCGGCGCAATATCGGGTACCCGGTCGCAGGTCAAAGATATATTCTGACCCACCGCGCCCTCTCTTATGGTCAAAAGCGATAAAACACCTGCCCACCTGTAATGAAGAGGCTATGATTAACCCATGACTGAGAACAACGAGAAGAGCACCGAAGCTCAGAAGACTGACCACCGCAGCACCCCTAAGGCGTCTGCGTTCACCGAATTCATTGCCGCAAACTGGGCACCTGCCGAAGATGACGGCTACACCCGCGAACCCGTAGCAGACTACGCCGCTGAGCGCCGCGCCAAGATCTCCAAGGCATTCCCCGGCGAGCGCCTCGTCCTGCCCGCAGGCCCGCTGAAGGTCCGCTCCAACGACTGCGACTACCGCTTCCGCCCCCACTCGGCGTTTGCGCACCAGACCGGTCTGGGCATCGACCACGAGCCTGACGCTGTGCTGATCTTCGAGCCCGTCGAAGAGGGTACCGGCGACAACGGCTCCAACCACGAGGTCACCCTGTACTTCCGCCCGCTGGCTGGCCGCGACACCGCAGAGTTCTACGCGGATGCACGCTACGGCGAGTTCTGGGTTGGCCCCCGCCCCACCCTGAAGGAATTCTCCGAGCGTTACGGTCTGCGTACCCGCGACCTGTCCGAGCTTGAGGTTGCTATCACCAAGAACGCCGGCAACCAGGGCCTGGGCGGCGTGAACATCCGCCTGGTCCGCAACGTTGACCCGGCTGTTGACGCGCTGGTTGACACCTCCCGCTACAACACCGGCGTGGAGCTGGAGCAGGCTGACAAGCTGGACTCCGAACTGGCCGTGGCTCTCTCCGAGGCTCGCCTGATTAAGGACGCTATCGAGGTTGAGAACCTGCAGCGTTCGGTGGACATGACCGTCAAGGGCTTCGAAGAGGTCATCCGCTCCCTGCCGAAGGCTAAGGAGCACCACCGCGGTGAGCGCGTCGTTGAGACTGCGTTCTTCTCCGTGGCACGTACCGACGGTAACGACCTGGGCTACGACACCATCGCGGCCTGCGGTAACAACGCAACCATCCTGCACTGGATTCGTAACAACGGCACCGTGGACGAGGGCAAGCTGCTGCTGCTGGACGCCGGTGTTGAGGACGACACCCTGTACACCGCAGACGTGACCCGCACCTTCCCCGTGAACGGTAAGTTCACCGAGGTTCAGGCGAAGGTCTACAACGCTGTGCTGGAGGCTGCTGACGCCGCATTCGCTGTCGCTAAGCCGGGCCGTAAGTTCCACGAACTGCACGACGCCGCGATGGAGGTTCTGGCTCACCGTCTGGAAGAGTGGGGCCTGCTGCCGGTTTCCGCCGAGGTTTCCCTCACCATTGAGGGCGGTCAGCACCGCCGCTGGATGCCGCACGGCACCAGCCACCACCTGGGCCTGGACGTGCACGACTGCGCGCAGGCGAAGGCTGAACTGTACATGTGGGCTGAGCTGGAGCCGGGCATGGTCTTCACCATTGAGCCGGCGCTGTACTTCAAGGAAGAGGACATGTCCATTCCCGAGGAATACCGCGGTATCGGCATCCGCCTTGAGGACGACGTGCTCTGCACCGAGGACGGCAACGTGAACCTCTCCGCTGCACTGCCGCGCACCGTTGAGGGCATTGAGGAGTGGATGGCGAAGCTGGCGAAGTAAGCCTGACTCTTCACGCCACCGGCACCGGTTAGTTCCGGTTGTATGTGCATGACGAAAGCCCCTCACCGATTTCGTTCGGTGAGGGGCTTTTCGCGTATCTTCTACGCTGCGTATCTCCTATGCCTGTTTCCCGCCGTGATGGGCTGCTACCGCCGTTGCGGGTTCGGTTATTCGGAGTCCTTCGAGGAATTACCGTGCAGGCCCTGCGGGCGCGGAGTCGGACGCTGCGGCTTGGGCTGAATCAGCTTCGCGTATTCTTCCGGGTCGTCCACGCGCAGACCGTACCGCTGAGCGGGGCGCTTCTGCGTATCTGACTTCTGAGCGGTCGCCTGACCAGTACTTGCCTGTTCAGCGCTTGCCTGTTCTGCAGGCTGAGCGGGGGCAACCGGTGCCGGCATGTTCTGCGCCGCACTCTGAGCCACCGCGTTCTGCGCGGTCGTATCACGCTCGGGCAGGTTCTGGTTCGGTGCCGGCTGGCTACCCGCCTGCGCACGGTAGGAGGGAGCCTTCGGAGCGCCAATCGGAACCGGTGCGCCATTCATCGAAACGGTGCTCTGAGCTGCACGAGCCTGCGAAGCTTCCGGAGCTGCCGCCGCACGCGCAGCCGCAACCGCCGCCGAGAAGCGAGGGTGGGCACCCAGCACGCGGCGCGCATCCTGAGCGTACTCCGGCAGAGCGTACATCACGGTACGCGAGGGAATCGCCTCGGTACGCATCGGGTAACGAACACCCCTGCCGCGGCGCAGGATGAACATCTGCCACAGTACAAACACCACCACCGACAGCGGCACGTACTTTAGCGCCACCGACGTAAAAGAGTCACCGGTCAGCGTCAACAGCACCGAAAACACCAGGCCCATCGACGCACCCTGAATCGCCGAAGAAATCAGGGCACGACCATAACCGGGCTGTACCGGGTACTCCACCTGGCGGATACCGTCATTGACCAGGTACAGCGCCGTGACCGGATAATCCTGCTCGCTGAGCACATCAAAAGCGGCGAGCGCATCATCGTGACGGACGAAGGAGGCGATCGCCTCACCGGCGGGCAGGGGCTTGCCCTGAGCCTGTGCCAGGCGCGAGGCCAGATATGAAGAAGGCGGGGTCGAGGGAATATTCGGCAGGTTAGAAGTCATGGCTCCTATTCTACCGCCCACCCCAACCCTGGACCCGGTGGGCAGTCAGCTCCTCTACAGGCGTAGCGAACGCCTGTTCAATTCGGCTTCTCAAAGTGCGAATCCCCGCGGCGGAGCGTACCCTAGAGAGGTGAGCAATTCGAAGTTCAGCACCCCCAGCAAGATTTACATTGCCCGCCTTTTGGGCCTCGACGTTTTTGACCCCTTCGGTGACCGCCTCGGCCGTCTCCGAGATGTCGTCGTGCTCAAACGCGGCCTGGGCGCATCCATTGCGGGCGCCCGCCCCGCCAAGGGCAGTGAACCCATTGTTGTCGGCATCATCGTTGAGGTGCTCGGCAAGAAACGCGTGTTCATGCCCATGACCCGTGTGCGAAGTATCGACGCTTCACAGATTATTTCAACCGGCCTGGTGAACCTGCGCCGTTTTGAGCAGCGCAACTCTGAGACTCTCATTGTCGGTGAGCTCTTTGACCGCCGCGTGCGTCTGCTCGACGGTAGCGGCGACGCCGTCATTGAGGACGTCGCCATTGAGCAGCGCCGCAACGGCGACTGGGGCGTAACCGAGCTGTTCGTTTCCCGCGTCAGCTCCTCCTCCAGCACGTGGCGCCGCCGTTCCAAGGAGACCCTCATCGTCGACTGGGACGAGGCGGTGCTCTCCACCGACCTGGAACCGCAGGCGGCAACCGCGTTCGTCGCTAACCACGAGAACTCCAAGCCCGCCGACCTTGCGGACGCTATCCACGAGATGAGCGATAAGCGCATGGTCGAAATCGCCGCCGAACTGCAGGATGAGCGCCTCGCGGACGTTCTGCAGGAGCTACCCGCCGAGGACCAGGTGCAGATTCTCTCGCACCTGGACGATGAGCGTGCCGCGCAGGTCCTCGAAGAAATGGAACCGGACGACGCCGCCGACCTTCTCATCGAACTGGACGACGCCCAGCGTGAAAAGCTGCTCCAACTCATGGAACCCGACGAAGCAGACGACGTGCGTCGACTGCTCGAATACGACGAAGGTACCGCCGGTTCGCTCATGAACCCGGTGCCGATCATCCTCTCCCCCGAGGCGACCGTCGCGGAGGCGCTCGCGCACATCCGCGCCGAGGAGATCCCTCCGGCGATGGCGGCTGCCGTCATGGTGACCCGCCCGCCCCTGGAAACACCGACCGGCAAATACTTGGGTCTGGTGCACATGCAGAAGCTGCTGCGTGTGCCACCGAGCGAGCCGATTGGTCACATCCTCGATACCGACACTGAGCCTGTCTCTGACCAGGCAAGTTTGGAAGAGCTGGCACGCGTGCTGGCAACCTACGACCTGACCATCGTTCCCATTGTGAACGATTCGCACCGCCTGGTAGGCGCGGTGACCATCGACGACGTGCTCGATGCTCTCCTGCCCGAAGACTGGCGAACTTACGATGATGGAACTCCCGTACGAAAGGTAGGACGACGCTTTGCCTGATTCGAACCGCCGCGACGCAAACCGTACCGAAGAGAACCCCCGCATCGATAAGGCGCGCATTCTCAAAGACCGTCTGGAGAAGAAGTACGCTGAACGCAACCGCGAGCGCGGCGACTCCCGCCCGCAGCGTAGCGACTCGCAGCTGAGCACCCCCGGCACCCGCAGGCCGAGGCTGTTTTCCAGCCCCAACCCGGACGCTTTCGGCCGCATGACTGAGGCGTTCGCACGCTACATGGGTACCCCGCAGTTCCTGATGTGGATGACCATTTTCTGTGGCGTGTGGCTTGCTTGGAACTCCCTGGCGCCGGAGGAGATGCAGTTCGACCCGCGTAGCCTGAACTTCACCCTGCTGACCCTGATGCTGTCCCTGCAGGCTTCTTACGCTGCTCCCCTGCTGCTGTTGGCGCAGAACCGTCAGGATGACCGCGACCGCGTGGTGGCGTCTGAGGACCGCAAGCGCGACCAGCAGAACCTGGAGGAGACCCAGTACCTGACCCGCGAGATTGCTTCGCTGCGTATTGCTCTGCGTGAGGTTGCGACCCGTGACTTCGTCCGTAGCGAGCTGCGTGACATTCTTGAGGAACTGCAGAACATTGCGCAGGAGCAGGAGCGTCACGCCGAGCAGCTGCAGGACATCAGTGAGGACATTGAGGACCTGGAGGAGGCTATCGACGATATCGATATCTCCGAGGGTGAGGAGAAGGACGCTGAGGAGCAGGGCTCTGAGGGCACGGAGAACGGTACCGAGCAGGTGCCTGGCAAGGCTGAACGCTCCGCGAAGGACTCCGCACAGGATTCCCACCGCGGCGATTTGAGCCAGCCTCAGAGCCGCGAATCCCAGCAGGCACAGCAGCAGGCAGAGCGCGCCCGTGAGGGAGGCGCCCGTGACCGCTAATTCGCCCCTGCAGGATGCGCTCTACGCGGCACTTTCTCGCGTCGAGGACCCCGAATTGCGCCGCCCCATTACGGAGCTGGGCATGGTTGAGACTGCGCTCGTGCATCCTGAACTGGATGAGCGCGGTGAGCCGATTCCCGGTCGCCACTGGGCTGAGGTCACGGTGCTACTCACCATTGAGGGTTGCCCGCTGAAGAACACTATCGAGCAGCAGGTTCGTGACGCCGCCGCCACCGTTGAGGGCATTGAGCGTGTGCAGCTGCAGGTGGGGGCGATGAACCCGCAGCAGCGTTCTGCCCTGCGTTCGATGCTCAAGCCGGAGCGTTCCAACCCGTTCACCGCCCCCGGTTCGCTGACCCGCGTGTTCGGTGTGGTGTCCGGTAAGGGCGGCGTGGGTAAGTCCTCCATGACCGCGAATCTTGCCGCGGCATTCGCTTCGCGCGGGCTTGCAGTGGGCATTATTGACGCGGATGTGCACGGCTTCTCCATCCCGGGTCTGCTGGGTATTACCGACGCCCCGACCCGCCTGGATGACCTGATTCTTCCGCCGACCGTGGATGTTCCCGCCCCCGCCCAGCGTTGGGGTGAGCAGAAGGTCAGCGGCGGCTTTATTCGCCTGATTTCTATCGGCATGTTCCTCAAGGGCAACGAGCCGGTGGCGTGGCGCGGCCCCATGCTGCACCGTGCCCTGGAGCAGTTCATCATGGACGTGCACTTCGGTGCCCTGGATGTGCTGCTACTCGATTTGCCGCCCGGTACCGGCGATATTGCCATCTCCATGGCTCAGCTGCTGCCGAATGCGGAACTGGTGCTCATTTCCACCCCGCAGCACGCCGCGGTGGATGTGGCGGAGCGTGCCGGCACCCTGAGCCTGCAGACCGGTCAGAAGGTCGTGGGCGTGGTGGAGAACATGGCCGCCATGACCCTGCCGGACGGTACCGTGCTCGACATGTTCGGTTCTGGCGGCGGTCAGGTGCTCGCTGAACGTCTTTCGGAGGCGCTCTCCTACCCGGTACCGCTGCTCGGTTCTGTCCCGCTGGACGTGAACCTGCGTACCGGCGGCGACGAGGGCACCCCGGTGGTCTGGAGCCACCCGGATTCGACCACCGCCGAAGAGATTCAGTCCATCGCCTCGCAGCTACTACACTCGGGCGAGTCGAGGGCGGGTCAGAGCCTGCCGCTCTTCGTCTAAGGATGTAGCCGTCTAGAACCAAGCGTCTAGAAGCTACCGGCTAAACAGCTGAGAACAGAAAGAACCCCGCACCATCACGGTGCGGGGTTCTTTTATATCAAAATCTTAGGTGGCATCCACGTCGAAGGGGGCATATGCGCCTCGCGGAAGAGCGCGGCTCTCCGACTTTTCCTTCTCCTTCAGCAGCGCCTCTTCACGTTCACGTGCCTCACGCTCACGCTCGGCGTCATCCTCAGCGAACGCCTGCTTCACAATCACGCGCGGATCGTACTGGCGGGGGTCGTACTGGCGCCAGTTAATATCTTCCAGACCCGTCTCGCCCAGGGCTTCCTTGAAGTCGTCCTTCGCATCGAACGCCATGCGGCGCACCATCTTGACGAATTCACGGATCTGTCGGGCGTATTCGGGCATGCGTTCGGGGCCAATCACCACAAACGTGATGATGGCCAAAATAATCAACTCGGTGCCACTAATACCAAACACAGAATATAGATTATCAGTTCCGAGCCAGCCCCGCCGAACCCGCGGCGCTTTCTGGACGTGTCTTTAAGCTCTGGACAAGCAGAAGGCGTACGCTACAGCACCGAGGAGGGGCATTGCGCCCACGGCTAAGAACACCACAACAGCGGTTTACGGCGGGTAATCCCCTCCGCCGGGTTAAACGATGCGGCTCCAACCGCAGGCACGCCCGCCTCCCGAACACAAAAGACCGCCGGCAGCACACCGGCGGTCTCAAACATCCGTTGGATAAATTCAGCGGTTTACGGCGGGTAATCCCCACCGCCGGGGAGCTGCTTCCAATGCCACAGCCAGCCCACCCAGCCCCACTGCGTGCATGCACCCGCCACCAGCAACGCCCAACGATACGCCCGCGAACGGCTCGCCGCCGCCACCACAATCACCAGCGGGAACAACGGCAACAACAGACGGAACGTCGACGACTGCGGATTCAAAAACAGAATCAAATACGCAAAATAGCTTAGGCACCACAGGTTCAACGGGGCTACCAAAACCCTACGCGCCAACGGGCTCAAACACAGAGCAATAAAGCCCAAAATCAGCAGGGTCAGCAGCACCGGAGCCGCATACCCAAAGTACAGGTAACCCTGCGAAAGCCACGGCTGAATCGGCGCCAAATGGGTGCCGCGCCACGCCGTCTCCGTGGCGGTGTACGCATCCACACGGCCCGTAGCCCACCACGCAATCGCAGGCCACACCAGCGCACACGCACACACCACCAGGGCGCTCACCAGCTGCCCCAGATGACGCACAAACGCCGTACCCATACCCGACTGGCGGCTCGAACGAACCCAGCACGCAAACCACCACAGACCGGCAGCCGCACCCAGGGGCACACCCACCGGGCGGGACAGGCACGCCAAAGCCGCCACAGGAACCAGCAGACCGTAGCGTCCCTGAACCAGGCACAGCAGGGCACCGGCAAGGAACACCAGGTTCAGCGACTCCGCATACGGCACCTGAAGCACCGGCGCCACCGGCAAGAAGGACACCAACGCTACAGCCCACATGGACAGCGCAGAAGGCGACTCCTCACTGGTAAAACCGGTCGCCTTCAACGACGCCTCAAACAGCAGGTAAATTACCCACGCCGCCGCGAAACCGGCAAGCAGAGCAACCGTCGCCGCCACCGGGTAGTACCCGATGCCCGTCGCATGACTAATAGCACCGGAAAGCTGCGGAAAAATCGGGTAAAAAGCCCACTGATTCTGCTGAACCGCACCCGTTGCATCCACCGGTAGCTGGCTCGGGTAGCCCTGTACCGCAATCTGCTCGTACCAGCCGGCATCCCAGATGCTAATGAACGACAAATAATCCAGGTGCTGACCCCACGGGCTGCGCAACTGCTGCTGACCGACCACGGCAAAAACGATGAAGCCCCACACGCGGGACAGACCATAAATCAGCAGCACCGACAGCCACGCGGGCAGGGCACGCAGACGCGCCCCCACCCGGTGCAGGCGCTCACCGGCGGCGGTGTACGCCCAGGTCAGCAGCTCATCAAAAGACTCGCTCTGCTCCTTCGCGGAGGGGGTGAGAGGGGCAGATTCAGCGGCGGAGTTAGCGCGGGCAGGCGGAACAGGGCTAGTGTGCTGAGAAGGAACACTCACCGACCTTAGCTCCCCTCAGCCGGAACGGCATCCTGATCAGAGGAAGCCGCCGTGGCGTTCTTTCGCTTCTCCACAAAGTCATGCGCACTCAAGGTGCTCTCCGCATCATCAGCCAGCGGAACCGCGACGCGGCGAACCGGCTCAGCGGCAGCCACGTTAGCGTCAGCGGATTCTGCGGCTGCTTCGGCAGAAGCATCACCGGCTGCCAGCTCGCTCTCAGACGCCTTTTCGTCCTCGGGATTGCCGAAGAAACGAACCGCAGTCGTCAAGTCCTCCACGCGGTCAAAGGTGCCCAGGCCGTCACGGCCCACGCCGCTAAAGAACGCGGCACCGGGCACGGCACGCTCACCGCCGAGCGCCACAACAGAGAGCGCCGTAATGCCCACAATCAGCAGGGCAAGCAGAATCAGAAGAAAGTTCATGTCAATCTCATATCATGCAGGACCGTCAACCCCTGACGGTCACCTAAATTCAAATAGTAGCGCCAGCACCGGCAGAATCAGCGCCGCGACTAGTCCTCGTCGCGGTCGCTGAGCAGCCAGGCACGCAAATCCGCGTGGCAGCGGGTCAGCTGGCTAAAGCTCACGTGCTCATTATCGGTGTGAGCCAGCAGGGCGTCGCCGGGGCCGAAGTTCACGGCGGGAATACCGATCTCGCTCAGGCGCGCCACATCCGTCCAGCCGTACTTCGGCTGAGGTTCCTCGCCCACCGCCTCAATGAGGGAAGCCGCCAGCGGGGTATCCAGGCCGGGACGAGCCGCCGGGGAAAGATCCACAAAATCCAGCTCGTATCCGGCGAAGACCTCACGCACGTGGGCGACCGCCTCGTCCAGGGTCTTATCGGGCGCAAACCGGTAGTTCACGTGCATTGCCGCCGCATCAGGAATCACGTTACCGGCAACGCCACCAGAAATCTGCACCGCGTTCAGGCCCTCACGATAATCCAGGCCCTCCACAGCGATGGTTTTCGGCTCGTAGGAGGCGAGCGCCGCCAACGCCGGTGCCAGGGCGTGAATCGCGTTCTCACCGCGCCAGGCGCGTCCCGAGTGGGCGGCGAGGCCACGGGTGCGCACGAAGAAACGCATGGTGCCGTTGCAGCCGCCCTCAATAGTGCCGTTGGTCGGTTCGAGCAGCACACCGAAGTCTGCGTCGGTGATGAGCTCACCGTGGTTGCGGATTAGACGCGCCAGGCCGGAAAGCTCGCTGGCGACCTCTTCGTTGTCGTAGAAGATGTAGGTCAGGTTGTAGTCGGTGTCCTGCGCGGTCAGTTCGGAGGCGAGCTTCAGCTGAACCGCCACGCCGCCCTTCATATCGGTAGCGCCGCGCCCGTAGAGCACGCTGTGGCCGTCCTCTTCACGCACCGTGGCGGGCACGGTACCCAGGGAGCCTTCAACGGTGGGCAGGGGCACAGTGTCCAGGTGGCCGGCAAGGATAATGCGGGTGCGCTCGCCCTTAGCGCCCTCCCCCTCAGCTCCGGGCAGCGGCGGGAATTCGGTGCGGGCAATGATGGCGTCCCCGTCACGGGTCAGGTGCAGGTGCGGGCAGAACGACAGCGCCGTGTACACGGCGTCAGCAATTGGCTGCTCGCTGCCGGAAACCGACTCGTAATCCAGTAGGGCACGGGTCAGCTCGGGCATGGACACGTCCAGGTTCAGCGGTGGCTGCGGGACCTCGTGAGGATCAGAATTATTGGGGGAAACGCTCATCCTTCCACCTTACAGGTTCGCCCGCGCCCACAACGCCCATATCGAGCATATGAGACGGTCTTGAAGGGGCTCTCACCCCCAAAACTATAATGGAAGGCATGTCTGAAAACACTCCCCGTTACGCCTCCGGCGTCGCACTGGTCAATGTTGTTGTCTCTGGCGAGCACGCCGGCACCGTCCTAGATGCCTGGTTCCCCGCGCCCTCCCTCACCCAGACCCCCGATCTGTCCATCGCGGACGAGCTGGAGGACCTGGTCGCTGAGCACCCGGCGCGCAACGCCCGTACCGAGGTGCGTACCGCCTCCATCAACCTGGATGAGGCACCCGAAGACGCCCTGGACGCGTACCTGCGTCTGCACCTGCTCTCGCACACCCTGGTTCGTCCCAACGAGCTGAACCTGGACGGCCTGTTCGGCACCCTGGCGAATGTTGCGTGGACCAACCACGGCCCGGTACTTGCCGCTGAGTTCCAGAAGCTTGCGATTGGTCTGCGCAAGCTGGGCCACCTGAGTGTGAGCCACATTGATAAGTTCCCCCGCCTGGTGGATTACGTGGTTCCCGCCGGCGTGCGTATTGGTGACGGTGACCGCCTGCGCCTGGGTGCGCACCTGGCGTCCGGCACGACCGTGATGCACGAGGGCTTCGTGAACTTCAACGCCGGCACCCTGGGCACCTCCATGGTTGAGGGCCGTATTTCTCAGGGCGTTGTGGTGGGCGACGGCTCGGATGTGGGTGGCGGCGCCTCCACGATGGGTACTCTCTCCGGTGGCGGCACTCAGCGCGTGTCCATTGGTGAGCGTTCCCTGCTGGGTGCGGAGTCCGGTATCGGTATTGCTCTGGGCGATGACTGTGTGGTTGAGGCTGGCCTGTACGTGACCGCTGGTTCGCGTGTGAGCGTTCTGCTGCCGGGTCAGGAGGCGCGCGTGGTGAAGGCTGCGGAGCTGTCGGGTGTGTCGAACCTGCTGTTCCGCCGTAACTCGATCAGCGGCGCGATTGAGGTTCTGCCGCGTGCGAAGAACACCGTGGAGCTGAACGAGGCGCTGCACCTGAACTAGTCTGTACAGTCTGTACCTGAATTAGTACGGGTCGGCCCGTGAACTTTGGGGGTCGGGATGTGTGAAGCATCCCGGCCCCTTTTTATGCTCTTTATTCCCTCTCCGCTGCTCTCATAGGCTGGGCGCGGAACCACAGCGGCTACGATGACCATTTTCAGGGCGGGCCGCTCGAGCTTTCGCTAGGCTTGTAGTACCGGGTACCGCGCACCCGCCATGACTGACCACCTGTACAGTTCAGAGAGGAACTCAGATGCCCGAATCGACGATGAGCGAAACCTACCGGCACTTCACGCGCCTCTTCCCCTACTCGCACGAGCGTATTCCGATGGGCACTGCGGCTACTGATGCCATGGCCCGTTACGATGAGCTGGCTAAGCTGGGACG
>ERZ773037.492-NODE-492-length-21560-cov-5.941409_pt1 | contig 21560 bp, 20 predicted proteins | sample MGYA00511466_ERZ773037 | MGnify/ENA primary metagenome ERZ773037 (study PRJEB29015, sample SAMEA2738146) | human oral metagenome | biome: human oral; feature: human-associated habitat; material: saliva | place: China | collected 2202 ... | reverse complement strand
CCCCCATTCCACACGCCATTCGTGATTCCATAGAAATGTAAGCTCGCGGATGACTGCAAAATGTTTCATTCACATATCTGAGCATACCAGGAGCTCCACAAGCATATACCGCAGTAAAATCTTCTGATAACTCATTCACAATGGAGGAAACATAGCCTTTGCGACCATAAGAACCATCATCCGTTGTTATCAGGACACGACTGTATTTTCTCATTTCTTCTTCCAAAATGACAACTGCTTTTGTTGCAAATCCAAGAACTGAAGTGACCTTCACTCCCTTGCTATGTAATTCTTTTGCCACTTGTAGCAAGGGGGGAACACCAATCCCACCTCCTATAATTAGAGCTGTATCTGCAATACCTAAACCAGATAAATCAAAACCATTTCCCTGAGGCCCCATGACGTCTAACTGAAAACCTTTTTCCAGCCGAGAGAAGAGTTCTGTACCTGCTCCCTCTATCCTGTAAATAATCCGACAGATTTTCCGTTCTCTGTTAATCTCTGAAATCGAAATAGGACGACGTAGAAGCTTTGTATCATCTGGAACTCGGATATGCAGAAATTGTCCAACCTGCATCTGACCAACCATTTCTCCTCGTAAATCCATAGCAAAAATTCGTGGAGCAATTTTCTCTTGGTGCACAATAGTCATCTTTTCCAACATTATTTTTCCGAGTCTCTTCTTGCATGAGCTGCTTGTCATTTCTACCTCATTTCTTTATTAAAAAAGACCTTGCATATACACAAGGCCTCACGAAAATAAAGAGTCGGTTTTCTCACTCTTCCTTCACCCGAAACCTTGGAAGCCTCGCTGGACTTTCTTAAAGGTTAAATTTAATCTATTTTACAACTTCAAATGTGTTTTGTCAATTCCAATATGATAAAATAAGCTTATGAGAATTCAACAATTGCACTATATTATTAAAATCGTCGAGACTGGCAGCATGAACGAGGCTGCCAAGCAACTCTTTATTACCCAGCCTAGTCTGTCCAATGCAGTGCGCGATTTGGAAAATGAAATGGGCATTGAGATTTTCATCCGCAATCCCAAAGGTATTACTCTGACCAAGGACGGCATGGAATTTCTCTCCTATGCTCGTCAGGTAGTGGAGCAAACCCAGCTGCTGGAAGAACGTTATAAAAATCCCATTGCTAACCGAGAACTTTTCAGCGTTTCCTCCCAACACTATGCCTTTGTGGTCAATGCTTTCGTTTCTCTACTCAAGAAGAGTGATATGGAAAAGTATGAGCTCTTCCTGCGGGAAACCCGAACTTGGGAAATCATTGACGACGTCAAAAATTTCCGTAGCGAGATTGGTGTTCTTTTTCTCAACAGCTACAACCGCGATGTCCTCTCTAAAATGCTAGATGACAATCACTTGATTGCCACTCATCTCTTTACCGCACAGCCCCATATCTTTGTTAGCAAGAGCAATCCTCTAGCCAAGAAGAAACTGGTTCAATTATCAGACTTAGAAGATTTTCCTTACCTCAGTTACGATCAAGGAACCCACAATTCCTTTTACTTTTCAGAAGAAATCCTATCGCAAGAACACCATAAAAAGTCCATCGTCGTCAGTGACCGAGCAACCCTTTTCAATCTTTTGATTGGTCTTGACGGCTACACTATCGCAACTGGTATTCTCAACAGCAATCTCAACGGTGACAATATTGTTTCCATTCCGCTAGATATTGATGACCCTATTGAGCTGGTTTATATTAAACATGAAAAAGCTAGCTTATCTAAAATGGGGGATAAATTCATTGAGTATCTGTTAGAAGAAGTTCAATTTAATAAGTAAATCATAACTATCTGTTCCACTCTTATGTGTGATAAACAATGAAATTTTTATGCTATATTTTCTCCCATCGCTTTACAATAGGCTTGAACACCTTTATTGTATCGCGTTGGGAGTTTTTCTAGCATTTTCATTTCTCTGTGTAGCGATAAACTGTTATCCTATCATTTAAAATGGAATAAAATCATGCAATTAAAAATAGCACAAACTTTCTTACCATAGGTTTGTGCTATTTTCTTTAATACATAGGTCTATCGCCGTCTGTTCTTTGCTTTGAAATGCCTAGACTAGCATAACTGTGTAAAGACGGTTCTTTTATGATACGAACAATCAAATCTGCAATACTTACTCTTGAAATGATTGTTCCCTTGTAAAACTCCCCTTTTTCTGTTAATTCATAGTCAATTTCAGGATTATTTGTCATGTATGCGGCGCGTAAAATCGTATAATTAACAGTAGACTCTTCAATGATTTTCGCTGCGCGACGAGTATCGTCCATAATATCCGAACCAATACTTTCTTCCACCCAACGACCAAACTCTCCTGGAACTTCGTGATACAAACCAAGGCCTGTTACATAAATCAAACGAGAAACTTGATTTTCTTCCATTGCTTTAACAATATTTGCTGCCATAGGCTCAAACTGTCCACCGAGATTGGCATAGACAATATCTTGACCTTTCATAGCTTTTGTCAAGGCTGCAAAATCATTGACATCCCCTTCAAGAACATCCACTCGCTCACTTTCAAGTGACTGTAAACGAGCACTTTTTCGCAAATAAAGCGGCAAATGTACATCTGTTTCCTGTAATAATCTTGGAATCACCAAACGAACAATTTGCCCATTGGCTCCTAAAATAAGAACTCTCTTCATTCTAACAGTAACTTTCTAATCTTTTAATTGATTATATTCTTCGTCTGAGACGGCTTCACACCATTCCATTCATTTGATAAATCTTCCCCAGGAACACCAAGCACTATATGACTGAACCAAGAATCTTTTTTCGCACCGTGCCAGTGCTCTACATTCGCGGGGATAATCACTACAGAGCCTTCAGATAAACTAACGGCTTCTTTACCTTCTTCTTGGTACCAGCCTTCACCAGCCGTACAAATCAAAATTTGTCCACCACCCTTGCTAGCGTGGTGAATATGCCAATTATTTCGACAACCAGGCTCAAAAGTAACATTATGAAGGGCAATCACACCATCCTTTGTTGCACCGAGGGCATTTAGATACGATTGACCGATAAAGTATTGAGCACAAGCATCATTTGATGCACCAAGTCCAAAATGATTTGCCTTATCAAAGGCTTCTTTTGTTTGATATTTCATTTTTCTACTTCCTTTGTGATAAATTTACTGTTGTGCATTTGCAACTTCGTTGATACAACTAAGTGCATTGAGAGTACGCGGATAACCGATATAAGGGATACAAGCAGAGATGACTGCAATTAACAAGTTTTTGTCGTTGCCTAAGCGAAGATTGGCTGCAATGCGCCCTTTTAGCTGCGGTTCACAACCCCCTTGAGAATAAAGGTAGCAAAATGTCAGCAATTCACGCTCAGCATAATCAAGGCTAGAGCGAGTATAGTAATCACCGAAACAATTATCGACTAACCATTTGTTGATATGGTGTACATCCGGCTCTCCCTTTGTCGCAAAACCCTTCATCTGGTCGCCAAAAATTGCAAACTGAGCTTCTTCACCAGCTTCTAAGCAAGTTTGATTTTTCGTATTTTTTTTGACTAGCCAAAGGAAGAGAAGTTCCTTGATTGGTAAAAATCGTATTCGTAGGTGCAAAAAAGGCATAAACCCGACTAAGACCTAGATAAGCAACCGCTTGATACAGCATTTCTTTGACTTCCACGGCTTTCACCCCATTGTCCAAAGCAACGGGAAAAAGCTCTTTGTAGGATTCAAGTCCTTGACTGCCAACTAAAACAGCTAAAATGGCTAACTAATATCTTCTTTCATCTAATGAGAAGGGGAGGTCTTTCGGCACTTCCTGAAAAGCGAATTGTTTAAAGAGTGCAACAAATTCTGGATCCGTTTCAGATAAGCCTAGCAAATCCGGAAAAGAGACTTTATTATCAATATCCATGACATTTCCTCACTTTCTTCTTTACATTTCTTATTGTACGGCTTTGCTTTTGACAAATCAATTTGAATTGCAAGAAAAATCAGATAAGAAAAACTTATCTGAAATAACGTTTAGCAATTTCTAAAAAATCTTCTGTGTAAGGATGAGCATGCTCCAAATGATAAAAAAGAAAATAGTCTCGCTCTATCGGTTGCTGATTCTGCAAAAGAGGAAATTCGCAATATTCGCAATAAAGGTTTGAAGTTGCCTTAGTAGTCATTTTTTCAAAAGGAAAATAAGCAGTAGAAACCATGAGTTGCAATGCTGCTTCTTCTGGAGAATAAGCAAAATTAAATTCCGACTGAAAACCAAGATTGTCTCGATAATAATCAGATTCTATCTTTTCCTGTCCTTTCACAGCTAATAACAAAGCTGGATAGACCTGCAAGTCTTTCATCTGAACAGATTTTAATTGGGATAAGGGATGAGCATGTCCAACTCTGATATAAAGCGGGAAAGAAGTTAAGCAAATATTCGCATAATTGCCAGAAAATGCTTTTCGCTGGTCGCTAATGGTCATATCCAACTTTTGCTGGCGCAGTGCCGTGCCAATCTCTTCATGACTTCCTACCATGATTTCCAACTGAACACTTGGAAAACGCTCTTTGAATTCAGCTAAAATCTGGGGCAGTACGCTTTCTGTCATTCCCCACAATAGACCTATCCGCATGGAAACTGGCTGTGTTCCTGTCAAAACTTGTGTATCAGCTACCAAGCCATTATAATCTTCTAGCAACCGTTGACTTTTTTGATAAAAAAATTTCCCAGCTCTCGTTAAATGAAATCCGCGATTTTTGCGTTCAAAAAGGATCACACCAAGCTCCTCTTCCAGCGACTTCATCTGTTGGGACATGGCTGATTGCGAAATAAAATTTTCTTCTGCTGCTTCTGTAAAACTCCCTGTACGAACAATATCCTGAAAATACGACAGCTGTTTAAAATTCATCCCATTTTCTCCTATACTTGCCTGATTTCATTATATCATGAAATGCAAAAAGCCTGTCATTCAAATGAACAGACTTTCATTAAAACTTGGTATATTACGCTTCTTTTACGACCAATTCTTCTCCTAACAGTGAGTAACGTTCTGCTTTTAAATTCTTAATCGTCCACAAGGCAGCAAAGCTAATCAAATAAAGGCTTGCTAGGAAAATCATGACCATTGAAACGCTCGAGATATCTAAAATTTTACCAATAATCACAGATGAAAATCCTCCAATTGCTCGGCCAACATTTAAGATGACATTATTAGCTGTGGAGCGAATATGAGCTGGATACAATCTCGTAATCATCGCACCATAACCCGCAAACATTCCATTTACAAAGAAACCAACAATCGCACCGCCGATAATCATGGCAGGCATTGAATTGGCAAATTGGAAGAGGTAAACACACATGGAGGATGCTAGAAGAAAGATTGAATAAACGAATCTCGGTCCCCATTTATCAAGGATTTGACCGAAGGTGAGCATTCCCAGACACATCCCTAAAATCGTTGAAACCATCCAAAGTGAGGAATCTTTCACAGAAATATGCAAACTTGTCTGGATAATGGTCGGAAGCCAGTTCATCATACCAAAATAACCAGCAATTTGTACCGTCGTCATAACCATAAGCGCTACTGTCTGAGCCGTTAGAGATGGTGTTTTAAATAATTCACTCATTTTAACAGACTGGCGTCCTTCTGCTTTTAATGTCACATTGCCATTATCTCGGATATGATCATCATCAATCGCTAGCATCATCCACAAAACCAAAGCAATAGGAGCAAGCCCAAAGAGGAAAAGACCTTTCCAGCCAAGTGCCGGTGCCAACCAACCTGCTAAAAGCGCTGAAGTAATAGAACCGATTTGCCCTGCAATTCCATTCAGAGATGAAATGCGCCCCATTTTTCCAATAGGAACAATACCTGCCATAATCGCGATGGCAACTCCATACTCTCCACCAACGCCTATCCCAGCGATAAAACGCATGAGATATAGATAATAAATATTTTGTGTAAAGTAAATCAACCCTGTTGCTAATGAAAAAATAACAATCGTCCACTTGAAAACTTTAAACTTGTGATAGCGATCTGCCAGTATACCAAAGAGAAGGCCTCCAACCAACATTCCTAGATTGGTAATTGTTGCAATCCAGCCTCCTTGCGCTCCAGTAACACCTAATTCTGAAATAATAGATGACATCGAAAAAGCTAAGAACATGACGTTTAAGTCGTCCGTTCCTGATGCAACAATCGCAGCAACCAGTGCTCGCTTATTATTTTTATCTAAAGACATGCACATCCTCCTTAATTGTAGCTCACAGACTACATTTATTAATTGAATACAGCCTATAAATCAAAAAGCTCAGGAAATCCCGAGCCAAAAGTTTACAGTAAAATAGCAGATTAGCGCACTAATCCATTTTAATGATTACTTTTATGCCTCACAGGACATGATTAAAGTTGTATTTAATTGCATTAAGTATAAAATAGATTGAAAGATTTGTCAAGAGATTTTAAAAAAATAGTTTTGAACGATTTGTGCTGCTCTCTGCTTTCATTTTACAAGACAAATAAAAAATTGTACAATAACGATAGATGATACTAGTATTCATTTTACCTATAGTCAAAGCTGTCCAACTCATTGATCAAAAAGGAGACATCATGCTGAATTTACAACACTTGGAGCAACTCATTGTTTTATCACAGGAGGGAACCTTGTCTAAAGCAGCCGAAGTCCTACTCATCTCTCAGCCATCCTTAACTCGAAATATGCAAATGCTGGAAGATGAATTGGGAGTTATTCTTTTTGAGCGAAGAAAAAATAAATTAAGTTTCACGGAAACCGGTCATCAAACAGTTAAACTAACCAAAAAATTTCTGAAACAAAAACAAAAATTTCTCGATGATGTACAACATTTTGCATTAAAAGAAAATACTATTTTTGGTGGTGTTAATGCACCGGGAGCCATCTTTGAACTGGAAAGTCGTATAAAAGAAAAAGGCTTGTAGCAACACATTCAAATTGAGCAAAAGACGAATGACGAATTGAAAAAAGCTCTGGATGACGAAAACGTTCACTTCATTGTAACAGACTATCCTATCAAAAAAGAGCATATTCTTTCCATGGGGCTTTTCATGGAGCAACTTTACTTATCCGTTCCCTTGACTCACCCGTATGCCACACGAAAAGAGATAAAGCTTGCAGAATTGGCTAATTTGACTATGCTGCTGCGCTCGGATCTAGGCATTTGGCAGCCATTAGTCAATCAACTGACGCAAACAAAGTTTATTGTTCAAAAAGATCGGGCAGCCTTTGTTGAGTTGGTAAATGCTTCTGCGACTTTCTACATTTCCGTTTTGAAGAAGAATAAAGCTATTTTACAGGAGTTGGTGAAATGAAGAAAAAGACCTAAGCCTTTGGTTACGAGACTTAGGTCTTTTTATTAATTCTAAAATTAAAATCTATAAATTAATAAAAAGATGAAAATTACTAACCGCTTGGGAACAGCGGAAGTTGGGAGAGGTGGTGAGCGCTGAAAAAAAGGGCAAAGCAAAAGCTGATATGATTGGGGATGAGTCTGTATATCTTGATACAGAATATTTGAATGGCGGACAAATTGTTAAGGTTAATGCTGTCAAAGATACATATCTAGATGATGTAATTATTTTATGGGATGGTTCTCAGGCAGGTACTTTGTATTATGGTTTTGAAGGAGCTTTAGGTTCTACATTAAAAGCGTATACAATTTCAGAAAGTAGCTTATTTATTTATCAACAATTGAAATCAAGACAACAAATAATATATGAGAAGTATAGAACACCGAATATTCCTCATGTAATTAAAACGTTTCTGGATGAGTTTGGAGTTTATATTCCTTCTCTCCCCGAACAAACCGCCATCGGCGATTTCTTTTCCACTCTGGACCGCTCCATTGCCCTTCATCAGCGTGAGTAGATTGCATGATTCTGGACTATCCTAGACTAGTCCAGATAAATATCTCATAACTAGATCATTATCTTGATTTTCTAACTCTTGAATGATGTGCATATAAACTTTTTGTGTTGTGGTCATTGACGAATGGCCCAATCTTCTTGAAACACTGGCGATAGAAACTCCCGCAAACATTAGAAGAGATGCATGAGTGTGACGGAGGCCATGGATACTGATAACTGGAATCCCTATCTTTTTACAGTGACGCTCCAGCCATTTATTGGGGGTTGAATTGCAAATTGTATCAGTTGCAAATATCGGTTTATCGTGTTCAATAGATTTTACAAGCTGTTGAAACTGCATGCCAATCTGCCAATCAATTTGAACTTTTCGAATGGAGGAGCGATTTTTTGTTGGTTGAAAACCGGTGTGGTTTTTGTAATCCCAAGTTTTATTTACGGAAATAGTTTGGTGAATAAAGTCAAAATCATCAGGCGTTAAACCTAGTGCTTCCGAAAATCTCAAGCCGGTTTTTGCTATCAGCAAAATCAACCAATCCCAATTAATTTCATTTGTCAATTTCAAATCAGATAATAAATTATGTAGTTCATATTGATTCAGATATTTAGTTTTTTTAGGTCTTGGTGGTTTCCCTTTAAAAATTACTTTTCGTGTTGGGTCACGCTGAATATATCCCTCATCAACGGCATCAAGGATAGCTCCCTTGACTTGATGATGAAAGTCTATCACAGTTTGTTTTTCATGAGTTAAAGCATATGCATTTAGCAACTGCTGATAGACTGTTCGGTCTATTTGTCCCAATGTCAGATGGCTAGCTAACTTTTCTATTTCCTTTTGATTATGGTAGTATTTTTCTAATGTGACAGTTCTGACTGCGCCCTCTTTAAAAAGCTTAATCCATTCTTTGAAATATTCATGAAAAAGAGTCTCTGATGTAAATGTCATCATAATTCCACCTCCAAAATCTGTTAAATTACTCACGCTGATGAAGGGCAATGGAGCGGTCCAGAGTGGAAAAGAAATCGCCGATGGCGGTTTGTTCTGAGGCTAGAGTCGGTATTAAAATTCTAATTCCCATGAATTCATCATAGTTGATATTTAAAAGCCCATCCATTCTTGCTCCAGACGAAATAAGTTTACCTAATTCTCTGTCAGGGATTTTAGTTGCAAACATATACTCAATAAAGGTTGCGGAATTATCATTAATCATTCTAAAACTATGATATACCTTAGGTACTAGAGCTTCACTATAAGATTGTAGTTCAAACACAACCCCGTATTTGGCAAGTTTAGAGTTCCCATGATTATATGATAATTCACCTTGTCTCAACAAAGTGTAATTTTTTTGTTCTTTACCAGCGATGTTAGCTGAAAATCTTTCTCTTTGATCTAGCCATCCCTTTTCAGCTGAAATTGTTAAAGTTGGTAAATCCATTCTTCCATCATTTCCTCTAACTCTTTCCGCCACTTCCCCCAACTTCCGCTGTTCCCAAGCGAAAAGAAAAAAGCAAGAAATTTTTCCTGCTTTTTCTATGTTACATCTCCACTCCCAGCCGACGTAATTGGTCTGCGATAAGGGCTTCTAATTCCGCTATTTCCGCTTCATCTTGAGCGATAAGGCGGGTTACCTCATCCAGATCTATATCCTCTTCCTCTTCGAAAGTATCAACATATCGAGGAATGTTTAAGTTAAAATCATTCTCTTTAATCTCTTCAAATGAAACTAGTCGAGCATATTTGTTCACATCTTGACGGTTTCGGAAAGTTTCAATAATTTTTTCAATGTGAGTATCGTTTAAGGTGTTTTGATTCTTTCCCTTATCAAAATCTTTACTGGCATCAATGAAAAGAATGTCTCGATTTTCTTTATTTTTTCTGAAAACCAGGACGGTTGTGGGAATGCTTGTTCCATAAAAGAGATTGGCTGGCAGACCAATAACGGTATCCAAGTAATTCTTTTCAACCAATGTCTGACGGATTTTTAATTCAGCAGCTCCCCGAAAGAGCACGCCGTGCGGCAAAACAATGGCCATGGTACCTGTATCATTCAGATGGTAGACGCTGTGGAGAATAAAGGCAAAATCCGCCTTTGAAGCAGGAGCTAATTTCCCATATTCTGAAAAGCGCGGGTCTTTGAGCTTGTTGTCAGCATTGTCCCATTTAGCAGAATAGGGAGGATTGGCTACTACTGCATCGAAGCTGCGGGGATGGTCAACCCCTTTTTCGTCCGGTCCGTCCGGCCAATCACTTTCCAAGGTGTCAGCATTGCTCAGATTCATGTTACTATAAGTAACACCGTGCATCATCAGATTCATCCTAGCCAAGTTATAGGTCGTTGTATTAAGCTCCTGACCAAAATACTTAATTGCTCCAGGCTTTTGACCATTTGGCAATTCATTTCCAACTGTCAGCAAAAGAGAACCCGAACCCATAGTTGGGTCATATACAGAAAAGGTACGTTCGGTTTGTTCAACCTTATCCGTGACAATCTTAGCTAGAATTTGACTAACTTCATGCGGTGTGTAAAATTCTCCGCCTTTTTTCCCTGCTGAAGCCGCAAACTTCTTGATTAATTCTTCATAGATAAACCCTAAAATATCTCTACCGTCATCACTCTTGTAGTTAATATCATCCACTAATTTGACAATCCGATTGAGCGATTTTGCCCGATCATTGGTAGAAGAACCAAGACGCGTATCTCCCAGATTGATATCATTAAAAACTCCACGGAAATCCTGCACCGCTTCTTTGTTCAGTTCCGCATTAGCATTGAAATGATCAAAAATCGTCTGATAATCGCTTGGGATAACCTCATTGTTTTCAATGCGAGCCAATAGAGAGAGCCATGTATCTTCAGGAGCAATCGCATACCCTAAACTAGACGCAATATCTTCCAGATAATCTGCCAACTCCTCACCCGTTGCCTGCTCTTTATACAGTTGGTTGATTATCTTACCATCTTCTGGATCTAAAATAGCATTGTTAATCAGGTATTGCTCCTGATGATCGGACAAATAGCGATAAAACATAAAGGCCAAGATATAGTTTTTATACTCAGAAGCATCCATGTTCCCGCGCAGTTCATTGGCCATTGCCCATATTTTATTTGTAATTTCTTGTGTTTGTGACATATTATAAATCCTCAGTCCTGTATAAACTGTATCCCTCATAGTAATAACTATGATCAATCCCTTTCATGTAAAGTTCTCGGTTAGTTGTATCTTGCGTGAGAGCTTTTCTCAAGATATGTTTTATTTCAATATCCCTGATTGGACTTCGCTCCATCGCAAGCAGATAATCGTCCTTGTCCACCTTAGACCAATCAACAACCTGTCCTAACTCTTTTTTCAAGATTACATCCAACCAAATCCGCATGCTTCTACCATTCCCTTCTCGAAAGGGATGAGCAATATTCATCTCAACATATTTTTCAACGATTTCCTCAAACGTATTCTGAGGCATGGCAGACACATTTTCCAAGGAAGCCTCAAGATACATAACTGGTGCAAAGCGAAAACTTCCTTTGGCAATATTGACTGTACGAACCTTGCCCGCAAAATCATAAATTTCTGAGAACAAATAAGCATGAATGGCAGCTAGGCTGTCATAAGAGCCAACTTCCAAGGTGTCTAAGAAGCCTGTTTCGAACATTTCAGCTGCTTTTTGCTTGCTGATTTTTTCCTCTTGCCGGGCTAATTCCGTTGAGTCTGTTAAATGCAGTTTATTTTCTAAAACCATACAGTTCTCCTTTCTTAAGGAAACATTTTTTGCAAAAGCGCCTTCTTACGAAGTTTCAAATGCTCAAGCTTACGCTGATGAAGGGCAATGGAGCGGTCCAGAGTGGAAAAGAAATCGCCGATGGCGGTTTGTTCGGGGAGAATGGGGAGGAAGATTTTTACTGAAGCTAGCTGAGGAGCAGTCAATTGTGGAACTCCAGTTGATTCTACAAAAATGTTCTGTTCATTGATAAAATTGGCTAAATAATCAGTATTTAACTCTGAAACCACTGCAAGAAGTCGCACGACAGGCGTAAAGTTAGTTTTTCTTGAAGTAGCGATACCCACATCTCCTCTACCTGTGACTGTAACTGCAGGTGCTTCTATTCTATAATCATCATTGTAGTATCCTACAATTCCATCGTTAGTAAGTGAGTTAGCAATCACAGGATATTTACCATTTGGAGTTAGTCTTGTTTTATCTACATCTCCCCCAGCTATTATTTTTGCTACCTCCCCCAACTTCCGCTGTTCCCAAGCAGGAGCGTTTTTGAACTCAGGAAAACGAATTTTAGGTACGCTTTCACCATTTTTTGGAAACATTTTCTGTAAGAGGGATTTTTTACGATTTTTTAAATTTTCTAACTCACGCTGATGAAGGGCAATGGAACGGTCCAGAGTGGAAAAGAAATCGCCGATGGCGGTTTGTTCGGGGAGGGATGGGAGTGAAATCGGGCATTTTGCCATTTGCTTCCCCGAAACCTCAACAAAGGTTGATCCTGCACCGGTAACCTCTCCATAACGCTTTAAATGGCCTGTCATAGAATAAATAAAATAGGAATATAGAAGATTTTCTTTGGGAACAATAGATTGAAATCCTTGGTTTGTAGTAGCCGACTTAGCTAAAATTGCAGTATTACCAATACCTGCTCGAGAAGTAAATAACACAGTACCTACTGGTAAAAGTTTTGCAGAGCTTTTTTCCAAGCCAAGTTTTGAAATTTTTCTTTTACTTTCAGATACAAAGGTCTTTTCTCCAATTTCTGCTGGAGCATACCAATCAATATCTCCGTCCCAATATTCAGGATTAGATGTACTTGGAGTGCCTCCACCGACAATCTCCGCCACCTCCCCCAACTTCCGCTGTTCCCAAGCAGGGGCATTTTTAAATTCTGGGAAGCGTAATTGTGGGATTCGCTCCTTGTTTTTCTCTTTTTCCACGTTCTTTCCTCATTTTTTCTTAATTTGACTTTGTTAAAATTTTCATCATATCTGTAAAAAGACACCGGTGTTTTACTCCAGTGCCTTCAGAGAAGTTTCGAAAAACGTTACCGCTATTATTACTCTAATTATAACAGCTTTCATGATTTTTTCAACCAAAGCACCATTGTTACATCTCTTTTTCTTGCTAAAAATGTTGAAATAAACTCCCACCCCTTCCTTTACTTTTCCTCAATTAAAGTGTATAATATAATTATAAAGATAACTTGAGAAGGATGAACGCTGGGTCCCAGAATGGGGTAGGTAGATGATACTGAGCATTCCTATGTGCCTGGGGTTATCTTTTTATTTTGATTTTTTAAGACTTTCAACAAATTTGTCGGGGGTCTTTTTAATTTCAGCAACAATAAATTCAACAAACTCTTGTGAATATGTATAGTTTTCAATATTCCCCACAATATGTTTATAGGAGTATTTAGGATTGTCTTTAATGTTGTAAAATTTAATCACCAGACCAAGCACATAGCTATTAAACCCTTTTTTGTATCCAAGGTTAACCTGTATCTTCTTGAGTCGCTCTTGAACAGCAGTAATGACATTACCAAATGAATACTTATGAGTATCAGATGGATCTTTTAGTTCCTTTACAATTGAAACTTCGGTATCGGCAAAACGGTTGATACTTACCACAAAATCCGCCTCATCTTTTTTCTTAGTTATATATAAATTCTGACGAACATTGATAGCAAACTTCTCCGAATTATATTCTTTACTTAAGACATCAATTTCATTGGCTTGTCTGATAAATTTTTCCGCAATTTCAGGAGGATACTTCAACTTGATTTCTTCATTTGTCAACGGTTCGTAGTTGGCACTTAGTGTTAGAAAGTTTTGTGCGATATACTCTGTTACATCTCGATTGTGAAACCTTTCCATCTCAGTAATAAAGTTCAAAACACACGCTTGAAATAACGGTGCATATTTCACTTCATAATCTTCTGTAATATAGTGAGTGCTAATGTTCCGTAGTTCAATGATTCGCTCCAAATTTAATCGAATTCTTGTATTTTTATCAGAATAAATCTTCTTAACAACCGATTCAAGACTCAGAGTCCTATCGTTTTTATCCTTGAAATAGATTGATATATTTCGATTTAACATCTCTGCTTTCAACATCAATTCCCAAGCATTGCATATAAAGAAACTAATTCCCTCTATTCGATAACGTATGGTTGGTTTATTATAAATTTCTAATCCCATAATAAAAGCCTCAACACTTTTATCAACCAATCTTTTACTTAAGTCTTCCAATGTATCTCCTTTTCTTTCTCCCCCATCTAACTGCCTTCCAACTAACTCTTGCAACAAAAACGGCTCAGCACTGGTACGCTTGGAATTTTCCAGAGGCAGAGCTAAGCCGTAATCCTAGCTCTATTCTACGTTTATTTCGATTATTTGTCAATCTCATCTCTCTGTCAAATCATCTGCCAACTGGTAAATCGCTTGACGCAAGCTATTACGGTATTTGATCTTTGAAAGAGCTTGAACAGCATCGTCACTGGCCATGACTTTATAATTGCTGCTGGCTTGGGTCACAATATCTTGTATCCGCCCTGTATCATCCAGATCTTGCTGCCCAAAGCGGTGACGGCTAAACAACTGACGCATTTGACTGCTAGTGATAACATCCGTAATTCCCCACTTCAAACGAAAATCAAGCAACGTCCGGTCAAGACTAATGGTACTCGCCTCTTGAATAATACTCTTGCTATCATCTTCATTCAATTTAGCGGGATAGTGGAACTCATTGCCAGCCGGAGGGAAGTGTCCTTTGATAATCATATCTGCTGCATCCATGATCTGTTGAGCATAGCTCCGATCGTCCAAACCATTGGCAAACTGATTGATTTTTTCCTGTGTTACTTCTGCCTCTTCTATCCGACCTTCGTGTACCTGATTCAAGAGGGCTTCTACCAATTCTGTCAGATAGTCGTAGTCAACCTTCACATCCTTGATATGCGTCATCCTCAGCTCAATCTGATAGAAAGGAATTTTCTTTGCTTTAGAAAGGTGCGTCTTGAGCTCATTTGTCAAAACAGTTGTCAGCATTACTTCCTGCGTGCTTGTCATGCCCAGAGCTTCAATGAGAGCATCCGGGTTATCATAGTCGAAACCTTCTACTACATCACTATCTGGATTATAATCATATTGCTTCAATTTAGCAATGCCAGCATTATAATTCTGAAGCAACTCCAACATTTTTTCCTTTTTCTTTTCAGAAGGTGGAAGCTGGGTGAAAGAATCCGTCATCTCTGACAGAGTTTGAACGATTTGCTTCACTTTGTTAAATAGTTCTCTAAACTCTGGCGCAGTAATGCCATCTTCCTTATTTTGCTCGTGGAGTTCTTTGTCTGAAAGTTTGGCAGAATCCTTGTTGGCGTAGATGGCCAATGCCTTATTCATCAGCTTTTCATTCTGAGCAGGCCAGCGATAATTCACCACGCGCCCCCATGGTTTTTCCTGCATGTCTGAGACACGATTCGTTCGTGAATATGCCTGTATTAGCCCAGCGCCTTTCAATGTGCGATCGACATATAGTGTATTGAGCTCTGGAGCATCAAATCCCGTCAGAAGCTGATCAATCACGATAACAAGATCTAGAAACTGTCCATCTGCGGCCGTTTTATTCAATCGTGAAGTGACATCTTCTGTGTAGCCTGAGACGTTGTCTAAACCAAATTTAGTGCCAAAAGTATCATTATAAACCTGCATAGCTTCATGTAGCCCTTTATTGGTAGCTACCATGCTATCATTGTTAGAAGCATTAAGGCTAAATGTAACTGCCACTTTCAAAGTTTGACTCTCTTTTTCAGCTTCGAGCAACTCTTGATTAACCCGCTGAAACTCTCTGAAATACATCATCGCCATTGGCGTGCTGGCCTTGTTGCCACCGACATGAGTAGTCAAGAGAGCATTGTATTTACCGTCACTGGAACGATTACGCCAGTTAGCAAAAATATCCTTTACAACTTCTTTCACATGGGCTTCATTTTCATCATAAAAGCTGGGTTCCACGGCATCATCCATATCTTCTTGCGAAAGATTGGCGATTTTTTCCTGAATCTGCTCCTCGGACCACTTTGGATAGCGTTCCCGATAGAAAGCTGGTAGGTAATTTTCCTTCATTTCTTCTTCGCTAATGGTGGTCTCAAAGTCGACTTTAAATCCTAATACATTGCGATCCGCAATCGCTTCACGGATGGTGTAGGCATGCAGCAGTCTGCCAAAAACGTCCTCTGTCCGCACTTCTTTTCCCATATCGGCAAACATCGGTGTCCCCGTGTAGCCAACCCAGGCTGCGCGCTTAAAGGCCTTTTGAATATCTGAGAAAGAGCTGCCACCGGTTGACCGGTGTGCTTCATCCACTACAAAAACTATATTTTTCTCAGGTGATTTAAAGGACTTACGATTGATGAGGGTGTTCAACTTTTGAACCGATGTGATAATGATACCATTCTCTTTGGATTTTAACTTTCGGCTTAAGTCAGTTGTATTTTTTGTATCAAAGATTTTACCATCGTCTTTTTCACTCGCCCCATCTGGATCATAGGCTTGATAATTTTCGGTTGTCTGATTGGTAAGAGCAATCCGATCCACGACAAAGACAACCTTATCAATCTTGGGCATACGGCTAGCTAACCATGCTGTTTTAAAGCTGGTAATGGTCTTCCCAGAGCCCGTCGTATGCCAGATATAGCCCACTTTATTGGTACCCATTTCAAAATCAACTTTTTTTAGTCCTTCGATGACTTCCTGAGTGGCATAGACCTGATAAGGGCGCATGACTTTTAGCATCTGTTTGTTTTTAGTTCCATCCAAAATCATATAATTGGTAGCCATCTGGTGCGCCATCGGGATAGAGAGCATGGAGTCTGCAAACTCTTTCCAATTTCGGACAATGCTATTATCACTTTTACGCTGCCAGTTAAAAGCAAAATCCTTGTTAAACTTATCTGCAGTTGTGTTTGCCATGTACTTGACGTTATTTGGTGTAATAGCAACTAAAATTTGTACGGTTGAAAAAATATCGCGATATTGATTTTCCTCAATATACTGGTGCATTTGGTTGAGTGCTTCATTGACATCATGAGTATCCTTTTTTTCTTCAATCTGGATAATTGGCAAGCCGTTAATCAGAAGCGTTGTATCAAAACGACGATCTTGCTTTCCAGCGATGACTGCAGGCCGCTCAATCTGACTGACTATCTGATAAAGGGTGTCACCTGCCCCAATCTGTCTTTGGTCAAAGACAGTCAAAAATATATGCTGTCCGTCATCTGAGTCAATTCCAATCTCTGAAATGCCATTCAGCCCATACAAAAACTGACCTGCCATATATGGCGTGTGGAGATCTGAGATAATCGCTTTTACTTGAGCAAACTCAGTCGGGCTAAGTGGACGTTGCAATCTTTGATAATTGTGCTGCTCCAGTATCTTCTTGAAATTCTCCCAGAGCGCTTCCGTCGTTTTAATGGACGGTTCATAAGTCCATAATTTGGTTTTCGTCACATAATCTGCTAGACGATCATGAACTGTCGAATCACTTGTATCTTGAACGATCGTACCTGTCGACAAATATTCAATAAGTTCTTTCTCAAATTGCGCTTCTTTCATGGCTGCTTGTCTCCTTCAGTTGAAATAGCAATCGTTTCGTTTTGAGTTCTATTAGGTGTTTTTGAAGTGCTTCTAAATGAAGTTGTTTTAGATAGAGTTTTCCTATTAAAGATTGACGCTCAATAGTCGGTAATGCTGGCAATCGTAACTCTTTTACTTGTTTTACTGTGTATTTTAATGTTGAAGAACCTTGTAAACTCAACTGAAATTGATGTTTAATGCTCAAATCTTCATTTAAAAGATAGACGATATAACTTGGTATGACAGGAGTATCTACAACTAATCTAAGATAGTTCTGAGTGATTAAGAAGCCTGCGTGATTCTTCCCGACAATTGCCGCTTTCCCGGATATTAAACTAAACACAATATCTCCTTCTGCAACTGTCAAAACAGGATCAAAGGTCCGAATGCTCTTTGTTTCACTCTGATTCATTTCTATTTGGGATAAATCATTTTCCAGCTCATTTTGTCCGTAGAAAAAATAAAGGGGAGCAGCCTTATCTACAGTTTCTTTAATTCTAAATTGAGGAGATCCACTTTCAAATGTGATGAATTCTGTCACTTTCACCATAAAACCGTGCCTTTCTGAAATTACTATATCTATCGTTACAAAATTATTCTACCACTAATCAAAAATTTGTCAAGTGTGTTTTGTAATTTTTAAAAACTACAAAATAAATTGAAACAGAGCATATCTACTCCGAGATTAGCCATTAGCGATATAAGGATTTGAGAAATTAAAAAGCCCAACTCAATCAAAATAAAAAGTTAGGCTTTTTCTTGGTACTATTGTTACTATTGTATTGTAAGATAAGGCTATCAGTTAAAATACTTGCCCTTTATATACAGACCTATCACCAAAATATTTTCTAATAGAAATATCACAAATACGATTAATTTAACATATTTGTTTGGAAATAACAATGCAATAATTGGTAAGATAAAATAGCTAGCAAGAACAAATAGACTAAATTTTGGAGTTAACATTAGATAATCTTTCAAAAATTATAATAAAGCATTCTTTACATCAGATTACTTACATATATAATAATCTTTTTCAAACGAAAATCCTGTTTTCATTTTCTCCCCAGAAATCCTAAAAAGAGATCTATTGTGCTGGCTTCTTGATGATTAAAGAAAAGGCTGGTTTGGGTGTCCATGCTTGCAATCTTTACCATATCCTCTGCACTGAGTTCAAAGTCAAAAACATCAATATTTTCCTTCATTCGCTCAAAACGTGAAGACTTAGTCAAGCAAACAATTCCCCGTTGAACTTGCCAGCGAACCATGACTTGTGCAGTGGATTTACCATGTTTATCAGCAATACTTTTGAGAATTGGATTGTTGAAAATGTCACCACGACCTTCTGCAAAAGTAGCCCAAGATTCAATTTGCACCTTATTTTTTATCATATTTTCTTGTGCGAATATCTGTTGATTCAGTGGGTGAGTTTCCACTTGATTGACTTGTGGTGTAATCTCATTGAAAGCTACAATGTCGCTGAGACGATCTGGATAGAAATTAGACACACCAATCGCTCGAAGTTTTCCTTCTTTGTAAAGTTTTTCCAAAGCACGGTAGGCACCATAATAGTCACCAAAAGGTTGGTGGAGCAACATAAGATCCAGATAATCTAACTCCATTCTGTCAAGAGATTCTAAAACCGAGGCATAAGTCTTGTCGTATCCATAGTTGGATAACCAGACTTTACTAGTGATGAAAAACTCTTTGCGGTCAATCCCAGACTCTCGAATCGCCTCGCCTACTTCCTTTTCATTGGCATAGGCTTGAGCAGTATCAAAATGACGATAACCTGCCTTGATAGCATTTAGTACAGCACTTTTGGTATCTTTGGGAGCGATTTGGTACACTCCAAAACCTAAAATTGGAATTTCGACACCGTTGTTTAAGGTTATATTTTGCATGTGATTTCCTTTTTTCGTAATTTTTATCATAAGTATAACGCTCTTTTCAGAAAAAGTACAATAGTAAAATTGCAGAGTAGTATGCAAAAAAATGAATAGCAATTATCATCCGATTCATAATTTATAACAACAAAAAAAGAAGATACTAGGATAGATGACCAAGATTGTGTCAGCAACCCTAGTCATCTGTCCTACTTCTTCTCAATTTCTTTGATTTCGCTGGTTTTGTCTATCTATAAGGCGTTCTTGGATTAACGCCACAACTTCATCATTGGTTGGCAAGTCAGAGTGTTGTGCATCTTCTCCTGTGACAGTAGTTTCTGTATAGTGAGCTACTTGTCCTTGATAGATATACTTACCGGCACTTACACTTGTATCAGGAACCAATTCATCCGAATCATAAGTAATAGTCCCTGCTACGGAGTACATCGCTAAGGTCCTAGGAATATTTTTACGATTCTTAATAAAGTCAGCTAACATTTCTGTTTTGTTATTAATATTTGTTTCTGTAAAATTATAAGGCGTTCCGATTGTCATTAACTTTTTTAGATTCACATCATAATCTCCAAGATAATTCTCGATAAATGCTGTATAAATCAAACCGCCATTAGAATGCCCCAATCCTTTAAAATTATTGAAATTATATTTTCCTTGCAAGTCCTCAAACGCAGCATTAACCATTTTAGCTTGCTTTTTGATATTACTATAACCATCTTTATTATTTTCAAATCCAATAACAATAATCGGTTCATTGTCATTAGCAGCAATCGAACCGCTATAAGTAATCCGTCCATCGTTCCATACTTTCACTTTAAGTAAACTATGCTTAACCCCACGACGTCTTTGATTTAGTTTTTGAACCAAACTATCGAATCGATTTTCTGTAGCAGAACTTCCCGGTATCATAATGATTGGCGACAAACGAGCATTATAAAATTTAGCAATTTCATCGATATTTTTTCTTGTCCAACTATAAGAGGGGACTGCTAAAACAATGAGGAAAATTAAAACCGTTAGCAAAACAAGTTTTACTTGTTTAGTCATGCTTACCTCCTTTTGGATCTACTCGACGAAGTTCATCATGAATCTGATCGTTAAATGTAACAAATGGAAGATATATCATAACATCAATGATAAAAATGAAAATACCAACTGCTAGAGCTCGCAAACTTCCTCCTGTCCCAATGAAAGCATATAGTACACTTGGTGCTCCGCTAGGAACCGGATACACAGCTGGTGGCATTAGTCTGAAATAAAGAAAAATACTGGCTATAAAGACATTTATCATGGGTACAAGAATAAAAGGAATCAAAAAAAGAAAGTTGAAAAATATAGGAATGCCAACCATGAAGGCAGCGCCATGATTAAAAAGAGAAGGGAAAATACTTTTCAAACTAACATCACGATCTTTGTCGCTACGAGATTTCCATAAAATAGCAACCAAGAGTGCTAATCCTCCACCAAGTCCTGCAAAGATACCATAGGCATCATAAAGATTTGTTGAGGAAAAGGGATAAGGAATTCCTCTCGTCGTATGTTGTTTTAAAGCATAATTAAGATTATCTAATGCAAACGAATCATTGACAAAAGGAATATTGTTAAAGAGATTGCTATTTCCAATCCAAGCACTAAAAGTCCGTAAGGCAGTGTTCATTTCAATCACGAAGATATTATTTCGATTAACAATTAAGTTTGAGAAAAAATTAGAAATGGTCGAAAATACATTATAACGATTACCTAGGAACAGAAAGAAACTGTAAATAAGTGCTAGAGACAAAGAAGAAAGAATGGGACGAACTGTTTTTGGACGATAAACAAAATATTTATCCACAATTTGATCATCACTTGGACTCGAAAAGCGAAAGATTTGCCCTACTATATAACCCATCAATATGGCAACTATTAAATTGATATTGACAGGAAGGCTAATTCTCATCAAGGCACCATCTTTTAAAAGTGCGGAGAATAACTTTCGCGAATGAATTAACAAGCTAAAAATAAAAGCAGTAATTCCTGCCGTTCCTGTGCTACGTCCATAGTGACCAGCCGTATATTTCGCGCTAAAATAAGTCGCTAACGGGCCCGACAGCCCACCTATCAAAGCAGTACAGTTTGTCAAAACCAATCCAATTGTCGAAAAATAC
>ERZ773037.491-NODE-491-length-21577-cov-3.305083_pt1 | contig 21577 bp, 20 predicted proteins | sample MGYA00511466_ERZ773037 | MGnify/ENA primary metagenome ERZ773037 (study PRJEB29015, sample SAMEA2738146) | human oral metagenome | biome: human oral; feature: human-associated habitat; material: saliva | place: China | collected 2202 ... | reverse complement strand
AAAATACGATGGCATTACTCGAGAAGTCAGCAATGACCAAGAAATCGTCAATACTTGTTTGTTGAATCATCGGATGAATAATCCAGAAGCTAAAGCGGCAGTCTTCCGTATTGTCAGCAGTAACTTTGCCTTCTCGGAAACCAATCAAGATGATTTGTTAAAAGAAATCAAACATTGTGAAACGATGGAGGAGTTCTACGAGAACATCTACACCCCACTGAAGAAAGCAGAACCTGTATTAGCGAAACGTTTAAGTGATGTATTAGATAAAGCCTATGCACGCTTGTTAGTGAAGTGCGGTTTGCCTAATGTGAAAGTGACTTGTGTGATTGATATTTATCCTGCAGTAGAAAATACGCAGTTTAAGAATCATCCATTACGCAAAGAACAATATCGCATTGCTTTGCAAGAAATGTTCCAAGATTTCTTGTCTGAAGAATTCATGGGTGAAGACATTTTGACTTCTTCTGAAGATCCAGAGTCTAAGTATATGGCGGTAATACCTGTTACTGGCTCTGTAGTCGTCGTAGATAAAGAATTAAATGAGTTTGAAGGGTTAGTAAGCCCTACAGGTAGAAAGGAACGTAATAGCTGGTATGAGCTGTCTATCGCAGACCATGTAGAATTGAATACATTCTTGATCAATCTGATGGAACGCAATAAGCATCATTCCAAAGAGTTCTACTTAGTGACTAATGATGGTGTATTGATTGAAGCCATTAAAGGATATAATGCTGTAGCGAAAGCTGATAAAGTTTATGTCCGTATTGTGTGCTAAATAAAGAAATAGGAGTAGTATCTAGATAAAAGACTAGGTATTGCTCCTACTGAATCCTTTTTACCCCATTCTCAGAGAAAGTATTACCATGCACTTTAATAGTACAATAACCCTCAAAGAGCAAACAGAAATTGCTCAATTGATTCGTGAACATAATTTGCGATTTAAAGATACTGAGTTTTTCAAGCAGTTAGGTGAAAAGCCAGAAGATCGTAAACGTAAATATAAAGATGTAGTATTAGATTTCAACCAAGTATGTCATCGCTTTAAAGAAGCTATGTATTACATGGATGAATTGGTGAAGCTAGATGGAATCGGTAATGACACTACTCCTTACCCGACTAATCGAGCCATCCGTTTTAATACTCCATTCCTATCTAAGTATACAAAGTATCAACAATTCAATGCTTTGTTAGATAAGATCAACGAACAATTACAAGCTGTTGTAGACATCCTAAAAGAGTCATTTGACACTACGCTTTTGACTGCTTTATTAGGATTCCAAGCTAAGGGATTTGTGTCTGATTTAAAGATGCGTAAAGAAGGTTCAAAAACACAAGTATTCATTATGTTTACGAAAACGTATAAAACCAAAATTGCAAACCGATGGTTTGATATACCTTTAAGGATTACTATGTAAAGAAAAATAGTTGTAAAATTTGTTGTAACAATTTAAACAATAGAAAGTATATACGAAAATACACAAATTAGGGTTTAAGAAAATAGCGAGCATAAATCCCTAGGGAGGCCTTTCGGTCTCCCTAGGGTGTAAGCTATTTTTGGTTTAGATTTCGTTCTTTTTAGTCGGCAGGACCATCTTGAGCTTCATTTCCACTCAAGTTATCATTGCCTTCTTCATTAGAACCTTTCTCTTCACTATTAGATTCTTCATTGGATTCATCAGAGAATGGATCCTCATTACCCATATCTCCCATGTCATCAAATGGATCATCCATATCGCCGCCTGAAGAATCAGAATCATTAGAACTACTGCTAGAAGAATAGTCATCTTCTACAGCCATGTCATTAGCTTTAATCACAGCTTCAGTAGAATCTGCAATGTTCTTACCTTCTTTAAAGAATTCAGTCATGGCTTTCACTGTCTTAACAGTCAAGTCACGAATGGCTTTATTCTTCTCGTAAGTTTGAACACCTTCGTCCGAAACCGTAATGTAATTCATGATTTCAGGCATGTAGTTATTCTCTAACATCCAATCACGAATCAAGTCTGCTTTCACAATAGCGGCGTAAGCATCCACCATATTCGCACCTTCTTCCGATACAATGGATTCAGGTAAAGTATCTTGAGAGATCACAAACTCAATCGCTTTATCCACACGTTCTTCGTATTGTTGCAATTGTTCTGCTTTAGATTCGTGATTGTCATTAGGAGGAGCAGGTAAAGTGACTTCAAATGCAGAAGTAAACTTATCAATAATCCCATCAATCAAAACTTCTATTGCTGAAGAGGCTAATCCTTTTACAGATAAAGATTTATCACCAGAAGCTTCTTTTACATTCTCAATGATTTCATCTAAGTTATCACGAATAATTTCTCTTAATCGTTTGTGTAAGTAAGGCGATACAGTAATCACTTTACGAACAAAATCAGTTAAAAGCGGATTGAAACGATCTTGTTTTTGGAATGCAATCAAACTTGTGATAAAGTTACCTTGCAAGACATTCGCTGCAAACTCTGTAGACAAAGAGTTATCTACCATGTCAGGTGTTAAGCCAGTACCCATGATGGTATCACGTTTAATACCTTCTGCTACTTCATTATCAGGAGCAGGGATATCTGCAGTGGTTTTAGAGATATCATGACCAATTTGAGGAATCTTAGGATTATCAGATTCAATCGCCATACGAATATTCGATTGATTCACTCGATCTTCAATAGTCTGTACGTTAGAAGCACCAATAATCAAACCAGAGTTAGAACGAGATTGTAATGCCATCACGTTAGCAATTTGAATGGTCTTACGAGGATCCGGATCTTTCTCATCTATTCTTAAGGTTACTAAAGTCTCAGGAATCGAATTCATAATCCCTGCACGCAATTGAGCGAGCATGAATTGAATACGAAGAGAAATCAAGACTTTCATGTTATCCAATAGAGAAATACCAAAGCCACGATTGTCGTAATCAAATGCCATGTAAGACATGACTTCTTTAGGAACGAATAAAACTCGTGTTCTTTGACCTCTTAAAGCACGATAGAACATGATACGAGAAACTTCAGCAGAATCACCCACATCTAAGTTCTTACCATACAAACCATTTTTCAATCTGTCTAAGATGTCTTTAATAATGGCATTAGAGTGAATACGAGAGAGCATTTCCAATTGACGAGCTTCATCTAACTTATTAGAGAAACCTTCAAACATCGTCTTACCTTGTTGAATCAAAGAAGAAGCCATGGTATTTACTGTCATTCGACTATTATAACCATTAGCCAATTCACGATAGTAATTCACAGGTTTCGCTTTAGACAAGGGATTACCTTCTTCATCGTGTAATGCTAAGTATCCTACGTGTTCAGAAGGAGAACCTGGTTTAAAAATTGGAATCACAGCTTCTACAGGATAATTAATGAAAATAGGCTCATCCAAGTTTTCACGAGCAGTTTGATTGTCATTCTTTAACTTCTTCAATTCCAACACATCAGTATTGTAACTGTTGATATCGTCAATCTTTCTAAAGATCTTATCAATAATGTTTCGATCTGAGAATGTTTCACGCTCTAAAGAAGTCGGTTTAAAACCAGTCGGAATACCTGCGGCTCTTGCTGATTCTTGAGAGAGCATTTCTTTACGGATAAAAGATTGTCTTAAGATAGAGAGATCATCACTCACTTCTACTAAAGTATCGAGTTTATTAGAATCAAACTTAATATTCCAAACGCCCTCTTCAGAAATCTCTAAGGATTTATCTGCCGCATCTTTATGAGTTTTGGCATACTCCTTCGGTAACTCAAATTCTATGTTCTCAGGTACACGAATAGAAGTATTATAATGTTCTGTAGATTTAGAGACTTTAGGTTCAAAACCATCGTCGGTATTACCAAAGTGTACTTCTACAGATTCGTGAGACACCATGGGTTTACGGGTAAACTGTTTAGGTTGTCCATTAGCTTGATAATTAGGTTGTCCTAAGAATCCACGAGAAGGACGATTACTGCTCAATAAGAGCTGTTCAACATGAGACAATGATTCTTGAGACAAACGAATAGAATAAGATTCTTGAGAATTGTCTACTAAGTCACTGTTAATGATTTCATCTAAAGATGCTTCAGGAATCACCGCAGTAATGTGGGCACCTTTTAAGAACAAAATATCGTAGAGAATCTTATAGAGTTTGCCTTCGATATCGTGATGCTTCTTAAAGTACTTCTTAATCTCGTCTGTAATGATGGTAATAGTATTTTGAGGAAATAAGTTTTTAGGTGGCCTGAATTGCAATTCAGGCTTCATCAAGTACTTCGGTGACAAGATATAGCTACAGAGAATCTGTGCCGCTCTTTCCATGTCGGGAAGCAATTGCATAATGGTTTCGTTATCATCAATCTCCTGAGCTTTTTCAGAAGAGATGCCTAACATGTAATCTAAGTCAGGAGTGGTATTGGATAAATCACCATTGTTCTTAAAGGATTCCTCCTGACGTGAAGAGTTCAATTTAGACAATAGAGCATAGACGGCCGGATTCCCTTTGATGTCTTTCTCATCTAAATCTTTAGCACTGCTTTTATTTCTTAATTGCAGTGCAATATTTTTAAGTAATTGGTTGTCCATTGTTATTGATCCTTAACAGTGGTTAATTTAAGCAAAAGGTTTAAAGGCTATGTTATCTGATTTTGATTATCACTATAGCGTTTATATTGATAAGAATATAGGCTTGGTTTCTACGATGATTATCAAGTCTGAATATCAAGCGCAGGACATGAATGACGCTGTTCGTGTCAAGACTAGAAACATGAATGCTGTAGACGAATATCGTCCAGAAACATGGATCTATTATAAACACATCGCAGGTGAATATCACGAGACTGATACACCGATGACAGTAGTGTCCATAGACACTACGGAAACAATCATATTCAATAAAGAGAATCTAAAAACTCACCGTACGACTCGTCAGGAATATTCCTACGGAACAAAGAAATACGAAGAGTTAGTAGAACGTTATCCTGATAAAGAATTATTGATTAAAGGGATATTAAATCCTTGTGATACTAATGTCGCAATAGAAGCCAAAGAAGGTACGATTCTCTCTTACGATAAATCCTTCGTAGAGTCCAATGAATACTCCTTAATGGAGCGTTTACAAAATTGGATTTATGGCATGTATAATCGTTGGTATCAAAAGCAGTATAATATTAATAACAAATATTTCAATATTGCTTTTTGGGGTACTTTCTATCCTAAGTTAGTCGATGCATTAATGACGATTCGATTAGAGATATGTTTAACGAATGAAGCACACTCTTATCACTACAGACGATTCCTAGCTTCTCATGGTTTCTTGGACTTCTACTTAGACCAGTTAACCCCTAGACAAGCGATTATCTTCTATAAGAATATTCGTTGGGTAGAGAGATACGTAGGTCAGAAACGCACACAAAAATGGTTGATTGAAAAAGTATTGACCATGCGTAACTTACCACTGTCTGAATACAACATGCTTCAATGGGATAGCGATGTTGTTAAGACTGCTAAAGTAAAACCTGTATTTGAGAAAGTCTCTTTGAATGGTTTGGAATATATTATTCCAGAACTCGATACTTTAACCTTAAAAGACATGTTGGATAAAGAAGATCCACTTGCTCCTTATAACGTTAAAGAAAGAGATAACTTAGAATCGATTGCTTATAAAGATACTTCAGGTTCTTTAGATTCTTTCTCTAAAACGAAAGTCTTACAATCTAAAGCGATTGACTACTCTGGTTCTGAACAGTTTACGCTAGAAAGAGCATTGATTGATACTTGGATTGAGATGGCTTCACGTGGGCTTTATAAAGCCTACATCATGGTGAACCATCCATTAACGGGTGAATTGATTCCTCTATCAGGAAAAGATGCATTACTCTTGTATACCTACTGTATTTATAAATACTACGGGATTAAGGATAACTGTATTCCTGATTACATTATTGGGATTATTCCTCGTTTAGAGAAACCTTCTTTAGAAGAATTAGAGAAAGCTGTTCCTGATCCTGCTTTAGTCGATAAACGATTCAAGAACTTTATTGATGGTCAGTACATGAAGATTAAACCGGTCATTGATACATTCTCTTTCTACGAACAAGCTCATGAATTGTTTAAACGATTGAATGATGGTATTAATGCCGTAAATGAAGATGAACACTTAGATGGTCGTGCTTATAAAGAGATGATGTTCTATCGACTCTATGCGACTAAAACCGTTTCCTTCAGAACCCCTCAAGTTCAAAACTTTACTCAGTTCTTAGATTCGATTTCTTTGAATCTGAAAGACGTGAGAAACCGTAATGACTTCTTGAAGTTAGGTAATGATATCTATAAACGCGCTACTGGTTTAAATAACGTTAAAGTCAATTCTCTGTATAATACGCATAAAGCGATGATACAGTTATTGACTAAGCTCTCTTCTTATTCTGTTCACTATATTCGTGAGATCAATGAATCTCCGATTACTTCTACGAACATGAGAGCTTTACGTTTAGACGGTGGAGGTCGTAAACATGCTCGTTACATTGGTAACCTAAATGAAGGTACTTCTATCTCAGTAGTAGACACAGAAACCAAAGCACACCAAAGTGCATTAGATCACGACTATACAGATAACAAGATTTACATTGAACCTAGAACCAGAGGTTCTGCTCATGTGAATATTTCTGTAGACGTGAAGAACATCAAAATGCCAAGCAATGGTGTTCGTTTAATCCATCAAGTCAATACAGGCACTTATTGTACCATGCCTGCGGATGATTTAACAGGAATTGATAATCCTGGTAACTTACCTCCTATTCCAGGCATGAAAGCTTTCCTCTCTTTACCTTTAAAAGAAAGAAGAAAAGCGATAGACTGTATTGGTGCTTCTTTGGATTGGGAACCCTTCCCAGCTAATACAGAAACACCGAAAGAAGACATTGATTGGAACTTCCAAACGAAATCCATTGATGGTTTTGACTACAATAAATAAGGTTGGAGTAGGGGTAAATATTACCCCTCTCACGATCTTTATGACGATACATTGAATCTAATTCTCTTAAATTATTAAAAGGATATTAACTATGGCAAAACCCGTTATTCCTAATAAGCGTAATGCCTTTGAATCGGTACGTACGCTGATTGGTAATGAAAACCAAGTCATTCGTGAATTAGGCTTGCCTTATACGGTCAAACAGAATACCACTTTGAATCAACTCTTGGGTATTAACCAATCTGTGGTACCACCTGCTACCACGATTCCTACCATTGGTTACTTCTGTATTGGTTACGGTGGTATTTCATTGCAAAACTGTACCAATGACTCCGATGCATTCCCCATTCCTAAAATCTTCCAACACACTGCAGAAGACACTGGTCTCTTTAAACCTGTACCTTTCGTAATGCGTGAGTTCAATAACGACTTGACGGCTCAAGAGCGTACTCGTTATGCATTGCGTGTGGTAGAGACTTATAAAAACGTGAAGTATTATTCTTACTACTTAAAACGTTTGGATCTCTCTAAAACCCGTGTAGAAACCAAAATCATTACTGTAGGTGATGATGGTAATCTGACTGAAGAAGACTACGCTCCGACTACTACTAACTTGAATCCTGTTGCTCAAGAACTCTCTGTGGATCGTGAGAACATCTTAAAAGCAAAGTATGGTCGTTCTATTGCACAGGTGAATGTGAACATTACTCGTGAAGACGTAGAAGAATTGAAAAACGTTTTCAACATTCGCCACGGTGATCCTAACCGTGCATTGATTACCGAAATTGGTTTGGTCTCTGGTGTAGATAAACTCGTCGAGGTAGTGACTTCTTCTGGTCGTTCTCAATTTAACGAAGTGATTGCTGCGCAGATTGCCCACATCAATGCGACGATTCAGTATTTAGCTGCAGTAAATGATGGTTTCGATTCCATCTTCAACTTAGGTGTGAACGAACCTATCTACAATCTGTCTCAAGGTGCCGTGTCTTTACAAACTCCTTGATTTATTAAAAGTAATGTAAGATGAAATTTCCAAATACTAATCAGTGGGAATTCACATTACTCGGTATCGACCCAGGTTCTAGTAACCTGGGTATTTCGATTTATAAACTAGACTTTAATACTTTAGCAATTAAGGAATCGTTTGCTTTTACGATTTCTGCTAAAGATACGAATTTCTACAGTCGAAATACCAGTAATGAATTTGGTGATAAGATTGCCAGATTACAAGCCATGAAGTCAGAATTGGCGAATGTCTTTCGAGAATATTCGCCTTCGATCATCATGTGCGAATCTCCCTTCTTTAATTCTTTCACACCCAATGCTTATGCGATTTTAATAGAAGTGGTGAACTTAATTCAAGAAACCATTTGGGAATACAATTATCAGATTCCTTTCTTTAAAGTCGATCCACCTACTGCAAAAAGAGCAGTAGGAGCAAAAGGGAATGCAAAGAAAGACGAAATGACTCAAGCGATTTTAGAGATACAAGATCGTTTACGATTAAGAAATAATCCTCTAGAATTAGATGAGCACTCAATCGATGCTCTAGCGATAGGTCACTATGGGTATTTGAATTATGTCTTAAATTTAAATAGGTAAAGACATGAGTCTGGATACAGCAGAAAATAAAACCGAATTAGATAGACAACTCGATGTAAAAAAGATTAAGTTGTTACGAACGTTGATTAAATATAAAAACCAACCTAAACGCATCATGAACGGGTTATTAGTCTTTGTGATTTTCCTACTCGTTCTAACCACGACTGCGGCAACCTTTGAAACGTTAAAACTCAATAACGATGTAAAACGCCTGAAGAACTCTAATCAATCCCTTACGGAGATCAACACGAAGTTACAAAATATTATCAAAGGTACCGATCAGCATGAATATTTAGATGATCAAGAGCCTTAAAGAATATGGTTAAGAAAACAAGAGTTACCGATAACGTACTTGATCCGTTAGTCACAGAAGGTCTGAAAAGTATTGATGACAACATGCTACTGGCTAACCGTAAAGAAACAGATGAAGGACTCAATGGCTTAATTAAAGATTATCGAGAGATTAGTGATAAGCGCTCTAATTACGAAGATGTGGAAGAAGACATCTCTGGCGCTGAATTGAAACAATTGGTTAATAGATTAGAATTTAGAGACCGATTGAAAGTCGTCTATCGTTACATGGTGGCGACAGGAAACATTGACGATGTAGAAGAATACGGTCGTAAAGTCAATAACCTAAAACTGTCTTTATTTAAGTGGTTTGGTTTCGCTTGTTTGATCCTCTTTGTCATGACCATTGGTGGTGTAGTGACCATGGGTATCATGACGAATGATATTGACTCTAATGGCGTGATTAGTTCTTTTATGTCCATTGTCCGAAGAATCCTCGATATGGCTATTGGTTCTAAACCGACTATTGAATAGCATTTTAGATTAAAAGGAATAGATTAACTATGGTTAAAAATCTATTAGAGCTGTCTACTGAAGTAGGGACTCCTGTTGTAGAAGAAGCTGATCAACCCAAACCTAAGAACGATGGTTTATCCAAGTTAGAAAATCGAGGTAAAGCCATTCGTGAAAAAGAGTTTACCGTATTTGCTCGTATCCTGAACTTTTCTCAATTGAAACAAGCCAATCGTGCTGAGATTCAAGAGCAATACATCATTCCGATTGAAAAGACTGAAGAGAATGCCGGACAAGGCGCTATTCGTGTTCGTAAGATTACGGCACGTAATGGTCGTTCTCGCTATGAACTCACCACTAAAAACAAAATGGATGTCGGTGACAATATTGAAGTTACTGTACCGACTTCTAAAGAGAACTTCATTCAGTTTAAAGTCCTCTCTACTGTGTCCATGTTAAAACACCGTTATACCTTTAAGATTAAGGGTAGTGATAAGAAATGGGAAGTAGATGTAGTACCTGATGGTAATGGCTCTTACTACCCATGGGCGCGTTGTGAGATTGAAGTCGACGACTTGAATGACAAGAACGTACCTGAACTGCCTTTAGAAGTCGAAGAACTGATTCTACCTCCTGAATTGGGTAAACTTTCTCAAGAAGAATACGATGAGAAAACCAAACCGATTATGGATCGTTTCTTTACCTCTGGTAATCCTTATGTGAAAGATGGAGAAGAAAACTCTCTGACTGAACTGGAAGGTGAAATCGACGAAGATGATGAACCTACTGAGGAAGAAAAACCAGAAGAGGAAACTACAGGTGACGAAGTCTTATCCGTAGACAATATTACGGATGAGAAAGATGTTGCTGATAAGGTAGAGACTCGTTCTGAACAGATCGTTGAGAAACGTGAAGAGAAAGAAGGTGAAGATGATACCGAAGAAGACAATGCAGATTCTGAAACTGAAACTGAAGATGAAGAATCTAGTGGAGAATCTGAAGAATCAGATAATGAAGAAAAAGGATCAGACGAATCCAAAGGAAACGACGAAGAAGTAACACAAGAGACTAGAAAATACCTATTAGGTTTAGGTATTGATGTTGATGTGTTGGTTTCTCAAGAAGGCTTTGGTGCGCCTGAATCCATTACTCATCCTGAAACTACTCCTGCTCCTGTAGAAGTCACTCAAGGTGAATCTGATGCACCGAGTGAAACACAACAGAAAGTAGAATACGTTCCTACTCTGAATACTTTAGTTCAGATGTCTAAATTCCAGGAAGGACATCGTGAATTTGAAGTCAAGTCTTGTGATGAATGGCAATAAGTAATACTACCCTCTCCTACCTGTAAAAGGGTAGGAGAGGGTATATTATTTTAAATCTATACTATTATAATGGTTAACCAAATCTAACTGTAAAGGAACTAAATAATGGATAATGTATCTTACCGTAGTGCAGAATCTATAGCTTCTAATGATCTTTCACCAGAGGCTAAGAAAAGATTAATCTTAGACCTTGTAGAATCTTTGAAAGGTAACGAGTTAGTAGAATTCAGTAAAAGTATTACAGGTAAACCTTTTGAAATTCGTCCAGGTATTGAATGGAGAAAGAAATACCAGTATACTGAATACGATCTCTTATTTAAAAACATTCATGAATTTGAAAGAGTTTATAAAGAAGTCAATTCTATCATGAAACCTGAGGGGTTTGATTACTTTCAATACGTAATCGATACAATCAAAGATGGAAATGACCAAAGTATTTCTTATTCTTTCGATTTCGTTGCAGGTCCTTATAAAGAGGTATTTGAATTTAAATACGAAAAGAAAATCATCCCCGAATTTGATATTACCATTAATGTAAGTAAGGAATACAAAATGCAAGAAACCTTAATTAATCAATTAGAAGAATTGATTAATAAACTACAGCAAAACAAAAACGACAATATGGAATTTCGTATAGTATTTGGACACGATTTCAAAAGTCGTTTGACTGTTTTGTTTGGTGAAGAATTTGATAAGATCTCTAATCAATTAGAAGAGCTTGTGAAGCAAATGGATATTTGTAAACTACCAGGTTCTTCTTACGCTATTTGTCATCATCCTGAAGACAAAGAATGTAAACTCTATGTTTACAGTTTTCAAACCAGTAGTGCATTCACTGAAGCTCGTTATTCTAAGTTTGTCTTCTTAAAAGGCATTCGGAATAATCCAGTCGATTTGGATGACTATCCGGTCGTTAAACAAGTGAAATTCTAATCAATCTTAAAGGAAATGAAAATGAACGATATTGAAGAACAATACGAAAAAGCCCGTATTTACTTGTTGTCTATTATTGACAATAAGAAAAACAAAGCCATATCTAAGAAGTTTGAAATCTTGGAAGACAAGAAAGCCACTCGATACACTTTGTTTGAGGATAAAGAGAATCCTGCTAATCTAGAGGAATTTCATTATCCCTCTTTCAAAGAAGACATGATTGAAGAGCTTGGTAAAATCATGGGTGAAGAAACTACAGCAAGACATCCCTCTACCATTCTTGGTCAAGGAATGGCTTCTAAAACAGAATTTTTTGATGTCAAGTATAATGACGAGAAAGAAACCATTGAAATTCTCTTTAGACAACTTGAACCTAAAGAGAAATTCGAACTGGTGAAAAAGAATACCAAGATCGCTTATAACAGTAATGGTGAGGAAATCACACTTTATCAGATTCGAGCATTGCGTGATTTCACCTGTCCTTTTAAACTCAATCCTGATGGTGAGATTTTAGACCAGACTTTGGTTAAGAAAGGTGACTTGGGTGGTTACGTACAGAAAGAAGAAAACTTGTCTCATGAAGGTGGTTGCTGGATCTTCGAAGAGGCTGAAGTACGAGACAATGGACGAGTAGAAGGAAACGCCCGTCTTGCTGGTCGTTCACTGGTAAGAGACAATGCTGTTGTTAAAGGTTATTCTTGTTTAGCTGCTAATGCTTATGTTTGGGGTAATGCCGTCTTGGATGGAGCCACTCAGATGAAAGGTTTGGTATCTATCGGTGGTAACTCTAGAACCAATGGTTATGTGAGTATCAATGGTAACAGTCAAGTACGTGGTGATTCTGTATTAGATGGTCACATTTTCCTGAATGGTACAGTAGTTTTAGAAAGTGCTAAATTGACAGGTGATGTTCATTTGTGCGGTCAGTATCTTGTTTCTTTCGATATTGATGGTAATAAAGGCATTGCCGCTTATCGTGCTACTGAGTCTACCTATACACCGAACGGCTACGATCCCGAACGACATTCTTTCGAATACATAGTAGCTTCTACTAAAGAAGATATCTGGAGTACTTATAATTTCCATGGTACGAGTGAAGAGTTGATTCAGTTCGTAGAAAAGAATCATCCTACCTCTACTGAATACTATCGTAACTTAGTGGAATATCACAAAAAGCAATACAGCTTGTAATAGAATCACTCTCCTATCCACTAAGGATAGGAGAGTATTTTATTTTTTAATATAGTTTATTTCAGATATATACTATTGTAGTGTAATCAGTAATGAATCCCTTCATTACTACTTTTCTAATCTAACTTTATAAGGAATTTATCATGAAAATCAAATCTATCGTTCTATCTTTCGTATTGATAGCAACTATGAGTGGCTGTGCTGTCATGAACCAAATTGGTGAACATCTTGAAGAGATGGGTCGCCAAGCTCGCGCGCGTGAAGAACTTCGTTATCCGTCTCAACTGGAAGACGAAGATACCCGTATGAAATGGTTCAATGATCTAAAATATAAAAACAATCCTAACTTCTGCTACAGTCATGATGACTGTGTGGCAAAAGGATATGGTTTCGAACGTTATATCTATATCACTGGAGAATGGAGTCGGTATGGTCGTGGCATTTACGGTTTCCGTAATAACAAGATTGCTCAGGCAGGTTACGAATTGACCAAATGCTTCTCTTCTAAGAATCGACGCATTAATAAAGATAAGAAGTATGAAAATCTTTGCTTTAAGTTGACGAGCAAGATCGAAGATATGGAAGCTGAATATACTCGTCGTAACTATGGTTCAGGTAACCAAGCCTGGACTATCATCGAAGACGAAATCTTCAATTAACACACTAGAAAAAGAATCTACATTGCGTAGATTCTTTTTTTTTTGATTTAAAAAGGAAATAAAATGGAATTCTTAGGTTATGTAACTAAAGAAGAATTAGAAAGTACAGTAAACCAATTATTCGATCGTATCTTTATTGTTACGGTAGACTATATCCATTTAATGGATATTAACGAAATTCAAAGATATGGTACGATTGCTACTGAAGATCCTGAAGACGATAAGAAGAATGCTTACGAGAGAATTACAGTAGGGATGACGATTCCTCAATTAGTAGAACTTTATAAGAATCAAATCCCTTTCTACTTAACTAATCGTACTGATGATCGTACCATGTACGAAATCATTTATAAACACATTAAAGAATGGCGAGAATATGCAGAACAAACCATCTCTTTAAACATGGTGCCATTTGATGACCTAATGGATCTATCTGAATTTGCTTCTGCGATTTATAAATCACGAGACCGTACGAAAGATATTGATCCTGAAATGTTACGTTTGAAAAATAGATTTGACTATGTACCGACTTCATTTGGTATTTCTGATCTTTTGAAGAAAGATCCTACTAAAGAAGAGAAGAAACCAGAGAAAGATCCACATCGTGCAGATGCTGCTATTCTAGATCAAATCTTTACCAATAGGAGATTCTAATGTTAGATGGTTCACCCATTACTGAAGAATTAATTAAAATATCACATTCCAAACAAGGTTTGATTAAGTATGCTTATTCTGCTTTAATCCATATCGTAGAAAAAGACTTGGCTTACCAACCTATTAAAGTATTAGGGATTGATATTGAGCGAGATTACGAACACAACTTAGCCGATGTGATTAACTGTGAATTAGCAGTATCTCCTGGTACATGGTCTGATTACATTATGCCTTTTGTTGAGAACTTAGAAATCTCAATTATTGCTGAACCTGTAAACTTTAGAGCACCTGTTTCTGTTACTCGCTATAAAGCGTATTGTAAAACTTTAGTAAACTTCAGAAAAACAGATGCTCGATTACAGAATGTCAATACAGAAACCATTGACCGAATGGATATTGTCAAAGTAGAGTTTCAATTAGTACCATTACTCATGGAGAAACTACTACCTCTACAAATCGGTACGAATGTCGTCAATTCTAATGTCACTGATGCGCTAACGTCCTTACTCATGGGTGAAGCCACTAAACTACAAGGTTTAGATAATTCCGATATGCTAAAAGGTGTGGATATGGTGAAAGCCGATAATGAAACGGTTTATGACAATATCCCTATTCCTCACGGCATTAAGTTATTAGACTTACCTTTATTCCTACAGAAGAAACTCTATGGGGTTTATAAGCAAGGGATGGGTCACTACATCCAAACAGGTATGTGGTATATCTATCCTAAATCTCGTACCAAAAGAAATGATGATAAAATGCGTTTTATTAACATTTTTATTTCTCCTAAAGATTTCTTAAAGTATACAGAGAATACTTGGATGAAGGAAGGCAATGACTTATACATCATAGCGGCTCTAGAAGGCGATTCTAAGGACATTTCAACGTCAGCTAATACCCTGAATAAGGGTAACGGTATAAGGGTCTTAAATCCCGATTTACAGACCACTGACGAGTCTGTAAAAGTAGCCGGTAATAAAGCCATTATCTCTCGTGCGAATAATGTTTCTGAAGTCATTCTGAATGAATCGAAAAATGGTGTAGTCAATGCACCTTTTCTCATGAGTCAGAAAGACACTAATATTTACGAACAAGTCTCTCAAGTCGAAGCAAGAGATGGTAAGTTAATAGGATTAGTTTGGCACAATAGTCAAGCTGATCTAGTGAAGCCAGGTAGTGTGGTTAGAGTACATTATACAGATGCTAATGTGAATCAACAAGTTATGTTAGAAGGAGTAGTGATTAAAGCACATCACTACATTCATGCGACTTCTGCTTCTGTAGTCTCTACTCAATACTCTTCTGTTTCTGCTTTATTTGTTTTTGTACGAAAATAAGTATATTACTCTCTACTCCTTTTTACGGGAGTAGAGATTGTATATTATTTCAAACCTATATTATTAACATGATGTAGTTAAAACTAATCTAATTTTATTAAAGGAATTATTATGGAAAAGAAATTTGAACTAGTAGAAGATGACACACTGTTGGTACACAATTGCTATGGTGAAATGATTAATCTTTATCGCATACGTGCTTTAAAAGACATCTCTTGTCCAATTAAGATACGAAATGAAAGTGGAACACTTGCTAGTTATACTGTTAAAGAAGGTGAACTAGGTGGTTACGTACAGAAAGAAGAAAACCTAAGTCATGAAGGTGGTTGTTGGGTTTTCGATAAAGCTAGAGTATACGACGATTCCCGTATTGAAGATAATGCTCAAATCTTCCATCATGCTGTCGTGAGTGAAGATTCCATTATTAAAGATAATGCTTCTATATTGGATCTTGTTCGTGTTACCAATAGTGTTATAGGTGGTTATACTAAAATTATTAACAATTCAGTAATCAGTGGTAGCCAAATAGTGGGCGATGAACGTATTGTTATTCTCGGACGTAGCCAAATAAGCGATTCTACTTTGAAAGGAAAAATCTACCTGGATAGTGCTAATGTTACCGAAGCAGAAGTTTTGAATAATTTACACTTATCTGGTTTTTATCATGTTAGCTTCAATACGAAGAGTAATGAAGATATCGCTACTTATCGAACAACTAAAGCGATACGTCCAATGAGTAAAACAGATCAAGAACTCAATCGTTTTGGCTATGTCACTGCTGCCACTAAAGAGGACATTTGGGATATATTCCCATTCTGGGGAACTGGTGAAGAATTGATCCAGTACGTAGAAGAAAACTATCCTTCATCTGCAGATTATTATCGTAATCTAGTCACATTCCATAAACAACAATACGGATTGTGATCTAATTCTATTCCAACTCATTAAAGGAAAACTCTATGAAAACCGAACAATTAAAACATAAACCTAAGCATCCTGCTTTGAAGAAGTACTTAGAAACATTGAATGAAGATTCATTGTTTCCAGGTATTCATGCTGTATATTTGTCTGAAAGAAAGACAGGTACACTGAATATTAAGATTATCTTTAAATGTGGTCGTTCTATTGTATTCGATCGTGAATTAAAGAAAGATTCTAATATTCACGAATTGATTCACGAAGGCATGGCTACTACTTTAAAACAACTCTGGCGACATGAAAGTTTTACTCGTCCAGATAGTGAAACATTTGAGCAGTACTTAGCGACTTATGCTTCTAACTATATTGCTCCTACTTTACCTAACCATGTAAAAAGCATGGATACTTTCTTTTCTAATGCAGTAGAGAATCAATATGCTTCATCTACGAAACTCACTACTCTATAAGGAATGATCATGAAAATGACAGAAACTGAATTTATTGAATGTCTATCTAAAGACTTAGAGGATTTGATAATCAAGTACATCCATAGTCCAGATGTTTATTATCAAGAATTACCGAGTGTATATAAACTCGATGAAGGTAATCGTTTGTACTTAAGAGTATCAAGCTTCAAGAAGACAGAAGCATGGAACAGACTCTTGTCTGATTTAAAATACATAGGTTCTATTCCTGAATATATTGAAGAGTTGACTAAAGAGCCTCATTCTCTTTATCCTTCACTGAATAACGATTATCGCAATGTTAAATTCAGAGAGATGAACTCAAGAGATGTACATGGCGTTACACGTAAAGCTTTTGTATTCTCCTATATCAAAAGTGGCGTAGAGGTCATTACTGAGTTTAACAATAACTTGATCGATAGTAAAGATTTAGAAGACTAACCTAACTTATTAAAGGAACTGTATTATGGAACTGACGAATGAAGAATTGTTAGCTGAAATTAAAGAATTTTTAGCCGATGCTTCTAAGAAGCCTAAAGAGAATTTACCACTAAGAGAAATTAAAACATCCAAATGTTTTCTTAGCTCTTTAGAAAATGTACCAAGTAATGTTAAGTACGTTACCGTGCTTCGACTTTATCTTAAGAATGGTGGTTTTGATGTGTTCATTTCTATCCGTACGGAAAATACTCGGTACTTTGATGTGCATATGGATGCGCGTGAAGAACCAGAAGTATTGGCTAACGATGCTATTAAAGCACTTAACGAAGGTAAACTTAAGTCTAGTGATAATAAAGAAATGATTTCGTATTTTGATTCAGTAGTAGAAAAAGGTGTCTTTGAGTTAAGATGTTCTACAGGAAAACATACTGATTTCTTCTATTATGTTTAAGGACTATTATAATGGAAGATAAAAAGTACGAATTAGTACCAGAGACAATTCATGAATTCTATCGTAAACCTATGTATCGTATTCGTGCCTTAAAAGACTTTTCTGATGTAAAGAAAGGTGATTTAGGCGGATACGTAGAATCTGAATATAATCTTAGCCAAATAGGTAATTGTTGGATTTACGATGATTCTATTGTAGGGTTAGGTAGTAAAATAGTTGGTAACGCTGTTGTTAAAGGACACTCTACTGTTACTAGATATTCTGAAGTTTCAGACCACGCTACTGTAGAAGGAGGTTCACATATCGACGAATCTTCTTTTATTCTTGGTCAGTCTAGAGTATTCAAATCTATGGTAATGGGTAGGTCGGCAGTTGTTCGTAAATCCATTATTAATGAAGGTTGTTTAGTAACTAATGGTTCATTTATAAATGACTCAAGACTTGGTCCTGGTGTCAATGCCAGTAACGGTGCGGTCATTAGATTTGATATCGAAAGTAATGAGGATTATGTGGTATATAGTTCGCCCGTATCTTACGGCAGATCTTTAACCGCATCCACCAAGAAGGATATTTGGTCATGTGAACCTCTTGCAGATACCGCCGAGAAACTCAGAGCCTATCTCTTTATAGATGAAGTCCTAGAAGAAGGTGATGAATACTTGAAGTGGTTTGACAGTATTGTTGCTTTCCACAAGAACTACTTTAACATTAAGTAAAGGAAGTTTAAATGTCTTGGTTAAACGACGGTAGGAAACACGATGTCGCTATACTGAAAGAAGACCGTCCTGATATAGATGCGGCTATTACCATGCTTTATACAGATCTTCGGGATAAAGACCATGTATGGATGTATTGTGATGTAGGTGGTAAGATTTACGAGTGTGTTCATCGTACCCCTATCAAAGTCAATATTGTTCGATATAAATCGCCTGACTATATCAAACCAGCTATTGCTGACTTAGATGAGAAAAAGGAATACAAATGGAGAGAAGTCACTGAAGAACGTGAAGTCAAGATTTTACGAACTGCCTTTAAAGAAGGAAAGTTAGAAGATCATCTTTTAATTCCTTTTGCTATTCTAGCTCTGGATTATTACTGTTAAATAGAATACTCCTCTATCCATTACGGATAGAGGAGTATTTCTTTTTTTAGTTTCAGTATTAAAGCTTTTCGTATGATAAGTTATCTATAGGAGATTTACATGATTTTTAATTTCCCTATTAAAAGCGAAAAGCAGACGATTGTACGTCCTATCGCTTTTAAAATCGTGAATGATTTAAAGAAGTATCTACAGATGAAGATCTTCGAGAATCCTGCTATTATTATCTTAGATGAAGAAGGGGTTCGTAAAGAAGTTGGTACTTCTACCGAAGAACAAGGACAAGAAGGCATTATTGAAGCAGGTGCAGAAACCATCCAAGTCCAAGTAGAAGAAGAGTATGGAGAACAATCCCTTTTACAATATCAAGATTGGTCTCAAGAATTCATGCCTATCTTTTTTGAACCCAATACCCAAACACACATTACGCCGTATTATTCTCACATCACCATGAAGTTTAACATTACCTATAGAGCACAATCGAAACATGCTGCTCGCGCTTGGTTAAACTCTGTAAAATCTAAAATGAGAATGTTTACGGATACTTTTCCTCATCACTTAGAATACCATTACATTATCGATGAAAGAGCGATTTATATTCTCTCCGAAGTCTATAAACTGATTAAGAAAAAGAATCCTAATATTAAACCGTTATCCGATTGGTTACAAGAACACTTTACCCATCGTTTTGGAGTCATTGCAGATTCAGCAGGTGTTAATAAGGAATACGCAGTAACAGAAGTTCAAACCAATATCTTAGGACATTACGATACAGATGGGATGATTGAAGAAGGAGATAAGATAGATAATACACCTGGATGGATTTGTACGTTTCCTTACCTAGTACGATACATGAAACCGACTTCTTTGTCTATCTATTATCCTCGTGTCGTTTATAATCAAGTCGTACCTGATGTCTTAATGGGTACTAATACTCAACGAGAAGTGATGCCTAATGCTCAAGCGACTTATCCTGAAGATTATACAGTCTATACTGACTCTGCTTATCATTTAGCAAAATTCTCTTCAGAAGTCGATATGACAGCTTGGGAACTTTATAAAGGTGTAGTCGTACCTCATTGGAATGAATTCCAACCTGCTCAAGATTTCTCTATCAGAGGTACTGATCGTTTTGTCGATCAATTAGTACTTTTTGAAGATGGAGATGATGTAGGATGTTTACTACTGAACTTAAGAGATGAATGTAATGAATTTAAGATTGATCCTGAGTTATTAGAATTCATGATTTCTGAAAAAGATTACATGCTAGATACAGGACAGTCACTCTTTCAAATACTCTTGTATCAGAATGACCAGATGATGGCTCGTAATGCCTTAAAGATCGATAAGAATGGTTGTATTTACTTGAATCAGAAAATTGATTTAAAACATACTTACAATATACGTATTGCCATTTATTACGATTGGAAATACTTATCACCAGATGCCATTAATCGTTTACGTTACTGGTTAGATAAACTGAAACTCCACCCAATGTTCAATAAGTACTACTCTGACCTCTACAATAGAGTCATCGATTACTTGAAAGGTGGTCGAGACAGTAACAATAATGATAACTGGGGACGCGATTATAATCGCTGGAACATCAGCAATATTAAAACGGTACAAACCTTCTATCTCATTAACTATCGTGATAGAAGTCAATCACAAGGATTACCTCGCTATGCCGAAGTTAGTGAACAGCACATATAAACCTGAACAACACTCTCCTGTTCATGAGTTAATTGAAAAACCTAAGATTGTCCCTCAAGACTTTAAAACAGCTATCGTAGATACCAAAGAAGAAAGATTAGATACTTTAATTCAGTATTCAGATGGTTCACGTCAGAAAGTGACTTACTTTAGACAAAGACTCTCTAAGAATGATTCAATCACTCAGTTCTCTTTAGATGCAGGTGGAGTCGTTCAGCAGTACGAACGTATTGATGGATTAGAGATTCTTTTACAAGGCTCTCTTGCTACTTCTCAAACGACTACAGAATTAAGAACCACTGAGATTACAGGTGAAGCTCATGTCTTGCCTCCTCTAATCCCTAATAAAGGCGACATTATGTTAATGGACATAGGTCGCAATACTTTAGGTTGGTTTAACATTAATGATGTACGTCGTTTAACCCATCGTCGAAATACTGTATACGAGATTCAGTTCTCTATGGCTTACGAGATTCGAGATCAGATCAACGATCCTCGGATGATTAATCTTAATCAAAAAACCATAGAAGTCTTAAAGTACAATCATGATTACTTAAAGTCAGGATTGAATCCTTTAATCACACCTAAGAAAGCAGATACTTACGAATTCTTAAGAAAAGAATACGATCGTATTGCTCGCTATTGGTTTAGGAAGTTCTATCATCGTTTTCATGAAACCTGTTTAGTACCTAATCAGAATACTTTGATTTACGATGGGTTCTTCATGAGAGCCATTCAGAAATGGTTCTCTTCTCAACGTTATCCTGAGATGGTTCATTTTAGGGTTTATACGGATGATGAATTTCCTCTGTTACATACGACTTCAATTTGGGATGTGATTAGTGAAAGAGATCCTTATCTCTTAAAAGAGACTTTTACTAAAGCTTGTGCGATTACCATGAATCACTTTACGAATGATCCTAACTTCACTTCTATTCGTTATTCAGGATTTCATGCTGTAGTCGCACCTTATGGTATGGCTTATTCGAATGAGATCTACATTAAGAATGATGAAGTGATTGGTGATG
>ERZ773037.487-NODE-487-length-21667-cov-3.964094_pt1 | contig 21667 bp, 26 predicted proteins | sample MGYA00511466_ERZ773037 | MGnify/ENA primary metagenome ERZ773037 (study PRJEB29015, sample SAMEA2738146) | human oral metagenome | biome: human oral; feature: human-associated habitat; material: saliva | place: China | collected 2202 ... | reverse complement strand
AACTCCGGGAGAGACAGCTGAAGCAATCAAAAATACTGCTAAATATGCATTTGCAGGAGATTACATTTAATGAGAGATATTGGATATTGTGTTAGGGCCGTCAGAGATGACGGCTTAACTTTTACTTATGAAAATGACGACTGGATGATGACGTCTCTTGAAGGGGCAGAATTCCCCCAAATCGAGTTATTTACAGAAGCAAAAGGAATTGGCAATGGAGATTTAGTTACCGGTAAGCGAAAAGGTGCACGAGTAATAGAAGTGGCAACCGTGCCACGCCATTATAATGATGGAAATTACAGAATTCTACGACAAAAGGCGCTATTTTTCCACAATCCGTCACATACATTTCACTTGGAAATAGTGTATATGGGCGATATCAAAATCGCAAAAGAATGCGAAATTAAAGCATTTACATTTCCTACAGAAAGATATCGCAAAAATGCAGCACTGAAGCTTTCCTATTTGTCACCGCATAGCGAGCTTTTTGCTGCAGGTGACGAACAAACAAATCTATCAATCATAACAGCCAGATGGGCGGTTGTGCGAGCCTATACAGGTAGCAATAAGCTGCTGTATTCGACCGAGGATAGAGCCGACAGCATTGTTATTGATTATCAAGGATCAGCAAAAACAAGCCCTATTATAAAGATTACAGCAGATGGATACGTCAAAGATTTAATAATTAAAATTGGTGATGTTACATGCAATCTCAATACGACACTTAAAAGTGGAGATGTGGTTGTCATAGATGGCTCTAAGGCATACGCAACACAGAATGGGACAATGGTAAGAAGCGTTGAAGATTTTCGAAAATTAAAGTTAATACCCGGAGCGAACTTGATATCAATAACTTCAAATAGTGGTAATGCTTTTAAGTCAAAGATTACGTATACAGGAAGGTATGAGGGTATATGATTAATTTTTACGACAAGGAAATGAATCTGCTAGAGCCGATTGAGTTTATCGAAATTACCTGGAACAGAAAATGGACTGAAGCGGGAGATTTTACGATATATACAATCGCAAATGAATGGAACACCAAAATCAAGTACATCAACATTGATGGGAGACCGGAAACAGGAGTTGTAAAGAAGATTGTAATTGAGGAAAAAATAGAAGGCACTTTTTTAACCGCAAAAGGATATTTCTTGGAAAAACTAATAGATTTAGTTCAAGCTCGAGAAAACAGCAACGTATTTGCGAAGTCAACTGAGCATCCGGAATGGGATGACTGGGTTAGCTCTACAATTGAAGCCTACGCGCTTATAGATAACGCCATTGGTATAGAGAAACAACCAAGGCCATCTTTTATCGGAGGAATATATATAGCTGTAGGATGCAAATGGCCGGACGAAGTTAACCTATCGATAAAGCAAGGCGACAATATAGGGGAGGTAATTCGAAGTTATCTCATACTGTGGAACATGTCTCCTATAATTGAAATTAGAAAATGGCCTCTCGGACCAGTCATGGAAAAGTGGGAAAAAGACCCGGACGAACCTCATTTTACATATCTAATAGGTGTAAAAATAGGACGAGATATAAGTGAACAAGTAATATTTGGCAAAGGGTATGAAAATGTATCACGCATAGAATATCAATACGATGACAGTGACGCGTTCCCATATTATCAAATCTCTCAAACGATGGAAACAACAGGGTTCAGCGAGGAAGAGGTTATTACAGATGAAAGCGGACAACGTAAGGGAAGGATTACAGAGCATTATATTGATGCAAATAATAGGCCCAGGGATGTGGACTATTATCCTAAGAAAGTAATCGAAGGAAATGTAACAGGAGTTGAACTTAAACCGGCTAACGAAGCTCAAATACGCGAACAAATGAGACAGCAGGCCAAGGTTGATATGCTTAATCATTATAAGCAGGAAACAATAGTTGCTGACGTAATTCAGAACAACACCTATTATTTGAAGGATTATGACATTGGAGACTTATGCAGCATATCATTCGATGAAATTGAGCAAACTTTCAAAGCTCGAATAGTGGAAGTAAGCGAAACATATAGCAAAAACAAACTGGGAGTTAAGATTACCTTTGGAACACCGAGGAAAGCAAAATATATCCCGGTTGGTATATAGGAAGGAGAATATATGATAAGTTATCCATTTATCTCTCATATAACAACAGCTGAGCCATACGGCGATAGGGCGATAGATCATAAAACCGAGCGCACCTTCAACAAGTTGTGTTGGAGCAACGGTGTGTTTATAACAAGCGCAGATGGCAGCGAATTGCAAGTGATTGCAGATAACGGCATGAGCATTAGCGTAATGCCGGGAGGCTGCCATATTGAAGGCACGAGAGGATATGAGGCAAGCAAGCGGAATATTATGATTAGCGCCGCACACCCATCATTGAAGAGGATAGATAGAATAGTAGCCAGAATGGATGACTCAGACAGCGTCAGGAGCGTTGAACTCTATAAAAAGGAGGGAGTTCCTTCAACAACACCAACAGCTCCTGAACTTGTGAGAGAATCAAATTATTGTGAAATTGCCCTTGCGGATATACATGTAATGCCAGGAGCAACGGAGGTAACTAATGCAAACATTGTTGATGTAAGACAGGACAGAGAGCTCTGCGGAATAGTAATTCCCGCATTTCCAACTCCGCTTAATCTTGAATCGATATCTAATCAGTATGTAAGCTTGTTAAAAGCAGCAGTAAGCGGAACTGCAGCAGGTAATTTGCAGAATAAAATTGATAAGCTGAGAACGGATGTATCTACTGCGAATATTGGTATCAAAGACATTCATATCAACGATTTCGCTGTAGAGGCGGAGTTGGTTGCATATTTCGGTTCAAGCATCAGAGTATAGGAGGTAATAATGATATCAGTAAATAACACGCTCACCGCGATTATGGATAAATTTAAAAGTATCGATGCCGCGGATACGGGCATTAGAACAACCGTTATAACTAAGACCATTAATATCAAAAAGGGTAGAAATGTTTTAGGAGCGCTCAATATTGATGCAGATAAAATCGTAGCGATTAGCGGAGCAGTGCAATATGCGAATTATACGCTGCCTCTGTCTTACCCAATGATTAATTACGGTAGCGGAGGGTATATCGATTGGGGGCTAGCTGCGATTGTCAACTCCCGAAATCTCGAGCTTATATCCGGTGCCGAGTGGCTTAATTGCAAAGTTAAGGTCGTTATTTCATACATGGGGGGGGTAAAGCCCTTTAAATTCAAGGTTTTCAAGCATTTTGCAAAACTGATAAAGATGGGAGGTGCCAAGTAATGATATCTCTCAACAATCTAGTGGAAGCGATAATGGATAAGTTTAAGCAAATTGAAAGCCGTAAGATGGTGCAGGAAACCGTATCTATCGGCAGTAATTGGGTAGCTCCGCATGACGGAATTGTGATGTGCAGCGGAAGGGCACGCTCCGCCGGTGCATACAGATTTTGCCAAGATAAAACGGACAATACATACGTCGGTATGTGTACGATTAGTAATACCGACGGGTACGGATGCTTGAGCTTCGCGGTAATCAAGGGGCATCGCTACGCAATAATCGAGTCGAATTGGTACGAGCCACGAGATTTATATGTATATACAGAGTAAGGATTTAGCATTAAAAAATGAATAATTACGCATGGATAATTCCTCTGCTATCCACCCTACTGGGTGGCGGAGTGATGAGTTTAGTACAATTTTTAATTACGAGACATGACGAAAAAAAGCGAACCCGGATAGATCCGGAGCGCTTTGACGAACTGGTGCAATTGCAGCTCTCTGTGACCCAAGATAGACTCGTTTATCTAGGCGAGGGATACCTTGAGAAAGGGCGAATTACTCTCCGGGAGTGGACTATGTATGATGCAATGTTCCGGCATTACGCAGCTCTTGGCGGTAATCACTACGCGGAGGAAATACATAAGGAGGTTGAAAGGCTCAAGAGCCGCACGACAAAATAAGTTAGTTAGCCGGGAAATCCCGGTATTTTTATTGCTCGAAAGGAGAAAAATATGAATTTAGAAATTATATCCAAGTTGCTTATCCCGCTGGTACTGGTGCTGTGCCTATGCATCGGGTATTTACTTAAAAACTACATGCCGACGGATAACAAGATAATCCCAACTGTACTCTTCATTGTTGGCGTTATTTGTGGCGTTATCTGCCTAGGCTTTACTTTTGAGGCGATTGTGAGAGGTGGTCTAACCGGACTAGCCTCCGTAGGTCTGCACCAAGTATTTAAGCAATTCATTGAGGCACCGAAAAAACTTGAATTAAAAAACCTTGCATCGATAGGTAAGGGCATTAAAGAGCTTGAAAACTTCTCCGAAGATGACCTCGAAAAACAGTTTGCAGAAGAGGTCGAAAGCGTCGATGAAGGGAGCAGGCATAATGGGTAGTACAAATTTTAAACAATATGATAGTCGCTGGGGTCGCAACGCATATGCCGGTCGCAATATGATCGCATCCGGATGCGGACCGACAGCGATTGCAGACCTTGTATATAGCATTAATCAGGGTGTTACTCCTTGGACAGTGGCGCAGTGGCTAGCTACACACGGCTACGCATCCAATGGAGATGGTACCTATTGGAGCGGAATTAAGGCAGCACTAGAGGCATATGGATTTAGTGTTAATTGGCACAACTCCATGACACAGCTATTTACTGACCTCGCTAACGGACAGTATGGAATCCTGTTGTTTAAGAGGGGTACTGTTGGCGGCGTTACCTGGACGTTGGGCGGTCACTTTGTGGCAGTTAGAGATTACAAGGTTGTTAACGGCGAGCACTGGCTCTATATCGGAGATCCCGGTCAAAGAAACCATGATGGTTGGTATTGCTACGAACGCCATATGAAGGGGCTAATCCTGCAGTGCTGGAGCTGCGTCGCTAGTGGATCGGCTCCAAGTGTTGTACCGTCAGCACAAGTGCAGTCGACAGGTGGCACAGCATACGTAGTCAATTCCACAATTGGGCTCAATGTCCGCGCTGGCGCAGGCACTAACTATGCAAGAGTTGGCGGAGTTGCTCACGGAGCGGCTGTAACTATAACAGAGCGTTCAGGCAACTGGGGATTTGCACCATCACTCGGCGGCTGGCTGTGTATGGACTGGTTGAGAGCTAACGTGATAGCTGCACCAAACCGGCCATCAGCAAGATACGTGGTAGGGAGAAACTACACAGTAGTTGCTAATGGAGGTCTGCGAGTTCGCACGGGTCCCGGCACTAATTATGCTAATAAACTCGTTAGTCAGCTCACACCTAGCGGCAAGGCTCATGCTATTAGGGGTAGCAGATACGCACTTTTGATGAAGGGAACTGTCGTAACTTGTCTAGAGGTGCGAGGCAACTGGATTAGGATTCCAAGCGGATGGATCTGCACAGGTGACAGCAGAGGAACTTACGTAGTGTAGGAGGTTATTTTAATGGGTATATTTACCGATGTAAGCGTTATTCTAGATAGCGCACACTACATTATGACACTAGATGCTATAGGTTGGATGGTTCTTTAAATTATGGTACAATACTAATGATCAGTACTACGGAAGCCTTCGGGAACTTGTCCTAAAGGATCAGAGGTAACAACCACCGCCACTAGCGAATGGCTTTAGAACGGCCAAGTGTACACTGGAGGAGCTTTAGTAGCTCCTCTTTTTTAATTTCAGTTTATTGAGCAACCTAAAAAACAACATCATGTAATTTAAATTAATAAAATATCAACTTATAGGGTCTTGACTAGTGTGGTAATCTATAATTGTAAAGAGAGGTACAAAAGATGAACGACAATAAAATATTTTATATTAATGGATATGCTGTATCTATGGATGAAAGCGGTATGGAAGTATGTATTACCACATTGAGAACACTTCCAAATTACGATGTGAAATCGTTTGGATTATTTACAGAAGAAGAAAAACTTGAAAGCACAACTGAAATTGTGAATCAAATAGTTATGCCAACGAATGTTGCGGTTCAACTTTGCCAAAGTTTAGCTGGACAACTCGATGGTATTGCCCCTGTTCTTAATAATTTCGAGGGAACTGAGAGCAATGGATAACGATATTAAGTTTTTGGTAGATACAAAATTTGGAAAGTGTGTATGCACAACATCATCGTGGAATCACATTACTAATGGACATAAGATAATGGCAAAAAATGAAGCTGCTATTGTTGATACTTTAAAAGAACCTTTATATGTTTATAAAAGTGATAAATGGGGAAATCGAGATGTTTATTTTGCAAAGTCTCAAAAAGCTACGTATGGAGAAAAATTTTATACAAAAGTTGTAGTTGAAAATAATAAAGAGAAACCAAATGAAGTCATAACTGCTTGGCCACAACCTGACATTAAAGGTGGAATAGAGGAAGGAGGGCTCAAACATGTTGACAGCAAATTGGGACGCAAAAAATGATATCCTGTATGTTAATTTTGAAGATACAGGAAATTCGTATGGAAACGAAATTGAAAGTGGCTTGATACAATTGTATGACATGGATAGCCTTGCTTTGACAGGAATAACGATTTTTGATTTTAGAAAAAAAAGAAAAAATAAGAATCTTCCAGATAGAAAATTGCTAGGTGGCATGGATCCAGAAAGCATTATCCCGTTATTGGAAAATTTTTCATATTAAAAAAAGTAATATTAAGTTATCCTATTGTATGTTTAGGCATTGCAACGATTGAACGTGCAGTTTTTAGGTGCTTTGGTGGAAGGGTAATTGCTTGACACTGTTAATAATAGAGACGTAAATGCTTGCGAAAAATAAAATGAAAAAACGTGACTATTTCGTGACTTTTTGAAAGTGTTTTATAAAATAATGCATTTTATCACCTTATAGCATCGTTGAAATCTCAATGTGTCTATAGCGTAAGTAATTGCAAATAATGGTTGGAATTATAGTTCAAATCCCCCTCTCTCCGCCAAAAGAGCCTCGCAATCTCAAGGGTTGCGAGGTTTTCATTTTACGCATATTCTGAGCGAATAAGGGGATTAGGAATTTGAAATCATTAATACAGAGCAAAAAAGCATTGTTTATAATAGCTATAATTATGTTGGCGGCGATTTACGTATTATCGATTAGAAATACAGCAGGAGACAAGTCGGGACAGCATAAGCTCAAACCCGTTCCGACCAAAGCAGTTGAGCTTCCGTCTTCGTATGAAAGGCCGGCAGGGGAGCCGGGTCATGTTGAGGAGATTTCCTATAAGACAACTCTTATCGACGGAAGTGGCAAGGTAGTTGATAAGAACGCTATGGTGTATTTGCCATATGGATATGACAAGAGCAGGAAATACGATATTTTCTATCTCAATCATGGCTACGGAGCTTCAAATACTACATTCCTCGGTACGCCGAACAGTCCGCACGCCTTCAAGCACATACTCGACAACATGATACAGAACGGTGATATCAAGCCGATTATCGTTGTGACTCCGACATATACATTTGAATATGGCAGGAATGTGGAAAATATACAGACGGCAATGGGGATGGAGATTACAAACGATCTGATGCCTGCAGTGGAGGGTAAATATAGCACCTATGCGGCGGAGCCTACAGCTGCAGAATTCAGAAAGTCGCGCAATCACAGAGGTATTGGCGGTTTCTCCCTTGGAGGAAGTACCGCTTGGTGGGCTTTTCGCAACCACATAGATATTTTCAAGTACTACCTGCCTATAAGTATGCCTCTCTACTATGATGAATCCGGCTACGTGAAGTCGCAGGACGATGCTACCTCTCCTTCGCTTGCCGCCTCTGCAAGAGCTTCCGGATACAAGCAGAGCGACTACAGGATATATGCGGCATCCGGTGATAAGGATTTCATGCACAGTGCGACCGAGCATGTAGTCGAGACGCTGCGCGGGTATCCCGAGCAGTTCACCTATACGGATACAAATTTTGAAAAAGGCAATCTCATGTACACGGAGTTCCCCGGCAAGCATCGCTATTATTACTCGTTCCCGTACATATACAACGGCCTTAGGAGATTCTTCCGTGATTAGTGCTTTGGGCGTAGCAGCGTTCATGCACATCGCATATTGAGTACATGATGATAACATGCAGAAGGGCAGCACCGCTTTTATACGGGTGCTGCCCTTTAAAATTCGCAACTGGGATTCACGCCCCGGCCGCACAGGTGAGCTGAACGGTATATGTATCTGTATATGTATATGTATATGCCGCTATTGCGCCAAGACCTTTTGTATGACTTATCGGTGCTCTGCCTTGTACTGCTTGAGTGCTGCGGACAGCTGATCCGGACATGAGGTGTCCTTGAAGCCGCATTTGATGCCCTCGAGTCTCTCAATCACGTCGTCGACATGCATTCCCTTGACGAGACTGGAGATACCCTGCGCGTTGCCGGCGCAGCCACCTATGAACTCCACTGATTTAACTATTCCGTCCTCGATCTCGAGACTTAACAGCTGGGCGCACACGCCCTCCGGCTTATATATCATATGCTGTTCCTTTCTCTTCTCAGCTTAAGCCTGCGCTTAACTATGAGCTGGTAGGCGGCGGCGGTTGCAACATCTTCGATTACACGGAGATAATCATCGTCCGGCTTGGTGTGCGAGATGCTGTCGGCATAGGTCGAATCTATTGCTGACTCCAGTGTAGAGCAATAGAGGTTGTACGATTCGGACAACTCGTGACCGGCATCGTCATCGTTAAGAGCTGCTATCAGCTCGGCGATTTCCTGCACGTTGAAGATCGACTTTAGCGTGATAATTACGAACAGTCTGGCGACTGTGCTCCTGTCGTAGCGCCTTTTGACCGGCGATGGAACTACGCATAGCTTGACATAATTATTGACCATTGTGCTGGTGAGGAGATAGCTCTCTCCGTAGTTCTCTTCAAAATGCGGGTTGATCAGCGACAGCATCTGATCCATATATAGCCCCATCTCCGGCAACTCGTGCCATCTCGGCAGACGCAGCCGCGTGCTGCGCCGTATATTCCGTATATCTCGATTGTGCGTCATAATTCCTTTCCGGCCGCGCTCCATACAGGGATAGTACCATAGGTGAGCGTGAGCTTCAAACATAATTCAGCGTTAAATAAAACAGAATTTATCAGTAATCTTGTATAAAAATCAAATTAACCATTGCTAAACCCCGATGATTAGAGTATCATCAGCATATGTTAGATTATAATACTAAATAATATAGTTTTCAAAACTATTTTAAAAATTTTCGTAAATTGCGCTTTCCCGGCACGTCGGAATACTGCGTGTATGCGTATGAAGCTTTAGAGCTCTACGTATTAGGAAGGCATTTAGGCTACGTAGATAGACGGAGGTTATTTTGGAGAATATTAGAGAAATATTGGAGCTGGCGGTCGGCAGATACGGGGGCAACAAGGCGTTTAGGCTTAAGACCGGCAAGGGCGAATACCGTGATATCACATATATCAGATATTACGAGGAAATCAGGTGTCTCGGCGAGGCCTTTCTGGGCAGGGAATTCTCCGGCAAGAGAATTGTCGTGATAGGAAAGAACAGCTATAACTGGTATCTGGCCAACATGGCTACGCTCACTACGGGCAATATCACTGTTCCGCTCGACAAGGAGCTCAAGTATGAGGAGTTCGAGTCGTCACTCATAAGAAGTGAGGCGGAGGTTATATTTTATGACAAGCAAGAGGAGACGGGAGTGCTCAAGGCGCTTGAATCCGGTAAGACCGGTATTAAGTATGCGTTTCCGCTGTTTAAGGCTGAGGATAGAACTGATATTTTCGATCTTACAGTTGAAGGCAAGGAATTAATCGACAGCGGAGCAGACAAGTTCTCAGGGGTGAGAATAGACCCGGATATCGCATCGTTCCTTATATTCACATCAGGTACAACCTCGCAATCCAAGATAGTTATGCTGTCTCAGAGGAATGTTGTGTCCAATGTCGTTAACACTCTTGCATCAGAACCGATATATGCAACAGATATTAATATCGCGCTGCTGCCGTATCATCACACCTTTGGATTGACGTGTCAGTTGGTAATTTTGGCTGCCGGGGCTTGTACGGTTTATTGCGATGGCCTCAAGCATATTCAGCAGAACTTCAAGGAATATAAGGTTTCAATATTTGTAGGAGTACCACTCCTGATTGAAACCATGTACAGCAGAATTCTTAAGAAGGCTGAGAAGGAGGGGATGACCGGCAGACTTAAAACCATGGGTAGATTTGTCAGAGTGCTGGGTAAGGCTCACATCGATATCAGACGTAACGTATTTAAGGGTGTGCTCGAGGCTTTTGGCGGAAACCTCCGCATGGTTATCCTCGGAGCTGCAGCCGCTGATCCTGAGTGCATCAGGGGGTGGCACGACTTCGGTGTTATCTGCCTGCAGGGCTATGGCCTGACAGAGACATCACCTGTGCTCGCTGCTGAGAGACCGGATCACAGAAGACCGGGCTCCATTGGAGTTCCAATAGAAGGGGTCAGCATGGATATTTACGATCCGGATGAGAACGGCATCGGCGAGATAATCGCGCGCGGCGAGAACGTCATGCTCGGCTATTACGAGAATGAGGAGGCGACGAAGGCCTGCATTTACGACGGCTGGTTCCACACAGGTGACCTCGGGTATCGCGACAAGGATGGTTATTTCTACATCACGGGTCGCAAAAAAAACGTGATCGTGCTCAAGAACGGCAAGAACGTTTTCCCTGAAGAGATAGAGCAGGAGCTAAATTCTCTCTCATACAAAGAAGAGGCGATTGTCGCAGGTATTCCGAATGACGGTGATGACCGTGATCCCGTAGTAGCACTCAAGCTAGTGTATAATCCTGAGGATTTTGAAGGCAAAACAACGGAAGAAATTCATAAATCGATAGAGGCTGATGTTGAGAAAATCAACGATAAGCTGCCGACATACAAGCGCATCAAGAGAGTGTACACCACTGACGAGCCTATGGAGAAGACCAGCACGCAGAAGATCAAGAGATTTGTGGAGATACAAAAGATAATCGACGCAGAGAAGGCGGGAAAAGCGGAGAAAGAAAAGAAATGAAAGCTCCGCGCACCCACTGATACACGGAGCTTGGATATATGGCTTCAATTTATGCTTGGATCAGCAGCTCGGCTATCTGCACCGCGTTGGTTGCAGCGCCCTTGCGCACCTGATCTCCTGCGCACCAGAGGTTGATGCCGTTTTCGCACACAAGGTCACGTCTGATGCGACCCACAAACACGATGTCCTGATCGCTAGTATCGATGGGCATCGGATAGCTCATATCGTTCGGCACATCGACCAGCTTGCAGCCTTCTGCGCTTGCAATAGCCTTTCTAACTTCATCGAGATCCAGCCTGCTCTCGGTAATTACGTTGGCGGAGATGGAGTGCGAGCGTTCGACCGGAACTCTTACGCATGTGCAGGATACATTCAGCTCAGGCAAATGCATGATCTTGCGTCCTTCGTTTTGGAGCTTCATCTCTTCGGATGTGTAGAGATTATCCTTGAAGCCTCCGATGTGAGGAATTACGTTGAATGCTATCTGATGCTGAAACACTTTAGGCGGTGTTATAGCTTCGCCTGCAAGCACCTGTCCGGTCTGCTCAAACAGCTCGACAGGACCGCCTGCGCCGGCTCCGCTCACGGCCTGATATGTCGAAGCGTAGATACCCTTGATAGGCGATAGCTTGTTGATAGCATTGATAGCTACAAGTGTGATGATTGTCGAGCAATTTGGATTAGCGATGATGCCGCTATGCTTAAAGGCGTCATAGGGGTTGATCTCCGGTACGACTAGCGGCACATCAGGCTCAAGCCTGTATGCACTCGAGTTGTCGATGTAGGTAGCCCCCGAAGCCTTGATTGCCGGCGTAAATCTGACTGATATGTCGTTCTCGGCAGCGCCCAGTACGAAGTCCAAGCCTTCAAAAGAATCGTCTGTTGCTTCCTGTATCGCGACCTTGCCGTACTTCTCCGTCTGAACCTCCTTGCCTGCGCTTCGCTTGCTGGCGAGTAAACGGAGCTCTGAGAGAGGAAAGTCCTTCTCCTGCAACACCTTGAGCATTTCCTGACCTACGGCACCGGTGGCGCCGAGGATTCCTAATCCGTATTTCTGCATATCTTGTTTCTCCTGCTTCGAGAAGCCGCGACTCTCGAACCCCTTTCTGATGTGATATTTCTATTTTGCGAAGCTCTCGTATAGAACCCTGATGGCCTTTTCAAAATCATCGTTAAACACGCCGATCATGATGTTGATCTCGTCCGCGCACTGCTCAATGATGCGTATGTTGACCTTGTTGACCCCCAGTGCTCCGAAGATTTTTCCTGAGATTCCGGTCTTGTAAGCCATCTGTCTGCCGACTATAGCTATTATGCTGATACCCTGATCGATTTCAGCATCCACACCGCACTCTCGCTTGATAGCAGACAGCACGTCGTACTTGCGGTGCTCTAATTTTGCGGTTGGAGTTACTATGGAGAAGCTGTCAACACCGCTCGGAATCTGTGATATAGGTATGTCGTACTGCTCACAGATGTCGATTACCTTGCGCAGCGTATTGAGGTTGTCTCCTATATTACCCTTGGCGATCTTGATAAGCGAGAAGTCTCGTTTGCCGGTGATTCCGGTGATGAATCTGTGGCTTTCCTCCGGACTCGCCGCGCCGAAACTCTCACGGATAATAGTTCCCGGATTATCGGGCTCGTTGGTATTCCTGATGTTGAGCGGGATATCCTTGGCGCGAACAGGAAACACTGTGTCCTCGTGAAGGACGGCCGCACCCATGTAGGAGAGCTCTCGCAGCTCTGCGTACGTCACGCGCGCGATGCTCTTAGGATTATCAACTATGTGAGGGTCGACCATGAGGATGCCGGACACATCTGTCCAGTTCTCGTACACATCGGCATCCAGCGAGGCTGCGGCAATCGCTCCGGATACGTCGGAGCCACCACGTGAAAACACCTTAATCTCGCCGTTTGGAAGACTTCCGTAGAAACCGGGCATTACAATTCTGTTGTATACCTCGAATATCTCCTTGAAATTCTCCTTGGTCTTGTCCATATCCACTTCGCCGTTGTACTTGAAGCTGATGAGGTCAGCCGCATCGACAAATTGATAGCCGAGGTACTCAGCCATCAGCTTGGCGTTGAGGAACTCTCCCCGGGAAGCCAGATAGTCCATGGAGATTTGTTTATCCAGCTTGTCTCTGATAATCTCGAACTCGCGGTCCAGATCGAGCGTGAGGTGACACTCGGATCTGATATCCATGTAACGCTGCTCAATTATCTCAAAGATGCTGTCATACGATACATCGTATTTGATATGCGCCTTGACCAGATACAGCAGATCTGTCACCTTGTTGTCTTCCGCGGATCTTCGTCCCGGAGCAGATACTACCACCATGCGGCGGTCAGGATCCCGATCGATAATATTCTTAACCTTGGCGAACTGCTCCCCGTCGCTAAGTGAAGAACCACCAAATTTTGCAACCTTAATCATCCGTATTACTCCCTTATTCCGGCCATGAAGAAGCTGTCGTCGCTGCTCTTTGCAGCTATCTCATGAGCTGCTGCGACGCTCATCGGCTCTGTGATTCTGCGCTCTCCATTCTCTCTTACGTAGTATCTGTGCGATTCAATAGCGTTGTCGATGGTTACGTTAATCTTCTTGCTGTCTGCTGCTTTGAAGCCCCATCCGCTCTCGATGTCGAGCACGTCCTGAATTACGGATGTGCCTGTAGGGAATTTACCGGCGCCCTGTCCGTAGAAGGAAAGTGTGCCGATATGGTTGCCTGTCAGGCTGATGAGGTTGTTGTTGGCAGGAACACTTTCCTCGAGTGCGCCCTTGCCGACAAGAGTAGGCTCGACATATGCATAAGCTCCATACTCCGTGAGACCTGCGTTCATGAGGAGCTTGCAGGTATAGCTGTGCTGCCGGAAATACTTGATATCTCCCGCGTTGATGTTCTGTATACCAAATACCGGCACCTCATCCTCGGTAATACTCAACCCGAATGCGAGGTTGGCGGAGATGACGCACTTGCGCTGCGTGTCAAAGCCGCAGATATCCGCAGTCGGATCTTTTTCGGCATATCCGAGCGCCTGCGCCTTGGCTAATATTTCGGTGAAGTCGACAGGCTCGTTATGCATCGTGTCAAGAATGTAGTTGCACGTGCCGTTTACTATTCCGCTGATCGCGAGTATCTCATCGCTTCTCGACTGGCGCCTCAGATTGAAGAGCCATGGTATGCCGCCGCCTGCAGAGGCTGTGAATCGTAATTCCGCACCGTATTGGTCTGCTAGCGCATGGAGCTCGTTCCAATATGCCGCTACGAGGTTCTTGTTAGGTGTTACAACGTGCTTGCCGCTCTTGATAGCAGCAGCTACGTACTCGTATGCAGGATGAAGACCGCCGATGCACTCAGCCACCAGTTCAATCTCTCTGTCATTTATGATGTCGTCATAATCTGTCGTGACGATATCTCCCAGTTCAGCTACTGCACGCCTGTGCAGCACGCGCTTGACCTCTATGTTATCTGCAGTCTTAGCGACTTCGTATGCGCCGCTGCCGACTACTCCGTATCCTAGAATTGCAATCTTCATAATTGTATGTTATGTATCCTCTCTAATATCCATATGTATTATGATTATGGACATTTCTTCTCAAAATCGCAAGTGTCCTTGTGTGAAAAACACTTGTGTTTCTATGAAGAATAATGTATCATAAACGCACAAAATACGCAACAGAAAAGAGAGATAAAATGTTGAATTATATAAGTACAAGAGATGTAAACCACAATGCTTCGTCGTCGCAGGCAGTGCTTGAGGGCTTGGCTCGGGACGGCGGACTGTATGTTCCCGAGGATTTGTCCGAATTAGTACTGGATTATAGGGATGTGATATCCGAAGATTACAGGGGAATGGCAAAAAAAATATTTGGCAAATTCTTTCCTGATTACGGTGAAAAGCTGATAGATTCGATAGTCGAGAGAAGCTACAGAGATAAGTTCAGCGCTGAAGAGATTACACCTCTGGTAAGCGTAGATGGCAGGTATGTGCTCGAGCTGTTCCGCGGACCAACCTGTGCGTTTAAGGACGTAGCACTTTCCGCACTTCCCAACCTCATGTCTGAGGCGGCCAAGCTCAACAATTTCAGCGACGAGATATTGATACTGACAGCTACCAGTGGAGACACCGGCAGCGCTGCACTCCATGGATTTTCGGATGTGCCCGGTATCAGGATTGCCGTGTTCTATCCGGATAAAGGTATTTCCGAGACTCAGAGGCTGCAGATGGTAACGCAGTCCGGGGCAAATACCGAGGCCTTTGGTGTGAGAGGCAACTTTGATGATGCGCAGTCAGGCGTCAAAAGCCTGTTTCGTGAGATCCCAAAGCCGTGCTCAGGAGTCTCGTTATCCAGCGCAAACTCTATCAATATTGGAAGGCTGGTTCCGCAGGTTGTATATTATTTTTCAGCATACAAATCTCTCATCGAGGCCGGGGATATACAGCTCGGCGATGCGGTCGATTATACGGTTCCGACAGGCAATTTCGGAGATATCATGGCCGGATATCTGGCCAAGCAGATGGGGCTGCCTGTAGGAAAGCTGATCTGCGCATCTAACAGAAATGACGTGCTGGCTGAGTTCCTGGAAACGGGACATTACAATAAGAAGAGACATTTTTACAAGACGTCCTCACCTTCGATGGATATTCTAGTATCCAGCAATCTGGAGAGACTGTTGTTCTTCGTCTGCGGTGCTGATAAGACTAAGGCATATATGAAGGAACTGGCTGAGCGTGGAGAGTACCAGATAGGCGAGGAAGAGCTGGCTCGGATAAAGAATGATTTTACAGGCTTTTCCTGCTCTGATGGAGAGGGGGCAGCTGCGATTGGCAAGCTGTTTAAGGATGCCGGCTACCTGATGGATACACATACGGCTATTGCTTGGGCGGCTTCGGACAAATACCTGAAGGCTGCAGGTAATGCGGGTTGCAAGAATGTTGTTCTCTCGACAGCTTCTCCATACAAGTTCACAGGTGCAGTTCTCGCGGCACTTGGTGAGAAGGCCTCGGGTGATGATATGGAGGACATGGAACTGCTCTCCAAGGTGTCGGGAACAGAGATTCCCGGCTCGCTCAGCTCGATATTTGACAAGGAGATAAAGCACAAGGACATCATTGATGTGGAAGAGATGAAGTCCGTAGTCGTGCAGTATGCCGGCAAAGGCAGGGTGTAACAGTGGATAGCAGATATCTTATAGTAGATAAGAAGATCCTTCCCGAATATTTTGAAAAAGTCGTCGAGGCCAGTCGGCTGCTTGCAGAATGTGAGGTGTCGGACATAAGCGAGGCAGTGAGAACTGTCGGTATATCGAGGAGTACCTATTACAAATACAAGGATTACGTGATGGAGCTCAGCGCTCGTAAGACCAGCAAGAGGGCGATTATGTCGTTGCAGCTGCGCCACGAGGCCGGAGTGCTGGAGAAGCTTATACGAGTAATTGCGAGCCATTCGTACAGTATTTGGACGATTAACCAGAGCCCTCCGGTCAATAATATTGCGAATGTTATGCTGGCACTCAACATGGACGATGCAACGTGCGGGCTGGAACGGCTGGTTGCGGACATGAGGGCTGCTGAAGGTATAAAGAAAGCCAATCTTATTGGTGTGGAATAGATAATTTCTATAGTCGTGAAATAGACAATGTTGATTGTTTGACACAATATTATAAATGAGATAGAATTTGTCATGGCGAGAAGGAGTGTTTCACTGGTGAGGCGCTCCTGATTTTTATAGTGTTAGTGGAGGTAAGATGGATTTTAAACAAATTGAAGCTTTTGTTAATGTAGTAAGATTCAAGAGCTTTAGTCGTGCCGCAGATGCAACGTTCTTTACACAGCCTACCATAAGCACCCACATCAGTTCACTCGAGAAGGAGCTCAACACTAAGCTCCTTGATCGAAAGGGACGGACTGTAGAGATGACCCCACAGGGACAGAAATTCTACCAGTACGCCGTAGAGATGGTGAATGCACGAGCTCAAGCCATCGAAGCTCTGGATAGCGGAGATGACAATTTAGACGGAGTTCTCGAGCTGCAGACATCAACGGTTCCGGGTATAGCATTTCTCCCTGAGATTGTTCGCAAATTCAGCGAAGTACACCCTTTCACTCAATTCTACATCGAGATGAACGACAGTAAGGCCACTGTCGAGAGTCTCATTGAGAGGAGAGGCGAGATCGGATTTGTCGGCGAATACGTAGCGGAGCCGGGTATCGAAGTCAATGAGATATTTACTGATCGTCCGGTGCTGCTTGTTCCGGGAAGCTATGATACGGATAAGGATACAATTATGATGGACGAGCTGTCCAAGCTGCCGTTTATCTGGAGGGAAAACGGTTCGGCAACTCGAAAGTCATTCGAAGATACGGCTGCTTCAAGGGGCTATGACAAAAACAACTTTAGAGTAGTGTCAAGAACCAACGACCTCAACCTGATCATGCGCCTTGTTGCAAACGATGTCGGAGTATCAATATTGTCCGAGCGCACTGTCGGCAGGATTGTCAAAGGTGATGAGTTCAAGGTGCTCAAGATAGAGGGCTTTGACAAGCTGCGCAGCTTCTACATGATTACGCTCAAAAACGTGTTCTTATCGCCTGTAGCAGAGGCTTTCAGAAAGTTCGTGCTCGAGCATGCGGATAAGCATTAGCAGTCGATTGCTTGACTTAGGTATTGAAATACATTAAAAAAGGGTGATAGATATATGAAACAGCGGAAGTTCGTTTAGGCGGCTTTTTTTGTTTCATTTTTTCTGTTCCATTCCTCTCTGTCGGGAGCATTGGAATAGATAAATGCGGTTCCTGTTCCTCTCTCCGTAATCTCGGAATACATAAACGGAACGGCACATCTTCAATATCCGCAAGGGATCAGAAACAGACTAAGTAAGGATTCAGTATATTACCGTTGGTGTTTATCCCATCGTAGAGGCCAAGTTCGGTAAAGTCTCGACTGCAGGATGGGAACGGGTGAAGAGCGGTATAGGCCGGGTTTCGCTTGACTATGTAAAATATGTTTAATTTTTTATCCGCCTGTCGGCTGTCCCACGGGATGGTCGATAGGCTTTTTGTTTTAAGAAGCCTAAATGTAATGGGGGTATAAAAATTTCTAAAATAGTGTTGACATCGTGCAAAGAACGTGTATAACACAGTTATTGACATAGTGTCAGCCGGAGAGCGGCATGGACGCGGAAATGAGACAAAGGAGGAGCTTCAAGAGATCCTGATTGCCCACCCGGATGCGGAGTTTGTGCAGCTTCAGATCAATTATGCGGATTGGGATAATCCTGCGATCCAGTCGCGCGGCGTATATGAGGTTGCAAGAAAGTACGGAAAGCCCATTGTTGTCATGGAGCCGTTGAAGGGCGGACTTCTTGCTAATCCACCGGAGCAGGTTACAAACATCCTTAAGGACTATGCGCCGGAAATGTCAACCGCCTCTTGGGGAATTCGCTTTGCTGCAAATCTTGAAGGGATTCTCGTAGTTCTTTCTGGCATGAGTGACGCCTCTCAGATGGATGACAACATCTCCTATATGAAGGACTTTAAGGGCTTAGCTGCTGATGAGGAGGCATGTCTTATGAAGGCAAGAGATGAGCTTGCCCGCATTCCGTTGATCCCATGCACGACATGTAATTATTGTGCGAAGGTATGCCCAACGGAAATCGGGATTTCGGGTTCGTTTACTGCCAAAAATATCTATACGCTTTTCAACAATCTTGAGCGAGCAAAGTTACAGGAGAACTGGCTTGTAAAAGGACAAGGAAGAAAACAGGCGGCGGAGTGTATCAAATGCGGAAAATGCGAACAGGTATGTCCGCAGCATATCAAGATCAGAGAGGAACTGGCTGTGATCGCCGAAGAGTTTGGACAGAAAAGACAGGAGAATTGATGAAAAAAGCGCTGCAGCTGTTGATATTTCAACAACTACAGCGCTTATGGTTTTGTCTGCCGTCTATAAGGATTAATATCTTTCCGTTATCCTTCCGCTGTAGCAAGACAATTGAAACGAGAAAGGCAAATATACAGCTATTTGTTAAGAATCTCGATGTAATGCGAGGTGCGCTTCTTGAACCTGCCGATGACTGCATTTTCACAACCTTTTTCTCCAAGCTGGTATTGCAGTCTCTCCAGCTCCGGCTCCTTGACAGCCAGCAGCAGCCCACCGGAGGTCTGCGGGTCGTAGAGCATGTCGATCTGCTCCTGTTTGAGACCGACGCTGTAATCCATTACGTCCCCTGACAGGAAGGCCATGTTGTTGTGAGCTCCGGCTGGCAGGATTCCCTGTGCTGCGAATTCAAGTGCGCGATTCATGAGCGGGATTCTCTCGGTGAAAACTTCCAAAGTTACATCACCTGCCTTAGCCATTTCTGCGCCGTGACCTAACAGACCAAATCCGGTGATATCCGTGCAGCCGTCAACCTTGACACCTGCCGTTGCCTCAAATGCGTATTTGTTGAGCTCAGCCATCGTCCTGCTTAGCTCATCGCTCTCTGATTTATTGAGAAAATCAACCTTATCGGCACTCGTAAGCACACCAGAGCCGATCTTCTTGGTGATCACGAGATAATCCCCCTCAGATGCACTGTTGCTGAGTATGTCGTCCGGATGAGCAAAACCTGTTACGCTGAGTCCGTACTTAGGCTCCTTGTCATTGATGCTGTGTCCACCGGTAGTCATCGCACCGGCTTCGTTTACCTTGTCGTTGCCACCTTCGAGGATAGCTTCAACTGCAGCGAGAGGAAGCTTCTCGGGGAAGGTGAGCAAATTCATAGCCAGCTTAGGGGTACCACCCATAGCGTAGATGTCGCTGAGCGAGTTGGCTGCAGCAATCTGACCGAACATATATGGGTCATCCACGATTGGTGGGAAGAAGTCGATGCTGTTGATGATCGCAACGTCATCGCTAACCTTGTATACACAGGCATCGTCACTGCTGTCAAAACCGACCAACACGCGCTCGTCACGAATCTTTGGCAGCTTAGACAGTATATCGCTTAGGACTCCCGGCCCTATCTTGGCTCCTCAACCGCCTGCTGTGGTCATCTCTGTAAGCTTGACATCCTCGAGTGCCATCGGTATGGCACAGCAGGTTTTCTTTTCGTTTTCGCCCATTATCCTGATACCTCTTTCTATTGGTATTTCGAACCCTTCGTATCACCTCGGACGGAGGTGCTTTTATCATGACTCGCGGATTGTCAGGTAAGACAATCTCCTGCGAAGGGATATTATGCTGTTGTTTATTTTGTCTGAGCGAGAATCTTGACGGCTGCAACAGCGGTATCGATCTCCTCTTCAGTGTTGAAAGGGCCAATCGAGAATCTGACTGTACCCTCCGGGAAGGTTCCGAGAGACTTGTGCGCAAGCGGTGCGCAGTGCAGACCGACTCTCGTGCTGATTCCGTACTCATGCTCCAGGTTGAATGCGCAAATACCGTTGTCTTTATTAAGAAAGTCCACCGAGATTACGCTCACCCTGCCTTCGACTGTGGGCAGACCGGCGAGATGAATTTCTTCGACATCCTTTAGCCCATCGAGCATCCTGGCTGATAACGCTTTCTCGTGTTCGTGTACCTTTTCGAAATTCTCCTCCAGCCATCGGAGCGCTGCGTGCAGTCCGAATATTCCCGGCAGATTGAGAGTTCCGCTCTCGAACCTGTCCGGCAGCTCAGATGGCATATCTGCCATGTCTGAATGGCTGCCTGTACCGCCGGAAACCAGCGGATTGATTTCATCCTTGATCTCAGGATTAATCAGCATAACTCCAACTCCCTGAGGTCCGAGCAGTGACTTGTGACCGGGAACAGTGAGTCCGTCGATATGACACTTCTGCATATCGATTGGAGTATTGCCGGCAGTCTGTGCTGCATCGACGATGAAGATGACGCCCTGTTCATGACATCGTTTGCCGACCTCCTCTATAGGAAGCAGTGTACCGCTGACATTGGATGCGTGCAGCATTACGACAGCGCGTACGTCCGGAGTTATCATGGCTAACGCGTCTTCAAGCTCCAGCTCCCCCAGTTCGTTGCACGGCATGCAGTCGTATTCAATCACACCGTCCTGCTGCAGCTGATGGAGCGGCCTGTATACAGCGTTGTGCTCCACGTGTGTGGTGAGGAATTTGTCTCCCTTTCCGGCGAGCCCCTTAATCAAGAAGTTGAGGCTGTAGGTATTGCCCGGTGTAAATATTGCGTTGCGCGCGCCATAACCGTTCATCAGCTTGTCAATGAGCTCTCTGGTCTCGAGCACAACCTCGGCAGCCGAATATGCCTTTTCGTATCCGCCGCGGTTGATATTGCTGCCGACCTTGGTCATATATTCATAAACTGCCTCCGCAACCTCCTTAGGCTTAGGGTACGAGGTCGCTCCGTTATCAAGATAAATCATCGAAAACCTCCTTGGTAATACGGTCCAAAATAATCTGATACACTACTAAAAATCAATCGCTACATTTTTATTTGATTATATTATAAATATTCAAATTTGAATAAGCCGGGGGTGATATTTACAGGGCACACACAGTGTAATTCGTTTGCTACGATAAGCTTCATTTATTGTATTTTACGTAAACTCAAGTGTTGAAGGCTGTAGACTTTGATGCTATAATGACGAGGTATGTAACTTGGGGGTGGATAGGTGCTGGTGTGCCTTACGGTCTTCAAAACCGA
>ERZ773037.477-NODE-477-length-21869-cov-8.212662_pt1 | contig 21869 bp, 15 predicted proteins | sample MGYA00511466_ERZ773037 | MGnify/ENA primary metagenome ERZ773037 (study PRJEB29015, sample SAMEA2738146) | human oral metagenome | biome: human oral; feature: human-associated habitat; material: saliva | place: China | collected 2202 ... | reverse complement strand
TTGATACTCTTACTCTCGCTTCTGTATCACTTTTTTCTTTCACTTCAACAATTTTAGTATTTTTTACTCTATCAACAACAGATAACTTCAATATATTAGTTTTATCTTCTTTTAATAATTTTTCTATTTTCTCATCTTTTTCTTTTCTCTCTTCTTTACTTGAATAATAAATATAATTATTTGCTTTTACATAATCATCTTTTTTAAAGGCATCTATAAATCCTTGAACAGCTCCTTCTGGACTACTTGCTCCTGCTTGATTATTAAAAAACATAAATATTGCTGCAACTACTATTAATAATGCCGCTGCAATAGAACTTATTATTATAAGTTTTTTATTGTTTTTATTTGATGAAATATTGTTTGTTGTAGTATTATATGGAACATTATTTTGATTTTGTTGATTGCCAAATTGTACATCTTGTTGATTATAATTTCCGTATTGTTGGTTATTATATTGACCATTCGGTTGATCATAGTTTCCATATTGTTGGTTATTATATTGATTATTAGGTTGGTTATAGTTTCCATATTGTTGGTTATTATATTGACCATTCGGTTGGTTATAATTTCCGTATTGTTGGTTATTATATTGGCCATTCGGTTGGTTATAATTTCCGTATTGTTGGTTATTATATTGACCATTTGGTTGATTATAATTCCCGTATTGTTGGTTATTGTACTGACCATTTGGTTGGTTATAATTTCCATATTGTTGGTTATCATACTGACCATTTGGTTGATTATAATTCCCATATTGTTGGTTATTATATTGACCATTTGGTTGGTTATAATTCCCATATTGCTGGTTATTTGTATCTGAGTGTAAGTCTTTAGATTTATTATTTTTCTCCATACAACTGATTTCTCCTTAAAATTACTCTATACTTAAAATAAAGTTAAAACTTGTCTTAAATATTATACTTAAATTTAAATATCTTGTCAAAACTTCTTATATTCTAATAAAAAAGAGAGGATAAACACCTCTCTCTTTAGTATAATAACTTTTAAATTTCTAATAGTTATTCTTACTTTTTATTGAAAATCTTTCTCGTCCCCAATAATCCAATCTTTTTTCCTACATTTTCTATATGTTATAGGACCCATAATAGGTGATAAAACACCCGCTATTAATACTCCTCCAATAATAGTTAACAGTATTCTTCCAATAACTTGGAAAAAACCTCCAATATGATACATATTATTTAGTAATCTTCCCATAAAACTACCTTTATACCAAAATAGTGAAAATGGATAAAAGAATGCTGCAACTAATGTTAATACCCATGTCAATACTTCGACTATAGTGTCTGTAATCGCTAAGTTAAAAGCTGATGATATAAATACCTCATACACAAAATAACAAATAGGCATTACTATAATTAAATGAACCAACTTTCTTTTCCAATAATCAGGATGTAAATATGAATAGATTCCTTTAGTACGTGATACTGCATCTTTCGAACCATTATTACTTGGTGGTGCTACATATTTTTTTTCTGTCATTTCCCTCTCCTACTATACTTTCTTAAATTTTTGCACTTTCTATATCTTCATCTGTTATTATACTCAAATCTGCATTACTATCTTCTAATAATCTTAAAGCTAGTTTTCTAGTTAATTTTTCATTTTGATTTCTTATCCATCTACCATTACTATTATCATTACTACGTTCATAATTATGTATTACAAATTCTCTGTATTTTTCAACATTAACTTTATATTTTTGTTTTTCTAGCTCCATTAACCCTATTTGAATTAATTCATCTATTGTATAATCTTCAAAATTAAAATCATTAGGTATTCTACTACGCAATCCTTCATTTGTTTTTAAGAAATTCATCATATCATTAGTATAACCCGCGAAGATAATTACGATATCCTGACGATTATCTTCCATAAATTTTAAAATTTCATTTATAGCTTCTTTCCCAAAGTCATTTTCTCCGCCTGTAGAAAGCGTATATGCCTCATCGATAAACAATACTCCCCCTAAGGCAGACTCAAGAACTTCTCTTGTTTTTTTAGCTGTTTGTCCTATATATGAAGCTACTAAATCCGATCTAGAAGTTTCAACGAATTTATCTGATTTTACAAGCCCTTTTTCATATAATAACTTACCTAACAAACGTGCTACTGTAGTTTTTCCTGTCCCAGGATTTCCTAAAAACAGTGAATGTAACGTTAATGAAGAATTATCTAAACCTTGTTCTTTTCTAAGTTTATTCATTTGAGCTATTGCTATAAACTCTTTTACTTCTGCTTTCGCCTTTTTTAAACCTATCATTTCTTCTAGTTTTTCAAAAGCTGTTTTTTCTCCAAAGTAAACTATGTCAATTTGTTTATCCAACAATACATACTGGTTATTTTCATTTACAAAGAAATCACCTTTATCATAATCATATTGGAATAATCTTAATGATTGAACATTAAATTCAGCACTACGTTCTATTTTTATAGGTGGCTCTGCCAAGTTTCCTATATTTATCGTATTAAACCTCATCTCACTATTATTAGTAACAAATATGTTTATCTTTCCATTTTCACGACCTAAAATAGATATCTCATTTCCTATAAATTTTGTATTATCTTTAACAAAGACATTTTCCTCAAAAACTGAGTATTTATCTATAGTTACTGTTGAACCAAGCATATTTATTGAAGTTATACGCATATTAGACATTGCTACTTTTGAATTTACAATATACAACGAACTATAATACTTAGGCTGGTTTATTGTTACAGAATCTATTTCTACATCCGCATCTTTTATAACTACACAAGGATTGTCTTTCTCTACAAAACCTCCTACTAAAAAGTTATTAAACATAGTTACTTTTGAATTATTTTTTATATTTATTACATTACCCTCATAATACTCTAATGTGCTATTGGTAATCGATGCTTTTGAATTAGTTACTACCAAATTAGTATTTATAACCGAAGCATTAATTGTTACATCTGAATCCTCTATATATGAACTACACTTAGCTTCAGAATTTACACGAAAGCAAACATTATCTAACCTAGCTCTAGATTCTTTAAGAATATATACTAATGGATATAGTTTTCCTTCTTTTAAATTTTCTATTATTATATTTTCTCCAATAAAATCAGATTTTTCTTTAATATTAAGAGCATTATTTTCTTCTGCATTTATACGAATAATTACATTTTTTAACGTAACCTTAGCGCCTTTTGTTACGAAAAAACCAGTAGCAATTATTGGAGCATGTTGAATTTCAATATCAGAATTAAAATCTACATTCCCTATAATTGCAATATTTTTATTTACAACAATATTTTTATTACTCTCATAATAATAATTTTTTTCAATCTCTATAGTATCTCCATCACTCGCCGCTTCTATAGCATCTAACAATTCCCATGTTGTTCTTTTTTTTATTATTGAAGAATCATCTGGTCCAACTTTATAATAATTCATTCCACTAAAAACCCTTTACCTTTTTGTATTTGTAATACTAAATATTATAATACTTTCTTTCCTAAATTGTCAATTCTACCCATAATTCACATACAAATATTTATACAGTTTTACTGTTAAATATAATCTATTTTTATAATATGATTTATGAAAAATAAAAACAGCAATAATTACTAGTTTTTTAACTAGTAACTATTGCTTATTTTCACTTTTTTATTTATACATTATCAAGTATATTATTAACTTTCTATGAATATTTTAGGTCAATATACCATCTATTTTTTACTTTTTTCAACAATAACCTTTTTGATTGTCTATTCCTATTAGAATCTGGTTTTTCTTTCAACAAAGCATAAGGTTCTTTCCCATTTTCTTCTACTATTCTATCTATTTCTAAATCTTTAGAAAAAAGATACATATTTCTATATATGGCCTTGCTTATATGCATTTTGCTTTTATCTTCTTTTTTTACTTCTTCTTGTAATTCTTTTCTAACTTCTTCCCTCTTTTCACTACAAGCATAGTAAACATAATCACTAGCTTTTAAATAATCTTCTTTATTTATTGCATCTAAAAATTTTTGAGATACTTCTTCAGGTGTTTTCGCCCCGTAAGCATTAGATGAACGAATAAAGAAAAATATTCCCGCTATTATAACAACCAACAATGTTAAAATGATTGTTATATTTTTTTTATTTATCCATTTAGACTTTTTATTCTGTTGCTTATTATTCTCTTCACTTAACTGTGAGTCATTATTTATCTTATTGTCATTTTTAATATTATTATCTTGATTTTCCATGTATACTTATCTCCTTTAGTATTTACACATAAAATTACATTATGTCGCAGTACCACCTGTCGTCTACCTTTTTCATCTTAAAATCACTATAGATTATTTTTCCAGGTTCGCCCTCTCGTTTTAACGTCACCCTTGCTTCATCGCCTAGTTCATCTACACTAACTATCTTATAGTCTTTATATGTCTTATACATATGTCTATGTAAACTAGTTTGTATTTTATCTTTATCTTTTAATTCCTTTTTTACATCTTTTCTTATATCATCATTTTCATAATAAACATAATTACTAGCTTTTTCATGGTCGTCTGAATTTACCGCTTCTACAAATCCTTGAGCCGCTTCCTGAGATGTTTTTGCTCCTACAGTATTATTCGAACGTATAAAGAGAAATACTACCGCTATCAAAGCAACCGCTAAAGTTAGCACAATAGTTACTGTCTTCTCATTTAAATATTTTGATTTTATTTTTTTGTTAGACTGTCCATCATTGCTTTCTTTCTCTAACTGAGAAGCATTTTCTATTTGATTCTCAAGTTCATTGCTTTTATTTTCATTATTCTGCACAATACTATTCTCCTTTATTTATTTTCGTAAAATATCTTAAAATAATTATAGAGTGACTTATACAAATCACTCTATATTCCATTTTTAATACATTTAACTAAAATTCTATTTTTGTTTCCTCTAAAACTTTTTGAGCTTCTTCAAATATGCCTTCTATTACATCTTTAACTGGTCTTATTTCATTTACTAAACCAGCGATTTGTCCTGACATTATAGATCCATTTTCCACATCACCTTCATAGGCTGCTTTTCTTAATGAACCTAATGTTAATTCTTCTAATTCCATTAGAGTTGATGATTTTTCTTCTAATTCATGATATCTCTTAGTTAATTCGTTTTTTATACCTCTTACTGGCGCTCCAAATTTTGTACCAGTTAATGTTGTTGAAGTATCTACCGCTTCTATAATAGCATTTTTATAATTTTCTGAGACTGGACATTCTTCAGTAGCTAAGAATACTGTTCCCATTTGAACTCCACTTGCACCTAAGCAATATGCCGCAGCTACTCCTCTTCCGTCTGCAATACCTCCTGCAGCAATAACAGGAATATTTACTGCACTAGTTACTTGAGGTAAAAGAGCCATAGTAGTACTTTCACCTACGTGCCCACCTGCTTCCATACCTTCTACAACAACAGCATCACAACCCAGTTCTTCCATTTTTTTAGCTGCTTTTACTGATGGAATAACTGGAATTACTTTTATTCCCGCTTCTTTTAATTTTGGCATATATTTTCTCGGTGTTCCTGCCCCTGTTGTTACGATTCCTACACCTTCTTCAATAACTACATCGATAATCTCATTTATATTATGCATCATTAACATTAAATTAACCGCAAATGGTTTATCTGTATGTTTTTTACAATTAACAATTTCTTCTCTTAATTGTTCTGGACTCATTCCACCAGATGCAATTATTCCCAGTCCTCCAGCATTAGATACAGCTGATGCTAGTTGATATCTTGCAATTTGTGCCATAGCACCTTGAAATACTGGATATTTTATCCCTAATAATTTTGTTATTGTCATAATCAATCTCCTTTATGCTTTTTAATTTTCCTTGCTTTTCTATGTCTTTATATTATATCAAGTTTTTCTTGTTTTTAAAAATAGTATCCTAAAATACTAGAGAATTTATTAAATAAAAGAGAGTAATTCTTAATTAATATGAATTACTCTCCCAGAGTGTATTAAAATACAAATTTAGCAATTAAATAACATACTATCATTAAAATAGTTGATGATAAGAAACAAGCTATAAACACACGCATACCACGTTCTTTTATAACTTTAAAATTAACACTCATTCCTAATGCTGTCATAGCCATACCTAAAAAGATATATGCTGCATCAACAAAATATGGTGCTAACGGTTTTAAAAAGCTAACGTAACTTCCTAAAATACTCATAGAGACAAAACCAATAATAAAGTATGGCATTGGCATCTTACCTTGAGCATCATCATTACTACGGCGATTAATCACAAATAAAACTATTGCAACTACAATAAGCATAAGTACACGAGATAATTTAGCAAGTATCGCAGTATCAAGAGCTACTTGACCTCCTGCGCCACCTGCAGCAACAGCGTGAGCTATTTCATGCAAGCTGCTTCCTGTAAAGATACCATAGTTATAAGCTTCTAATCCTAAATATGGTTTTAATGTTACTTCTATTAATGTAAACACCGTTCCTAATATAGCTACTACCGCAACAGCTAGTACACTATTATCTGTTTTAGCTCTTAGTTGTCCACTTACACCCATTACCGCAGCAGCCCCGCAAATACCACAACCACATGATGATAATAAAGCTAGTTCATGATCAACTTTAAAAATTCGACACATTGTATAAGTAAGTACTATCATAAATAAAACTACAAAAAAGGCTAAAAGTAATGTTTTCTTACCTTCTGTAAGTAATTTATCTAATGCTAATTTAAAACCTAATAAAATAATTCCAAGACGTAAAAACTTATTACTTATAAAAGGTATATCTCCTTTAGTTTGAGCTTTTAAAGATTTTGATAACTGCAACACCATACCTATTACTAAGGCTATAACTAAGTGCCCGAATAATTTTAAAGCTGGTAATGTAGCTAAATACTTAGCACCGAATGATACTACTGTAGTTATCAGTAATGTATAATAAAAATTAAAACTCTTAAATCTATCCACTTATTTTTCCCCTTTATTTTATACTAAAAAGTTTATTAAGACATTTCTTTTTTTATTATACTTCTTACATTATTTTGATTCAAGGTACTGAAAAAAATAATATCCTTTTAATTTTTTTTAAGTTTTATAACTTAAAATATTAAAAAAATAATTAACTAGGAGTCAGACCATGAAAAAGAAACTCACAACAATACTTTTGACAACAACCTCATCCCTTCTTTTATTGACAGCTTGCTCAGCACAAAAAACTGACAACACAGCAAGTAACCCTACAAGTACTATCTCTTCTGGAGATGTGAAGACAACTTTATCAAAAATAGACAACACTAAATGGAAGTATAACTCTTCTGATAATGTCTACTATCAAGTAGGTATTTCTTATGCCGCAAATAAAACAAGCGATAACCAAACATTAAGTATATTTGTTCCTGGAGAATATTTAACAGCAACTGATAATGGAGATGGTACATATACTGCTACATTTAATACTGATGCTAAGGTTGGTAATTATACTAGCAAGACTGCCCCTGTCGTAATACCAATTAATACACCAGGTTATTCTTCTATGGCAGCTTTAACTGATTATTCAAATGAAGCAGCTACTTATACTAAAGAAGGGTTTATCTATGTTTCTGCAGGATTACGTGGCCGTGATTCTGGCGCTCCTGCTGGTGTAACAGATGCTAAAGCAGCGATCAGATACCTGCGCTATAATAATGAATTAGTAGGAAGTAGCAACTCTATCTACGTTTATGGAATGAGCGGTGGTGGTGCTCAAAGTGCTATTTTAGGTGCAAGTGGAGATAGTGAACTATATACACCTTACCTAAAAGAAATTGGTGCTGTTGAAGGTGTCAGTGATTCAGTTGATGGTGTAATGGCATGGTGCCCTGTCACAAACCTTGACTACGCAAACGAAGCATACGAATGGAAGATGGGAAGCGCTCGTGAAAATCTAAGCGATGATTCTCAAAAACTATCTAACTCATTAGCTACAGAATTTGCTAATTACATTAACAAGTTAAATCTTAAAGATGGTAATGGTAATACATTAAATTTATCTGAATCAAGTAGTGGAATCTACCAATCAGGAAGTTATTACGACTATATAAAATCAACTATTGAAGACTCTTTAAATAAATTTATCGAAGATACTACTTTCCCTTATACTCCAAGTTCTTCTGGAGGAATGAGAGGCCCTGGTGGTGGAACTCGTTCAGGTGGAGCCCCTGGTGGTGTTTCTAGAAGTACTCCTGGCGGAACACCTCCAAGTAATAACTCAAACTCTTCTGAGTCAAACTCATCAAGTTCTACACCAATAGAACAAAGGGATAATGTTAAACGTAATAACTCATCATCAGGCTTAACACTTTCAGGAACTTATAATTCTGTAGAAGATTATATCGCTGCCCTTAACAAAAACAAAACATGGGTAACTTATGATTCTAATACTAAAAAGGTATCTATTACTAGTGTTGCAGACTTTGTTTCTCAACTAAAAACACCATCAAAAGATTTACCTGCTTTTGACGCTTTAGATAAATCACAAGCTGAAAACCAACTATTTGGATACAATAGTAAGGGAGCTCACTTTGATAGTACTCTAGCTAACTTATTAAAAGATACTGACTACTATAATTCTTACAAAGAAGATCTTGAAAAAACAGACAGTGTTGGTAACAAGGTTCAGACAAGGGTAGATATGTATAACCCTATGTATTACTTAACTAATTACTACCAAGGTTATAAAAAATCAACAGTAGCTAAAAATTGGAGAATTCGTACAGGTATTAATCAAGGAGATACGGCTCTTTCAACAGAAGTAAACTTATCTCTAGCTTTAAAACAATATGGTGACTTAAATGTTGACTTTGAAACTGTTTGGGGTCAAGGCCATACCGAAGCTGAGCGTACTGGTAAATCTTCAACAAACTTTATTGAATGGGTAAAATCTAATAATAAATAAAAAAAAGGACGTGAAATTTATCACGTCCTTATTTTACATTCACTATTGCATTTTTTCTCCCGCCTTATAAACATCATCCAATAGCTTATTTATTTCTTGTTTTATCTCTTTTTCATACTTACTCTTTTCTTCTTCTGTTAACTCTCTACTTGGGTTATCTTTACCTTGATCAATAGAGCTACCATTTATATTCATATTTTTATCAAAAGTTATGAGGTTGCGGTATCCACCTATATACACAAATATTTCTTTAGCATCCGTAGGGGATTGAATAATAAATTTTACTTCCCCTTTAGTTTCTAACACCGGTATTCTATCCATCATCTGCAAATCATAATCATCTACTTCGTATCCCGCTTTTCTCACCTGTTCTGCATATCTTGTTGTATTCATTAGTCTGTCAAGTTGTTCATACTCATTACCTTTATTATTTTCTCTAGTTAAGACTTTAGGGGCTGCTAATGTATCATACAAAATCACTATTACTGGAGCTATAAAAAACAATAATAATATTACTTTAAAAATTCTACTCAATATGTCTTCCTCTTACTTCTTTATTCTTTATATACATCTCTTTAAATATCTTTTTCTAACACCAATATACATTTCGTATTAAAAGGTACTTCATCTAATATAAAATATTTTTGTAAATACTGTAAATAACTCTCATCTTTTTCTTCTATTATGCTAGATACTTTGAAGTTTAATGGCTTAAGTAACCACTTTTCTAAATAATCTTGAATATTGTATTCTTCTTTACTTTCTCTTTCAAGTGATTGCAAGCCCCAAACCACATGAAATATAACTTCATATGCTTCTTTCTCTGTAGTTTTGTATTCTTTATTATTAATCTTTTCTACATTTTGTATAATTGAATTTTCTTTAAGTTTTTTAACCCATCTATCAACTTCTTTACTAGCTTTTTCACTTTTCATATTTATTGTATATAGGTTATCCGAATTGTTATTGGCCCAATCTCTTATAATAAGTTTTCCATCTTTTTTTAAGTTTCTATGTATTTGTTTTAATACTTTAGTTCTCTCAGGGCGAGAAATATAACTTATTATTTCATGAAAAACGCTTGACATAAAAATAATATCATATTTTTCTTTACTTTTCGCTAAATTTTCATCTGTAATAACATCGATATTTAAATTAGCTAATTCATTTTGTACTGTAGGTGAAATATCATAAGCATAGTATTTCGCACCTGTTTGTTGAACACTTTTAATAAACTCAGGGGAAATTCCTGAACCATAATCAAGTACCTTAGTTTTTTTCTTTAAATAAGGTTTTAATACATCGAATTTAGATAAGGCTATTTTATTCATACGTGTGATATATGTATTTTTATCATTATTATAATTTTCCATTTTTTCCCTCTTATTCTTTATAAACATTTATTTCATCAATTTATTTTTCTTAGTAACTACACTGAAAAACTCTATTGCAAAGTCTTTTTAGCTTCTTTTTCTACTTTTCGTTAATTATACTATACCTTATACTATTTATCAAAATTTGACTTCTTAATTTATAGTCTACATAGACTGTGAACGCAAAAAAAATACCAAGCACATTATGTACTCAGCATTTTTTTAATCTATTTTATCTATCCTAATAATAAGAATAAGTAGTGGGCTATTATACCAGCTACTATACCACCGATTGTATGTGAAATTATAGCTTTTGAAGATAATTTTCTTACTCCTAAAGCATCCATCATACCGATATGTGTACTTAAGTATCCACTCCAACACATACCCATCGCTGTAAATACTGCAATATCGTTAGCTCCTATAAGTCCACTTTTCAGGAACTCTGGCACTAATGAGATAGCACCACCAACAGCTCCTAATGCAGTTATTGGGAAGGCTATTGCTTCTGCTGATTTGAATCCAAATAATGGTTCAAGAATAAATGTTAATTTTTCTCCTAACCATGGTAAGAATCCTACACCTTCATAAGCTGCACCAGTATAACCATCTGCTGGCATCTTGAATGTTAACATCATTACAAATGTACAAACTATAAGTACCCCTGGTATAATTGCTAATCCCATTTCAACCCCTGTTTTACCACCTTCTAATAAAGTATCTAAAACACGTTGGAATGTATTTCCATCTCTTATTATTCTTACTTTTTCTGGTGAATCATCATCATTTGTTATTTCAACAACTGGATCATTTGCTTCATCACCGTAATATTTTTTAGTTTCTCTAAGCATTAAGCGTACACTGACAATACTACCAATAATTGCCCCTATATTACCTATAATAGCTGCTTTAATATATCCATCACCTTGTCCCATCATAAACATTGTTACGATAAGCCCCATACCGAAAGCTGTACCTAAGTTACATAACGCTGGTACTTGGTATTTTTTGAAAAACGAAACAAATCGTTTATCTTTCGCAAATGGAATAATCGCAGGGTTGTCTGATAAATATGTTGCAATTGCCCCAGTTACACTAGCCCCTGGCATTCCCCAAAGAGGCCTCATCAAAGGTGCAAATATTTTATTAATTAAAGCTATCGCTCCGAATTCTGATAAAAGTGCACTTATTGCACCCGCTATAACAGCCATCGCCATAATAAAGAATACTGTGTTTAGTAGTAAATCATGAGCTGTTGCCATCATAGTTTTAAACATTAATGGTGTTCCCATTTTATGAGCCATTAATCCGAATATTAAAAAGAATATTCCTAAGAAAACATATGTTTCCAAGCTTATCGCCTTTTTAACTATTTTCTTATCTTTTCGCCTATCATTTTTGTCCCTAGACATAAAAATCATCCTTCCTTTATTTTATTTATTATGAATTTGATTTATCTTTTTGTTCTCTGTTCTACTACACCCTTAAATATATTATAACATTTTTCATATTATGCTGGCAACTATTTTAATATTATGTTAGATTAACTCACATGAGGATTTTTTCATTTTTTTAGAGTTCTGTTAAACAACATCTTTTCAAAATAATATTTTTTTAGATTTTTTATTATTAAACCACATTATTTTTCATGTATTTATAAACCTTTAGCGACTTTAACATTATTGTTTTCTGTAATACCTAAATTATATTACAGTATTGTACTTGTTATATTTTAATTTTTGTTAGTTTATTTAAAGTTTACATACTCTATTTAAGCTGCATAATTTTTGAAAGATTTTCCTTAAAATTACTAAGTAGTTTCTTTGCATTAAAACGCTCTTTTTGATAGAATATAATGGCAATGAAAGACAAACTAGGAGAAAAAGGTATTTTATGAAGAAGAATAAAAATAATAATAAAGTTTTAAAGTTTTCTATTAGAAAGCTTTCTTTTGGTGCGGCGCCTGTTATTATTGGTGCCTTAATTTTTGGTAGTTTTGTACCAACTGATGTTCATGCCGCTGAGACGAAAAGCACTAATGTTAAGTTCACTTACTTAGCGGAAAATGAATTAACAGAGGCAGAAAAAACCTTAATTAAGAAAAGCGTCCCTAATGACATAAATGAGGGCGAAACTTATTATATGGTTTATAAAAAAGAAGCTAACTGTACGCACAAAGAAGATAAAAATTCAACAGAGGTAAAAACATTACCTAACACTGGTCAAAGTTCACTTCCTCTAGCTGGATTAGGTCTAGGTTCTGCTGTTCTTGTAGTACTTTTACTTTCTAAAAAACATAGAAATAAAGTGCTAAGTGTTGTATTAATTGGAGCAATGGGTCAAAGTATAGTTTTACCTTATGAATCATTTGCTTTTGAGAATAAACAACTTGTTCAATATAACAATCAAAAAGTCATTAATAATTCTAGCGAATTAGCTAATGGTGTTATTGATATTGATGGATATTGTTATGTTGGTTACTTCACCCTTAAAGATTTAAACTCTTTACCTACTTCATCTAATAAAGACGATGTGAAAACAATAGGAAATAAACCAACAACTCCATTCCAATATAAAACAACACCAGATACTGGAGATAAAATATTAGTTGAAAATAAACCGGAATTAAAAGTTACTACAGAAGCTGTTGCTTTTGAAACTGTAACTCAATACGATGCGAGTCTTACTAAAGGACAGACTAAAGTAGTTCAAGAAGGTGTTAATGGTGAACGTACTATTTTAACAGAAGTTAATGGTTCGAAATCTAGCAAAGTTATTAGTAGTTCTATTACTAAGCAACCTACTAATAGAATAGTCGTTATTGGTACTAAGGAGGTAGTTGTTCCACAACCAACTCCAACACCGGCTCCAACGCCAAGTCCAAAACCGACTCCAACTCCGACTCCAACTCCAACACCAACTCCGAGTCCAAAACCAACACCGAGTCCAAAACCAACACCGAGTCCAACACCGGCTCCGACTCCAACTCCAACTCCAACTCCGAGTCCAAAACCAACTCCAACTCCGACTCCAACACCGGCTCCGACTCCAACTCCGAGTCCGACTCCAACTCCGGCTCCGACTCCGGATACTAGTACTAAACCTGTAGTCACTACTAAGAGTTCTACTGAAGTCGTTCCTTTCGAGACAATAACTCAAAATGATGCAAACCTACCTAAAGGGCAAACTAAAGTTATTCAAGAAGGTGTTAATGGTGAACGTACTGTAACAACAGAATTTACTACAACAAATGGAGTTACAACTAGCAAAGTAGTTGGAAATTCAATTACTAAACAACCTGTTAATAAAATAATAGCTGTTGGTACTAAGGAAGAAGTTGTTCCACAACCTACACCTACTCCAACACCAACACCTAAACCAGAGGAAAAACAAGAAGAAAAAATAGATAAATCTGCTTTAAAAGCTCAAATAGATAAAGCTAAAGCTATTGCGACTGGTGATTATTCTACTATTAGTTATGAAGCTTTACAGCCTATTTTAGATGCAGCTAAAGGTATTTACGACTCTGAATCTACTAAGCAAAGTGATGTCGATGCTCAGGTAGCTAAACTAAAAGCTGCTTTAGATGCTTTAAATGTTGATAAATCTGATTTAGAAAAATCTATCACAAACTCTAAAGCAAAAACAAAAGAAGACTATAGCTCATCTAGTTGGGAAAACTTACAAAAAGTTTTAGCTGAAGCTGAATTAATCAACTCTAATAGTAATGCTAAACAAAGTGAAATTGATCATATTAATAATAAACTTCAAGCAGCTATTGAAGGTCTAAACACTGATAAATCTGAACTTGAGAAACAATTAACTGATGCAAGTTCTAAAAAAGATACAGACCACAGCAATGATAGTTGGAGCGAATTAGAAAAAGCTAAAAAAGCTGCTGAAGATGTTAAAAATAATCCAAAAGCTACACAACAACAGATTGATGAAGCTGCTGAAAAACTGAAAAAAGCAATAGATAATTTAACAGTAGACAAAACTGAACTAAAAAACCAATTAAATATTGCTGGAACAAAAAAAGAAACTGATTACAGCAAAGAGTCTTGGGGTAACTTCCAAAAAGCAGAGTTAAAAGCTAAAGAAGTTAACGACCAAACATCTCCGCTTCCAAAACAAAGCGAAATCGACGAAGCTGCTAAAGCTTTAGAAGATGCGATAAAAGCTCTTGCTGTAGATAAAACAGCTTTACAAAATGTTATTAACTCTGCAAACAGCAGACGTAAAGAAGAGTACACTACTCAAACATGGAAAGATTTAGAAAATACATTAGCATCTGCGAATACTATTTTTAACGATAATGACGCTACTCAAAGCAAAGTAGATGAAGCTACTAAGAGTCTTACAGAAGTTATTGAGAACTTAGTAAAACTTAGTGAAAAACCTATATTAACTTTTACTAATATCGAGAAAAAAGACTTAGAACGTACAGCTACTGCTAAGTATACTCTAGATAATCCTACAAATACTGAAATTAAATCTATTAAAGCAACACTTAAAAAAGGTGATACTGTTGTAAAAACTGTAGATTTAACTAAAGATAGTCTAGATGCTCTACTGGATAACCTTGACTACTACAAAGAATACACATTATCTACTACTATGGTTTATAACCGTGGAAATGGTGAAGAAACTGAAACTCTTGCGGATCAACCTATCCAACTAGATCTTAAGAAAATTGAAATCAAAGATATTAAACGAACTGATTTAATAAAATACGAAAACAACGAAGAAACAGATGCTACTCGCTTATCTTCTATTCCTGAAGATTTAAGTAAATACTATCTAAAAATTACTTCAAATGATCACAAAACTAATTTATTAGCTGTTCAAAAAATTGAAGAAACTACAGTTGATGGAAAACAAGTCTACAAAGTAACTGCAGTAGCTGATAATTTAGTACAACGTAATGCAAATAATAATTTTGCTGAAACATATACTTATCACATTGCTAAACCAAAACCTAGCGAAAACAATGTTTACTACGACTTTGGAGAATTAGTAAATGCTATTCAAGCTAATCCTTCAGGTGAATTCAAACTTGGACAAAGTTTGAGCGCTCGTAACATTGTTCCTAATGGAAAATCTTATATTACTAGTGAATTTACTGGTAAACTTTTAAGCAATGGCGATAAACGTTTCGGTATCTACGATTTGGAACATCCTTTATTTAATGTTATTAACGGTGGTACTATTAAAAACATTAACTTTGAAAATGTTGAGATAGATAGACCAGGTCAAAACCAAATTGCAACAATTGGATTTAATATTAAAAATAATGGTTTAATCGAAGATGTTAAAGTTTCTGGTTCAGTAACTGGTAATAATGATGTTGCTGGATTAGTTAATAAAGTAGATGAAAATGGTAAACTTGAAAATGTAGCATTTATAGGAAAAATCAACTCTGTAGGTAATAACTCAACAGTTGGTGGTATTGCCGGTTCTAACTATATGGGATTTGTTAATAGAGCTTATGTTGATGCTACAATCACAGCAAATAATGCCAACGCAAGTATGCTTGTTCCTTTCGTTACATACATGCTTAACAGCTGGTTATCAGGTACAAAAGCAAAATTAACAAACTCTGTTGCTAAAGGTATACTTGATGTTAAAAATACTAGAAATGTTGGTGGTATTTCTGCTAAAACATGGCCTTATGGAACTGTCCAAAATAACGTAACATACGCTAAAGTAATCAAAGGACAAGAGATATTTGGTTCTAATGATGTTAACGATGAAGATGGTGGGCCATTTGTAAAAGAATTATTCGGAGTAGTCGGATATAGTTCTGAAGAAGATGGTACTGGTAAAGATACTAAGAACCCTAATAAACTTAAACATTTAACTAAAGACGAAGCTGATGCTCGCGTCGCTGGTTACAACATCACAGCCGATAAATTCGAAAGTGAACCATATTGCATGAATACTATAAACAATGCATCTACTAGCGAAACAGCGTACAATAATATTCAAGACTATAATCCTGAATACAAACAAGCTTATAAAAATATTGAAAAATTACAACCTTTCTACAATAAAGATTACATTGTATATCAAGCAAACAAACTAGATAAGAACCATAACTTAAATACTAAAGAAGTTCTTTCAGTTACACCTATGAACAACAATAACTTTGTAACTGACTTAAGTGATGCAAACAAAATTATCGTTCATTATGCAGATGGAACAAAAGATTACTTCAACTTATCTTCTAGCGATGAAGGTTTAAGTAATGTTAAAGAATACACTGTAACTGACTTAGGCATTAAATATACACCTAATATCGTTCAAAAAGATCATAGTACCTTAATTAACGGTATTGTAAATATCTTAAGCCCAATAGAACTTCAATCTGATCCAATTTACCAAAAACTTGGTAGAACAGGACCTAATAAAGTAAATGCGATTAAAAATCTATTCTTAGAAGAAAGTTTTGACTATGTAAAAGCTAATCTTAATACATTAGTAACTAAACTAGTTGAAAATGAAGATCACCAACTTAATAATTCTTCTGCAGCTCAACAAATGATTCTTGATAAAGTTGAGAAAAATAAAGCTGCCCTATTATTAGGTTTAACATACTTAAACCGTTACTACGGCGTTAAATTTGGTGATGTTAACATTAAAGAATTAATGTTATTCAAACCTGATTTCTATGGTAAAAACGTTGATGTTCTTGATAGATTAATTGAAATTGGATCTAAAGAGAATAATATCAGTGGTTCAAGAACATACGATGCTTTCGGTGAAGTTCTAGCTAAATATACTAAATCTGGAGATTTAAATAGCTTCCTAGACTACAATAGAAAACTATTCACTAATATCGATAATATGAACGATTGGTTTATCGATGCTACAAAAGATAAAGTCTATGTAGTAGAAAAAGCTTCTCAAAATGAAGGTGTTGGCGAGCATAAATACCGTGCTTACGATAACTTAACTCGTGGCTTACACAAAAAAATGATTCTTCCATTATTAAATCTAGATAAGACAGAAATGTTCCTAATCTCTACTTATGACACTATGTCTTACGGAACAGCTAATAAATACAATACTACTTTAGAAAAACTAAAACCTGAGATTGATTTAGCCGCACAACGTCAAATTAATTACCTTGACTTCTGGCACAGATTATCTCTTGATAAAGTTAAAAATAGATTATTCAAAGATATAGTATATCCTGTTTGGGAAGGATTCTATGTTTGGGGACATGGTTGGCCAGGATGGCCTGAACGTTACGGCCAATTCAAAAACAGTACTGAAGTGTACGCCCCTATCCGTGAAATCTACGGACCTGTAGGAGAATACTACGGTGATAACGGAGCTGTTGCTGGAGCTTATGCAAGTATTTACGATAATCCAAATGATAATCGTGCTAAAGTAACATTCGTAATGTCTAATATGATTAGTGAATACGGAGCTTCTGCTTTCACACACGAGACTACTCACTTAAATGACCGCCTTGTTTACTTCGGTGATTTCGGTCGCCGTGAAGGTACAGATGTAGAAGCCTTTGCTCAAGGTATGCTTCAATCACCTGCTACACAAGGACACCAAGGTGAATATGGAGCCTTAGGATTAAATATGGCATTTGAAAGACCTAACGATGGTAACCAATGGTATAACACTAATCCAAATGATCTTAAATCACGTGAAGATATTGATAACTATATGAAAGGTTATAACGATACTCTTATGATGTTAGATAACCTTGAAGCTGATGCAGTTCTTGGTCAAAATAATAAAGAATTAAATAATCTATGGTTCAAGAAAGTCGATAAACAAATGAGAGGTGACTCGAAAAACCAATTCGATAATGTTCGTGCTCTAAACGATGCTGAAAAAGAAATTCAACTTAACTCAGTTGATGACTTAGTAGATAATAACTTTATGACAAACCGTGGACCAGGAAATGGTATCTATAAACCTAATGATTTTTCTTCTGCATATGTCAACGTACCTATGATGACAGGTATCTACGGTGGTAACACAAGTGAAGGTTCTCCTGGAGGAATGTCATTTAAACATAATACATTTAGATTATGGGGTTACTATGGATATGAAAAAGGATTCCTAGGTTATGCTACTAATAAATATAAACAAGAAGCTAAGAACAGTGGTAAGAATACTCTAGGTGATGACTTTATCATCAGCAAAATCTCTGATGGTAAATTCTCAACATTAGAACAATTCAAAAAAGCATACTTCAAAGAAGTTAAAGACAAAGCTTCAAACGGCTTATCAACATTTGAAATAAATGGAACAACAGTTTCTTCATATAATGATTTACTTGCCTTATTCAAAGAAGCTGCAGCTAAAGATGCCGCAACTATAAAAACAAATAACAATGGTAGTAAATCAGTATCTACAAATAATACAACAAAACTAAAAGAAGCTGTCTTCAAGAAACTTCTTCAACAAACAGATAGTTTCAAAACTTCTATTTTCAAATAAGACTAAAAATAAAGGCTAGGAATAAATTTTCCTAGCCTTTTTAATAATAAAAAAACTAGCCTAAGGATTAAATCCAAAGACTAGTTAAGTTTATAATATTGATACTTCTTTTTTATATTGTTCTTTTATATTTTCATCAAGCTTATCATCACTAATAATCGCTGTTAAATCTTTTAATCTATAAAATGAATAAAAAGCATGCGTAGAAAACTTACTATGATCCGCAAGGACATATCTTTCTGTAGCGTTATTTAATATTGTATCGTTACAACGCCCTTCTTCTTCATCAGATAATGTTACTTTTTCTAAATCAATACCATTAACCCCTACAAAAGCTTTATTGACACTTATTTTACTAAGGGCATCTTGTGTAAAATATCCAACAAAACCTTTTGTCTTAGGTCTGTATCTTCCTCCTATAAAGATAAGATCGCAAGATGGATTATCTTTAAATTGTTCAAATACTGTCATAGAGTTAGTTACGATATTAATATTTCTATCTTGTAGAAATTCTGCTAAATAACTAGTAGTACTTCCTGCACCGATAAAAATAGTTTCATTATTCTTAATTAATCCTGCTACTTTACGAGCTATTTCTTTTTTCTCATCAACATTGACAGATATTTTTTTATTAAAATTATCTTCTTGATAAAAGTTTTTTGGTTTTAATTTTGCTCCACCATGAATTCTAGTTAAATGACCATAATCTTCTAATTCTTTTAAATCACGTCTAATAGTCATTTCAGTTACTTTCATATCAGTAGCTAAACGATTTACCCTAACTAAGTGTTTTTTCTTTAATTCATTTAAAATATAACTATGTCTATCTATTTTTAACATACTTACACCTCTTTTCTCGGATAAAATTATAGTCATCTAAATCTTAATTGGACTTAGACAACTATAACAATTTTATTTTTCTTGTGCTTTTACTACTCTTGTATTAAGTAAATTATCATGTAACAAAATAGGATCTACTTCTCTTGCCACATATTTTTGATACAAGAAATAGAACGATACTAACGGTATAGTAAACCAGAATAAAACTACTTTTGCTAAAAATTCTCTAATTAAATATTTAGAAAAATCTATCTTCTTACCATCAGTAGGAACTATTCTTATTTTACAGATTTTTTTACCTATAGTTTGCCCTTTCCAATTACTTGGTAAGTATCCATATAATAATATCGCAAAAATTATTATTGAAATCATCATATACAGAGCATTTCTTTCATTCTCAGGTCCGCCTATTTTTTGAAGGTTATGACTTGTATATTGGAATAAAAGTGCTATTGGTAAATAAATTGCTAAGTCTATTACATAGGCAATTATTCTCTTTACAGATGATGCATCTTCTACTGTTAAATCAGGTACTTCTTGATTAATTTCTTCAGGTACATTTGCTGTTGATTTTGGAGCTATATTTCTTTCGTTATAGCTATATGAATTATTCTTTTTTATTTTTTTTACCATTAGTTCTACCTAGTCTTCTAAGTTTACATTATGATATACTTGTTGAACATCATCACAGTCATCAAGCATTTCTAACATTCTTTCAAATTTAACTTTATCTTCTTCACTTAGAGTTACTTCATTTTGAGGAATCATAGAAATTTCAGCAACTTCAAATTCTTCAATACCTGCAGCTTTTAATGCTTCTTGGATTTCGTGGAAGTGTTCTGGATCACCATAAACAATTGCTAATTCATCTTCTTCTACGATATCACGAGCATCGATATCAGCTTCCATAAGGATTTCTAATAACTCATCTGCACTTTTTCCTTCAACACCGATAACTGCAGTATTATCAAACATATAGTTAACAGAACCAGTAACACCTAAGTTACCTCCATTTTTACCTAATGCAGTACGTACTTCTGCAGCTGTACGGTTAACGTTATTAGTTAGAGTATCGATAATTACCATTGTTCCACTTACTCCAAAACCTTCATAACGTAATTCGTCATAGTTTTCTTCACTACCACCTTTTGCTTTTTCAATAGCTCTATCTATAATATTTTTTGGTACACGATATGTTTTTGCTCTTTCAAGAACAACTTTTAGATTTCTATTACTTTCAGGATCTGGTTCACCACTTTTCGCTGCTTGATAGATTTCACGACCAAATTTAGCATATATTTTACTAGTATTAGCGTCCTTAGCGGCTTTTTTTTCCTTAATGTTATTCCATTTACGACCCATAATAAATCTCTCTTTCTTTTATTAAATTTATATTTTTAGCTGACTGTAGACAATTTGTATCTGTATGAGTAAATCTTTTTCCATTTTCATCAAATGTAAAAAAATCTATTTTTATCGCCGTATATCCTTCAGAAACAGCTTTTTTTGCTACTGTGGCATAATCTTCCGTTTTAGAAAGTCCCAATTTTTTTTCTCCCCAGCCAAATTGCAGCTGAGATGCATATGTTCTCAATTTCTTGTGGATTTTCCCACCTAACAGCTTATACAATGGAACTTTAAAAAATTTTGCCTTTATGTCCCACAATGCAATATCTATTGCAGAAATTGCTCCAAATATAACAGGACCTCCATTTTGTCCCCAAAAAGTAGATTTATAAAGTTCTTCCCATATAACTTCATTTTCTAACGGATCTTTCCCTATAATTTTTTGAGAAAAATCAATAAGTGCACCATAAGCTGCGGTAGAAGCTGACCCAAATGCTAAAGCAACTTCTCCGTCTCCATAAATTTCCTGATCTGTATAAATTCTACATCCTACAGGACTCCATGCCGGATTATCCTCTGCTTTTGATTCTATCAGTATAACATCAACTTTTGTTATTTTCATGGCAGGTCTCCTTTAAATTTTATTAAAAATCATATTATAGATAATATATTACTTATCTAAAGTTACATAACTTCCTTGGAATAATTTAGCTATTTCCGCTTTCATTTCAGGACTTGTATAAGCTTCTACCAAGTCTTTTGTCCATTTAGCATCTTTATTTTTAGGGTTTATTACAAATCCCACAGCAAATTTTTCCATATCATCACTTACTGCTATTTCAGTATCTTGACTTACTTTATTACTTATTTGAAACATTTTAGCA
>ERZ773037.473-NODE-473-length-21936-cov-15.419999_pt1 | contig 21936 bp, 19 predicted proteins | sample MGYA00511466_ERZ773037 | MGnify/ENA primary metagenome ERZ773037 (study PRJEB29015, sample SAMEA2738146) | human oral metagenome | biome: human oral; feature: human-associated habitat; material: saliva | place: China | collected 2202 ... | reverse complement strand
AAACAAACGGCTCGTGAACGCTTGAATAAATTATTTGATGCCGGCAGCTTTACGGAAATAAGTCAATTTATTCGTCATCGCAGTACAAACTTTAATATGCAGGAAAAGGAAATTCCCGGTGACGGTGTTGTAACCGGATACGGTACGGTAGACGGAAGACTTGTATACGCTTACGCCGAGGACTTTACGGTCGAAGGCGGTTCTTTGGGTGAAATGCACGCTCATAAAATATGTCAGGTGCAGGAAATGGCTCTAAAAATGGGAGCTCCCTGTATCGGTATTAATGACTCCGGAGGTGCCAGAATTCAAGAAGGCGTTGATGCGCTGGCCGGGTTCGGACGGATTTTCATGAATAATACGTCCGCATCGGGGGTTATTCCTCAAATATCCGTCATTATGGGACCTTGTGCCGGCGGTGCCGTATACAGTCCGGCTTTAACGGATTTTATCTTTATGGTCAAGAATACGAGCAATATGTTCATTACCGGTCCGGCAGTTATTAAGTCCGTAACGGCCGAAGAAGTAACGGCCGAAGAGTTGGGAGGTGCCGTTACGCACCATACCGTTTCGGGTGTAGCACATTTTGCCTGTGAAACGGAAGATGATTGTATAGCACAAATTAAACGGCTACTTTCATATTTGCCGAGCAATAATATGGAAGAGCCGCCGATGACGGAAACAAATGACGATCCGAATCGCACGGATGAAGGTCTTAACAGCATTGTTCCTGATAACAGTAATATGCCTTATGATATGCTCGATGTTATCAAATCGACAGTCGATGACGGCGATGTATACGAAGTTCTCAAAAATTATGCACAAAATATCATTACCTGCTTTGCCCGCTATGACGGACAAACTGTCGGTATTATTGCCAACCAGCCGAAGTTTTTAGCCGGTTGTCTCGATATCAACGCATCGGATAAAGCGGCTCGCTTTATTCGCATGTGTGACAGCTTTAACATTCCCTTGGTTACTTTTGTGGACGTACCCGGCTTTTTGCCGGGAACAACTCAGGAATTCGGCGGTATTATTCGTCACGGCGCGAAGATGCTTTATGCGTATTGTGAAGCGACGGTGCCGAAAGTTACGGTCGTCGTACGCAAGGCTTACGGCGGAGCATACATTGCTATGTGTTGCCGTCAGTTGGGAGCCGATATGGTCTTTGCCTGGCCGTCGGCGGAAATTGCGGTTATGGGTCCTGACGGAGCAGCCAATATTATTTTTAAACGAGACGAAGATAAGGAAGCCAAAAAACAGGCTTATGTGGAAGAATTTGCCACTCCTTACAAGGCGGCGGAACACGGTTATGTGGATTGTATTATCGAGCCTAAGGAAACACGACCTCGCGTTATCGATGCCCTTGCTATGTTATACAGCAAGCGGGAAGAACGGCCGGCTAAAAAGCACGGCAATATTCCCTTGTAAGGAGGCGTCTTGATGGATATATGGAATCTGTTCAGCCCTACTATAACTAATATTGTTCTTGTCATTGCTTTGGTTTGCATTATTTCAAATCAGAGACATATTAGAAGACTGGAAGCTCAACTGGAGGCTCTAAAAGAGAAGAAGGTTGAGGAAGAGTCCGTTCCCGCTATAGAACCTGCCATACATACGGAACCCGAGACTAAAACCAATGAAAAAGCCCTGGTTAAAGCTGAAAATGAACGGCCTTTAGCTATTGTAAAAACGAATCATGAAAAAGTGAGTGAGAGTGAGAAGAGCTCGTCAGGACCTATAGTGGAAGACGGAATTGATGAAGAAACCGTAGCCGTTATTGCGGCTGCCGTAGTTGCATGCGGTTATGTGCCTCTGGCTGTTCGCAAGGCACATCGCCATAAGCGGCGACATACCAAATGGATTATGGCCGGCCGCTTGGCAGGCATGAGATAAGAGAATAATCAGACCGTGGAGGATAGAATGAAAAAATTTAAGGTAACTGTAAACGGAAAATCGTACGAAGTAGATGTAGAAGAATTGGGTACGGCCGCACCGGCCGCTCCCGTGACCCCCGCACCGGCTCCCGTAGCGGCGGCATCCCCGGCACCGACTCCGGCACCGACTCCGGCACCGGCCGCATCGGCAGCCTCGTCTGCGACCCAAGCAGCACCCAAGGGACCTATTCCCGACTCGGCTGTCGTTGTTAAGGCGCCCATGCCCGGAAAAATTTCAGCTATTAAGCAGGAAAACGGTTCGGTAACTCGCGGTTCCGTGATCCTCGTGTTGGAAGCCATGAAGATGCAGAATGATATTCCTGCACCGCAAGACGGCACGCTGACGGAAGTGCGTGTAGCCGTAGGCGATAATGTAAAAACGGGCGATGTTTTGGCCGTTATTATGCCGTAAGAAAATAAAAATCGTACCTCTTATTCAGGCCGAATATGAGGTACGATTTTTTTATCTTTTTCCCTAACCGTAAGAGTACCGTTTGTTTTGTCACGTAAGGCAAGGAGACATTCATCGGCCTTATCTTCCGGAACTTCAACAGTCAGACTTACAAAGTCCGCAAAGTCGCGCTTCGTAATAACGGCTTCGAAGTCCGGGAGCAGTCGCTCTGTTGCGGATAAAAAGGAATAATCGGTTTGTAAATATAAGATGCGACAGTCGATATAGTCTTCAATAATCGCATTGTCAAGGGCTGCAACGGCAGCTGTGCCGTAAGCTCGAATAAGGCCGCCGGTCCCCAATTTAATCCCGCCGAAATAACGGGTAACAACAATAAGCGTATTGGTGAGGCCCTTATTTTTTAATACTTCCAATATAGGCTTTCCGGCAGTTCCCGACGGCTCACCGTCATCAGAGGATTTTTGCTTTTCGAAATTCATCCCCAGCTGGTAGGCGTAGCAGTTATGACGGGCATCCCAGTATTGTTTTTTACCGTCTCGTAAATAGGCTTGAGCCTCTTCTTCCGTTGTTATATGAACGGCTCTGGCAATGAATTTGGACTTTTTAATGACATACTCGGCGTAAGACTCGCCCCGGACTGAAGACATGACAGGTGTGGGCATACAACCTCCGTAGAAAAGAAAAAACATCCGACGATGAGTCGACGGATGTTTTTATTATGGTGGTCGGTAATGGATTCGAACCATCGACCCCCTCGATGTCAACGAGATACTCTAACCAACTGAGCTAACCGACCGTGTTAATACTGTACCAGTATACTAAAGGCAGTCGGACCCTGTCAAGTTGACGAGGAACGATGAAATATTTACGCTAAGCTTTTCTTGAATAAATAACACGACTTGAAAGTTGGGCCGATACAATACCGACAGACATGAGTACGGCACCGAGAATTTCCGATGATGTCAGAGTTTCACCCAAGAAGAGACAGCCGGCAATGAGCCCGAAGACCATCTCCAGACTACAAATAAGAGAGGCTTCCGTAGGCGGCACTCCTTTTTGTCCCAGAATTTGGAAGGTAAAGGCGATTCCCGTTGAAAAAATGGCGCAGTATAAAACGGGAAGTAAGGCGTTTAGAAAAATGGAGACCGTTAACGATTCGCCGGCCGGATACATGGCCAAGAAGTTAAAGAGACCGCAGAAGAAAAATTGCCCTATGGCCAACTTTACGCCGTCATAATAGCGGACGAAGCGAGACACGGATACGATGTGCAGAGTCCAGAAAAGAACACTTGCCAAGGTTAAAATATCGCCTATATTGGCGTCATCGAACCCTCCGTGGAAGGAGAGAAAATATACACCTATGAGAGCCACAACACAACCGAACAGGTGGGAAAGCCTTAGGGGATTATAAAATAAAAGGCTGACGACAGGTACAAATACTATGTATAAAGACGTGATAAATCCCGCCTTGCCGGCCGTTGTATAAATAATCCCGATTTGTTGAAGCGCGGCTCCCGTGAATAGTAAGAAGCCCAGAGTTGAGGTTGCCGTGAGCAATGTGTAGGGCGGCTTTTCCGATTTTGGGATGGAACGTATACGCGTTTTAAGCAAACAATAGGCAGGGACAATGGCCAGACCGCCGAGCCAAAAACGCAACCCGTTAAAGGCAAAGGGTCCGATAAGTTCCGTGCTGACTCGTTGTGCTACTAAAGCAAAGCCCCAAAAGAGGGCTGTTGTTAAAAGCAGTAATCTATATTTCAGAGGAATACCTCCTTCCGGGATAAAAACAAAACATTATAAGGATAAAGACTTAAGCCGTATTATACCATTTCTTTGTAAAAAAATATGCCATAATGAATTATAAACATCACCTCATATCAAGTAATGTTTATAATATATAAGGTGACCGGAAATTTTATTTTTACTTACTATTCAATTGGAGTATAATATAAAAAATGCATAACATGGAGGCGGCAACATGTATACAGATGTGCTTTTAACGGACTTATATCAGCTTACTATGATGCAAGGCTTGTATTTTGAAGGCAAGCATGAACAGCGCTGTGTTTTTGATCGGTACTATCGCAAGAACCCCTTTTCGGGCGGGTATACGGTAGTAGCTGGGTTGGAACACTTGATTGACTATGTTGAAAATCTTCATTTTAACGAAGATGATATGGCTTATCTTGCCGGTACGGGAATATTTAAACCCGAGTTTCTCGACTATTTAAAAGATATTCGCTTTACCGGTGATATATATGCCATGCCTGAAGGAACGGTGGCCTTTCCGCAGGAAGTCCTCTTACGGGTAGAAACTAAAAAGGCTGAGGCCTTGCTGTTGGAAACGTGCATGTCCATGATTATGAATCATGAAAGTTTGATTGCTACAAAGGCGAGACGGGTGAGAACCGTGGCGGGAAATGATGTGCTCATGGAATTCGGGTTGCGTCGGGCTCAAGGCAAATCTGCCGGGGTATATGGAGCCAGAGCGGCTTTTATCGGCGGATTTAACGGGACCAGTAATGTTTATGCCGGAGCCTGTTTCGGCATACCCGTTTTCGGGACCATGGCTCACAGTTGGATTATGAGCTTTCCTACGGAATTGGATGCTTTTCGAGCTTATGCTCGTCAATACGATGATAACCTCATCCTTCTTGCCGATACATACAATACACTGAAACAAGGTGTTCCCGATGCCATTACGGTTTTTAAGGAATTGCGTGATGCCGGGAAGTTGCCGGCCCGATACGGCATTCGTTTGGATAGCGGTGACTTGGCTTATTTGTCCAAGGAAGCGGGGAAAATGTTTGCCGCTGCGGGATTTGACGATGCTATTATTTCAGCGTCCAACGATTTGGATGAAAACTTGATTAGCGGTTTGAAATTACAGGGAAGCCTGATTAATTCCTGGGGTGTAGGTACAAATTTGATTACATCTAAAGATAGTCCGTCCATGGGCGGCGTCTTTAAACTTGTCGGCCAGTATGAAGGAGATACCTTTGTGCCGAAAATCAAGCTGAGTGACAATGCGGAAAAAATTTCCAACCCGGGCCGCAAGAATGTATTTCGCCTGTATGATAAAGATACGGGTAAGATGAAGGCGGATATTATTGCCCTAGAGGGCGAAACAATCGGTACGGATACAGCTTTTCACCTTGTGGCCGACAGCATGCCTTGGCGGTATCGTACCGTTCCCGCCGGGTCCTTTACGGTTCGGACTATGCTTGAACCTATATTCCGTAACGGAAAATTGGTTTATAAAAAGCCGTCATTATCGGAAATTTGCGACTATGCGGAACGGGAAATCGAAACACTCTGGCCTGAGTACTTACGTCTTATCAATCCTGAGGAAATGCGCGTGCAGCGCAGTGCGAAGCTGTCTGAATTGCGACAGGACGTATTACGTAAAGAATCGGCTAACTTTTTATAAAATAAAGCTTATAAGAAAAGAGACTCGACATGTCGAGTCTCTTTGTTGTTAAGTCATGACGGGAGGCGTTTTCCAGTCGGCTAACCCGTTTCGTGCTGCAGGATTGTGAAAAAGAAAATGTTGAATATCTGTCGCTTTGGCATCGAGCCTGAGTAATTCCTTGTAAGGTGCCTCAAAATCGGCGTCGGCAAATTTCGTGATGACGGGAATTTGTCCGGATTTTCGACGATTATTCAACACTTCTCGCCCTCGACAGGAAGCTCCCAACAGACGGGCGTAAGGCGGTGCTTCGTATAAGTAGTCGGTTGCCGTTTCTTTTTCGATACCCAAGAGAGTATAAGCGGCCATTCGACGGAGCCTGCTGTACATATAGCGTTTAGTTTTGACTGCCTTTAAGCTCTCGGTCAGGGAAGTCGCGTTCTTCATAACCTTATGCCAACGATTTTCCAGGCCTTCCGTAAATGCGGCCAAAGATTGTAAGTCACTTTCCGTCAGCAATCGTCCTTGTAACAAGACGGCATCGTCATAGCGTTCATAATTTATATATTTTCCGTTTTTTATGAGATCGGAAAAGAGGGTGCGACAAGAAGGCGGAATAAACGACAGACAGTCATCGGCATTCTTTCTTTCGGAGCAAATTTTACGCAGCTGTGAAGCCGAAGTATATATGTCGGGACGGGCCGTGTTTCTGTAGACGACTTCCAGCTTTTCAGGTAGAGAATATTTCCTTATGGCTGCAGCATAAGAAAAGGCCAGTATTCCGTTGGGTGTTGCAAGAAGAGGAGCTGACGAGGCGTCGTCGGCCTGTAACGCCGTCAGTAAAGCCTGACCGTACGAAACACGGTGATTCAGTGCTTCTTTTAGGCGTGTTTGCACAAACTGCGATTCGGCTCGTTGAGCTAATTTTTCATACAAGGATCCGCTACCCTGCTCGCTACCGCAGACGAGGGTCGATACTCCTACGGAAGCAGCCAGTCGAGCGGCACCGGCGGCGAAGGTCGAAGCATATGACAGGGCGTAAAGGGTCGGTAATTCGAAGACGAGATCACAACCGCACGATAAGGCGAAGGTCGTACGGTCGAACTTATCGAAAAAAGCCGGTTCACCCCGTTGGACGAAAGAGCCGCTCATAATGACTGTAATGACGGCTTCTTTTCCGTAGCGTTCTCGCACCGTGCGAATGAGATGAGCATGACCCGTGTGGAGGGGATTGAATTCTGCAATAATACCGATTTGGTCCATAATCTTTCTCCTTATCATGAATATTATATAGGCAGTTACCCGGTTCTGACTACCGTTTCTCCGAATTTGTTGCAAAAGGCGGCTATTAAGGGACTTATCTATAACGGATTTGGGTAAAACCATAGTATAGGTACAAAGAATGTGATATAATGACTCCAGTCTGTTAGAAAGCTTGTAGGTGATATGATGAAGTCGCTGAAGTTCATAAGTACGGTTCTTTTAACGGCATCCGTGTTGTCTCTTTCCGGGTGCGGCAAAACGAGTATTGCTGAAGAATATAGCTTCGGGAATGCTACTTTGCGTGCAGGAAATACACAACTCATGTTGTTTACACCTTTTGATCTCGTTTCGGAGACGATTAAGGGAACGGACCGGACTGTATACGGGAATCAAGATGCGCATGTCAGTATAGTTGTTACGTATGATCCCGCTACGGGTCTAACGCTTGACAAGGCGACGGATAATGCCATAGCAGAACTTTCAGGCCATTCGGAAATTACGATTACAGGTAAGGAAACGAAGGCCGCTGTCGTAGAAGGCAGCAAAGGAAAAGTTTGCACGGTTGACTATACGCTTACGGCTAAAGGACAGCAGGTGGCCGTTGTCGAACAGATACTCGTGTTCGAACATGAGGGCTATATCTGGACCGTTCGCTACACGTATCGCCAAGATGATGAAACGGCTAAAGAAGTGACGGACTATATTTTTAAACGCTTCGGTAACCAATATTAATGAAAGAAGGTACATTCATGATCGTATTAGTTGTAAACTGCGGCAGTTCATCTTTGAAATATCAATTGGTGAACATGGATAATGAAGAAGTAATGGCAAAGGGGCTTGTTGAAAAGATTACCCTTCCCGATGCTCAATTGACACATAAGTGGGGCGATCAGAAAAAAGAAGTTGTTCAACCTATTCCCGACCACAAAGTTGCCGTTAAATTAGTTCTCGATATTTTGACGGATCCCGAAGTGGGCGTTATTAAGTCCATGGACGAAATCGATGCTGTGGGTCATCGTGTCGTTCACGGCGGTGAAGAATTCGCGGCTTCCACTTTAATTACGGACGAAGTTATGAAAGCCCTTGAAAAGTGCTCCGCTTTTGCACCGCTTCACAATCCTCCCAACATTGTAGGGATTAAAGCTTGCGAAGCTATTATGCCGAATGTACCGCAAGTTGCCGTCTTTGATACTTCTTTCCATCAAACGATGCCGGCAAAAGCTTATATGTACGGCTTGCCTTATGAATACTATGAAAACGACGGAATTCGTCGTTACGGCTTCCACGGCACGAGCCATCGCTATGTAGCCGATAGAATTGCCGAAGTAATGGGTAAGAAAAAAGAAGATTTGCGCATTATCAACTGCCACTTGGGCAACGGTTCTTCCTTGGCGGCTATCCAAAACGGTAAATGTGTTGATACGACGATGGGCTTTACTCCTTTGGCAGGCATGCTTATGGGTACGCGTTGCGGCGATATTGACCCGGCTATCGTAGTTACGCTCATGGACAAGCATGGTTTCACGACGAAGGAAATGGATACGATTATGAATAAAAAGTCCGGGGTTCTCGGTATTTCCGGCGTTTCCAGCGACTTCCGTGATTTAGGGGAAGCGGCTGCGGCAGGTAATAAACGTGCTCAGCTTGCCTTAGATATGTTCCATTATCAGGTACGTAAGTTAATCGGTGCTTTGGCGGCAGCTATGGGCGGTGTTGATGTTATCACCTTTACGGCAGGCGTCGGCGAAAACGGTATTGAAGACCGTGCCGCTATTTGCAACGGACTTGAATACTTGGGTGCCGTTCTTGATGAAGAACGTAACAATGTACGCGGTAAAGATACGTGCATCAGTACGGATGATTCCACTTGTGCTTTGTACGTAATTCCGACAAATGAAGAAATTATGATTGCCCGCGATACGAAAGACATCGTTTCGGCTCGATAATTATCGAAGACGGCAGCTTCGTCGGAAGCTGCCGTCTTTTTTCGCAAGCGGAGGTACGTGTGAAACTCTTATATTGGGATATAGACGGAACGATGATTAATACAGGCATGGCCGGTATGCACGCTATTTACGATGTATTTCATCGACTTATGGGTGACAATACCGCTATTCCGCACATTTCCGCCGGCGGTCGGACGGACAACTATATTTGTCAGCAACTTTTGTATCAGGCACGAGGTGTCATGCCGACAGATGAGGAAGTCTTTGCCTTTTGTCGTGAATATGAACAAAGTTTGCTTACCTGGTTGAAAAAAACAAGGGAAAGCAGCCGTGTTTTGAAGAACGTAAAGGAAAACCTGGATTATTTTCATCGAGATCCGCAGGTCGTTCAGTTACTGATGACCGGTAACAGTCGATACGGAGCCAAGCTGAAATTGGAAGTTTTCGGGCTGGATAGGTATTTTGATTTTGAACACTCCGGGTTTGCCGAAGAGTTTTACGTGCGCGACGATTTGGCACGACATGCCTATGATATTGCCCGCCGTGAGTGGGGTGAGGATATTGAAGCTATATATGTCATCGGCGATACGATTTACGACATTCAATGCGGTAAGGCCATAGGGGCTAAAACGATTTCAGTAGCGACAGGACATTACGACAAGGATGTGTTGGCTGAACAAAAGCCGTGGCGTTTATTTACGCATTTACCGGCTTCTGCGGAAATGACTCGACTCATACACTGAAAGTTAAAAAGAGGGGAAAAGATTTTCTTTTCCCCTCTTTTTACTGACGAGGCGCGTACATAATAAACCAGACACCGATGAGGCACAATAAAGCTCCCAGGCAATCGAATCGATCGGGAATATGCCCGTCTACCCAAAGACCCCATAAAAGAGATAAGACGATAAAGACACCGCCGTAAGCGGCGTAGACTTTTTCAAACGAAGCGGGTTGGAATGTGGGAACAATACCGTATAAAACGAGGACGGCCGCACCGGCAATAAAATAGAATATACCACGTTGTTCACGCAATGAAAGCCAAACTAAATAACCGCCGCCTATTTCACAAATACCGGCAATTAGAAAATATAATAAAGAACGTAACATAAAAGGCACCTCCATAGTATTTTGAATGAATTTATCATATTCTTTTCAGTCTGTATAGGCAAGGCGGGAAAACTGGAAATGAACGGGGCAAAATGATATAATAATAGAATCCGATACTATGCTTATAGATTCATCGGGTGGCATAAGTATCGGTTTTGACAGTATTTTCCGGTGAATGGTATAATTAAGGATGACCTTTTCGGGTATGCAGGGAAAGACGGTTATATCCGTCGTAACTCCCGTTTATAATGAACATTTGAATATCGAAAAGTTCTATGAAGAAGTGACGAAGTATATGTCGGACCTTCCATACGACTATGAAATTATTTTTGTAGACGACGGATCGACCGATGCTACCCCTCTTGTTCTCAGTCGGTTGACACAGCAGGACTTGCATGTGCGTGCCTTGATTTTGGCACGAAATTTCGGTCATCAGCTGGCTATTACATGCGGCATGGATCATGCTTCGGGCGACGCCGTTATTACTATGGACGGAGATTTGCAGCATCCGCCGTCGATGTTACCCGATTTGATTCAAAAGTGGAATGAAGGGTTTGACATTGTCCAGACTGTGCGCTTGGCAACAGACGATGCGGGGATTTTCAAGAAAGTTTCGTCCGGCCTGTACTATACGTTGATAAACGCATTATCGCCCGTGTATATTCGACCGGGCGGCTCCGATTTTCGTCTCATAGACAGACGGGTTGCGGAAACATTTAAGCAATTCCGTGAGCATGATCGTTTCATTAGAGGTATGATCGGCGATATCGGATACAAGCAAACCGTTGTCGAGTTTGTGGCGCCAAAACGGTATGCGGGGAAGTCGAAGTTTTCTCTTCATAAAATGTTCAGTTTTGCCTTAGACGGTATTATGGCGTATTCGAAAACGCCCTTGCGCATATCATTTTATGCCGGGATTTTCAGCGGCCTGTTGAGTTTGCTTATGATTCTTCATGTGTTATACAGTAAATTGACGGACCAAGTTACACCGGGGTGGACAACGACCATGATTGTCGTGTGTCTTATCGGCGGTTTGCAACTTATCTTTCTGGGAATTATCGGTGAGTATATAGGACGAATTTTTGAAGAAGTAAAGAATCGACCTTTGTATTGGATAAAAACCGAGTTGGGTCGTCATAAGGACGACAGAATTTCACAGTAAAAATGGAGTGCCGAATCTCTATTCATATGGAGTACGGGGGAACCAAGTTTTTGGGGTGAAGCCGCGAAGCGGCGGGCTGCCTTCAAGCCTAACCCGTCAGTTAACCTCGGAGGCGGAGAGGAGTTTTTATGCGGAGATTATTTTCCAAAACGGTTGTTGCCGTTGCACTTATGGCAACATGTACTTTATCGGTAGGAGCTTATTCCGTAGGCTCGCAAGGTTCCGATGTATTATTAATACAGCAAAATCTCGTAAAACGGGGCTATAAAATAGGCATGGACGGTATTTTCGGTAATGACACCCGTCGTGCCGTTGAACGCTTTCAGGCTGACAAAGGCCTGACCATTAGCGGTTCTGTTGATGCTAAAACCTTTAAGACTTTGACGGGTAAGGCTATGCCTCAGGCGGCAGCCCCCCAAAAAGCGGCACCTAAGAAGAAGGCGGCAAAACCCGTAACGATTCATGACTACGGCACGGGTAAGGCCGGCAAAGGTGATGTTAAGCACAATGCTTTCGGCAATAATGTGGTCAGCCAGGCTTATAAATATTTAGGGGTTCCGTATGTATTCGGAGGAAATACGCCCAGCGGTTTTGACTGCTCGGGATTTACAAAATATGTATTTGCTCACAGCGGTGTTTCTTTGCCGCGTATGGCGGATGAACAATATTTAATCGGGGCCAGTGTTTCCAAAGGAAATCTGATTCCGGGTGATCTCGTGTTTTTCTCTACATATGAACCGGGAGTTTCTCATACGGGAATATATGTAGGAAATAATCAATTTATCAGTGCTACTACGAGCAGCGGGATTCACATAGACAGCTTGGACAGTGAATATTGGGGATCGCGGTATATCGGTGCAAAACGCGTTAAGCGCTAAGAGTCGGTCGACAGCCGGTGACAATGGAATATATATTATAAGACCGGCTTTTGACCGGAATACAAGGAGTGTTACTGCAAATGAAGTACATGACGGGTAATGAAATTCGTAAGGCATACTTGGATTTTTTTGAAAGCAAAAAACATTTAAAATTACACAGTTTTTCCCTCGTGCCGGAAAACGACCCGAGTTTACTTCTTATTGGTGCCGGTATGGCTCCGCTCAAGCCCTATTTTACCGGTAAGTTGGTACCTCCCTCTTATCGCGTGACAACCAGTCAGAAATGTATTCGTACGGGTGACATCGATAATGTCGGTCGTACGGCACGTCATCATACTTTTTTTGAAATGCTCGGCAATTTTTCCTTCGGTGATTATTTCAAGAAGGAAGCTATTACCTGGGCGTGGGAGTTTTTGACTGAAGTTCTTGAGCTGGATACGAATAAACTGTATGTTACCGTTTATCCCGAAGATGAAGAAGCTTATGATATTTGGCATAATATCGTCGGTTTGGCGGATGAACGAATTTTTAAACTGGAAGATAATTTCTGGGAAATCGGTGAAGGCCCTTGCGGACCCGACTCGGAAATTTTCTACGATCTCGGCCCTGAACGGGGATGCGGTAAACCTACTTGCAATGTCGGCTGTGATTGCGACCGTTATTTGGAAATTTGGAATCTCGTTTTCACACAGTTTAATAAGACAAAAGACGGATCGTATGAACCGTTGGAAAAGAAAAACATTGATACGGGTGCCGGGTTGGAACGATTGGCATCGGTCATTCAGCAGAAAGAATCGAACTTCGAAACGGACTTGCTGTTCCCTATTATGCAAAGGGTCATCGATGTGTGTCACGGTGATTACAATAATAAGGAACAAAAGATTGCCGTCAAGGTTATCGGCGACCATATTCGTGCCGTTACGATGATGATCGGTGACGGTATTTTGCCGTCAAACGAAGGTCGCGGTTACGTACTTCGCCGTATTTTACGTCGTGCCGTTCGCTTCGGCCGTGTCCTCGGCATTGAAGAAGCCTTCCTGGCGGATTTAGTCGATATTGTTATTGACATGTATAAGGAAGCATATCCTGAATTGGCGGAACGTAAAGAGTTGATTAAGACCGTTATTGCAACGGAAGAAGCTCAATTCAGTGCGACTTTGGCACAAGGTTTGGAACTTCTAAACGCCATGATTGAAGATGCCGACGGGACGGGTGTCTTGGCAGGCGAGAAGGTATTCAAACTTTACGATACTTTCGGTTTTCCTGTCGAACTTACGGAAGAAATTGTTCAGGAACACGGAATGACCATTGATCATGATGGTTTCGACAAGGCGATGAAGGCACAACAGGAACGGGCCAGAGCGGCACGGGCCAAGGTGTCCGCCAAGGTAGCCACGCCGGATACGACAGGTCTCGATCAGTCCGCATTGGTTAAAGATGAAAATGCCGTTAACGCACGAGTCGTACTTATCGGTATCGACGGAGCTGCTGTTGAACGGGCTGAAAAAGATACGGCTATAACGATTATTCTCGATAAAACACCCTTCCATGCAGAAGGCGGCGGCCAAATAGGGGATACGGGGTATATTACGGGTCCTTCGGGAAAGGCGGAAGTAACGGATACGAAGTCTTTGGCGAACGGCTTAACCTATATGATTGCCATTGTAACGGAAGGCAGCCTGTCTAAGGGCGATGAAGTCGATATTACGGTCGACAAGGTTCGTAATCTGGATATTGCTCGTAATCATACGGCAACTCATTTATTACAGGCAGCGTTGCGTAAGGTTCTCGGTACACACGTCAACCAGGCCGGTTCTTTGGTAACTCCCGAACGGTTGCGTTTCGACTTCACCCATTTTTCACCTATGACAAATGAAGAGTTGGCGGAAGTAGAAAAAGAAGTTAACCGTCAGATTATGAAGAACGTAGATTTGGAAATTGAAGAAATGCCCGTTGACGATGCTATAAAAAAAGGAGCTATGGCACTTTTCGGTGAAAAGTACGGGGATATCGTTCGTGTTGTCAACGTCCCCGGATTCAGCTGTGAACTCTGCGGCGGATCGCACGTCCCCAATACGTCCGTTATCGGTTCCTTCCGTATTGTGGGAGAATCCGGAACGGGTACGGGTATTCGTCGAATAGAAGCCGTTACGGGTAAGGCGGCTCATGAACGGGCTGTAGCCGATGCCGTCTTGTTGCAGGAAGCAGCGACTTTGTTAAAGAGCAAAGAAGAGGATATTCCCGCTAAGATTGAACAATTATTGACAGCTCTTAAAGAAGCGGAAAGGGAAGTAGCTCAACTCAGTCATAAGTTGGCTACCTCATCGCTTGATGATATCTTGGCGGCTAAAGAAGAAATTCACGGAGTATCCGTTACAGCGGCTTCCGTCACTGCTGATTCGGCAGAAGGGTTAAGAGATATGGCCGATATGGTCCTGGATAAGGTTGGCGGAATTGTTCTCCTGGGTGCCGTACAGGGGGATAAAGTCAGCTTTGTATGCAAGGTTGACAAGGAACTTACTAAACAGGGCTATCATGCCGGAAAGATTGTAAAAGCAGCGGCCGCAGCAGCCGGCGGCGGAGGCGGCGGACGTCCCGACATGGCACAAGCCGGCGGCAAAGACCCGCAAAAATTGGAAGAAGCGCTCAAGGCCGGTAAAGAGGCGGTACAAGGTGCAGGTAAATAGAACCGCAAAAGCTACTCGAAGGGAGAGTGGGCAAGATGTCAGTAAACGATAAAACGATGATTGTAAGCAGCAAAGATGATCAAAGTGTTGCTTCCATGATTTTAGAAGATGTATATAATTCGCTAAAGGAAAAGGGCTATAATCCTATCAGTCAAATGGCAGGATATCTCCTTTCCGGAGATCCGACATACATTACGAGTCATAACAACGCTCGCAGCAATATTCGCCGTCTGGAACGGGATGAATTAGTGGAAGAATTGTTAAGTTCGTATGTCAAACATCGGAATCTTTAAATTATGCGAATTTTAGGACTGGATGTAGGCTCTAAAACAATCGGAGTGGCTTGCAGTGACGCCCTGTTGCTGACAGCTCAGGCCGTAGGCACACTGAAACGTCAATCGCGACGTAAAGATTGTCTGGCTCTTGCGGATATATGCAAGGAAAAAGAGGTGCATCGCATTGTTGTCGGAAAGCCTTCTCACATGAACGGTGATAAGAGTGCGAATACGGAAAAAATCGAGCAGTTTGTAGAGGAATTGAAGAAGACGGTACCGCAAACGGAAATCGTTTGGTGGGATGAACGATTGACGACGGTTATGGCGCAGCGGCAGTTGATGGAGGCCGGCGTGCGCAGAGAAAAGCGTAAGGCCGTTGTCGATACGATTGCAGCCGTATTCATATTGCAGAATTATTTAGATGCTCAAGGAGGATAACATGTCTGAAGAATTAATGGACGAATTCGAGTTGATCACCATTACGAGTGAAGACGGAACGGAAGAATTCTTTGCCGAAGCCGATTCTGTGGAATATGAAGGGAAAACCTTCATTCTTCTCGTACCCGTTACGGAAGAAGGAGAGCTTCGTGAAGAGGCGGATCCCATTCTGGCTCGGATCGAAGAAGAAGACGGAGAGGAAATTTTCGTATCTCCTACGGAAGCTGAATTTGATGCCGTCATTGCCGAGTTTGAAAAAGCATCGGCTGAAGAAGAGGAATAATTAATAAGCAAAGAGGGTCATACAGCTTAATGCTGTATGGCCCTCTTTGCTTACAAAAAAAGAGAACGGAAGCGGAGATTCCGTTCTCTTACATATGAACATTATTGACCTTGCCGTACATGTAATGAATTCTGAGGTGTTGTCGTACCGTCGAGTTTCCACGTATTTTCCAAAACCCTGAAGTTCAGAGATGACCATTGGCGTTGAATCGATGTAATCGTTTCATTAAGAGTATAAAGCATGTGGTTATGCTTATCATAGTCTCGTTCCGCCTGTGCTATACGTGTTTCCTGCGTTCTGACGGTAATAGTCAGTTCCATAATCTGCCATTGCAGGAAGAGAATATAAGCAGCTTCAAAAAGAATGAGGATAAGGGCTGCCAAGGCGAAACGTCGAAGAAGTACGTCGTGCTTACCATCCCGGGCAGGGAATGTTTTTATAAAATCTTTCAATTCCGACGTCTTATCCGCAAATTTACTATACATTGGATGAAATGCGCGTTCTGTTTCGTACGAAATCAAGCCATAGTTGAGCCGCATGAGACAGATAATGACCGCGTTTCCAAATAACGTATAATACATGGAGTATTTTGGGCTCAACCAAGGGACGAACGACAACGGATTCGTAGACTCGCGGTGCCGATTCTTTAGTGGGGCAGAGGCGACTGGGTAAAAGTGCAATACCTAAATTGGCGACAACCGTTTGAATCATGAGATCTCGTTGACTCGTTTCAAAAACGATTTTCGGCTGAAAACCGATTTTCTTACAGTTCGTAATAATTTCGTCATGTAAGTTGAAATCGTCGCGATAGAGGACGAGCGATTCGTTAGCTAACTTTTTTAAAGGAATGGTTTTTTCCTTGCTGAGCGGATTATCCCGGTGAATGATAACATTCATGGGGTCCTGGTCGAGGAAAAATGATTCAAAATCTTTTTCCTTCGGTTGTGTGCAAACGATACCGAGATCGATTAAACCTTCCTGCACGCTGATGCCGACCTTTTTAGAACCGTGTTCATATAAGTCAAGTTCAATTTGCGGATATTCCTGTTTAAAAGCACCCAACAGGTTGGCAAAGACGGGGGCACCCGTAATAGGAGGCAGACCGATAAGCACTGTTCCTTGTTCCAATTTGAATTCATTTTCGAAATCCGTTTTCAAATGCTCAAACATAAAAACAACCCGTTTGGCATGTGTCAAGAAGATTGCGCCCGCATCAGTCAGCTCGACAGCCTTGGCGTTACGCATAAAGAGAACTACGCCTAACTCGTCTTCCAATGCCTTAATAGTGCGGCTGATGGCTGATTGAGAAATATGTAAAGTCCGTGCTGCCTTGCTGAAGGATTTCTTATCGGCGACTTCAGTGAAATATTTCAAATGATGAAAATCCATCTCAACACCTCCTAGAGTAATAGGATACTAATCAAGTATACGTTTACAAATTTGCACTTTTTAATAGTGAAAACAGCAAGGTCGAGCTATTGAATTTCAAATTTGCAAAGCATATAATGAACGTGAAAAAGTTAGAAAGAAACGTTCATGTACTGGTCGAAAACCGCATGAATATTGCCACTTCCGGGCACGTCCATATGTAGTAGTATTATTATTCAGTATATTACATGATTTGTCTGATGGCAATATTTTTTTGGCGGAATTCAGCACCTTCGCGGGCTTTATACAAAAAAAGTATTGCTGCGACGTATATGTATATAATGTGTAATCTACACGTACATATGAGTGGACTGGACTGGTGGGTTTTTAACTTTGATTTCAATATATTCAATTATATATTGGTCTTTATTCAATAGTTAAAGGAGCGTGTTGTTTAATGAGTAAGTTCAAAACCATGGACGGTAATGAAGCAGCAGGTTGGATATCCTATGCATTTACGGAAGTAGCTGCTATTTACCCGATTACGCCGTCTTCGCCGATGGCTGAACATGTTGATGATTGGCAGGCACAGGGACTGAAAAATATTTTCGGTAACCCTGTAAAAGTTGTTGAAATGCAATCCGAAGCCGGTGCGGCAGGTGCATACCACGGCTCTTTACAGGCCGGTGCATTGACCACCACCTACACGGCTTCTCAAGGGTTCCTCTTGATGATTCCGACCATGTATAAAGTTGCCGGCGAATTGTTACCGGGCGTATTCCATGTTGCTGCTCGTGCCTTGGCTAATCACGCACTCAGCATTTTCGGTGACCATCAGGACGTTATGTCCGCTCGTGCGACAGGCTGCTGTCTTTTGGCGGAATCCAATGTTCAGGAAGTTATGGACCTTTCCGGTGTAGCTCACTTGGCAGCTTTGAAGGGATCCTTGCCGTTTATCAACTTCTTTGACGGTTTCCGCACGTCTCACGAAATTCAAAAAGTTGAAGTTATGGAATTCGACAAACTCCGTGATCTCGTTGATCAGGATGCTTTGAAACGTTTCCGTCAACGTGCACTCAATCCGGATAATCCGGAAATTCGCGGTACTGCCGAAAACCCGGATATTTACTTCCAGCATTGTGAAGCAAACAACAAGTTCTATGACGCAATGCCGGATATCGTAGCTGATTATATGGCTAAGATTTCCGAAATTACGGGCCGTACATACAAACCGTTTAATTATTACGGTGCAGAAGACGCTGAACGCGTTATCGTATCTATGGGTTCCTTGTCCGACGTTGTATACCAGGCAGTTAACTACTTGAACGGCAAAGGCGAAAAAGTCGGCGTTATTAACGTTCATCTCTATCGTCCGTTCTCTGCGAAACATTTACAGGCCGTATTGCCTAAGACGGTTAAGAAGATTGCCGTTATCGACCGTACAAAAGAACCGGGTGCTATGGGTGAACCCTTGTACCTTGATATCGTAAACTTCGCTAAGACGGTAGGCCTTGATGTAGACATTATCGGCGGTCGTGCAGGTCTCGGCTCGAAGGACGTTCTTCCGGAAGATATTCTCCCCGTATTCGAAGAACTCCAGAAAGATCATCCGATGCACGGTTTCACTATCGGTATCGTTGATGACGTTACGAATCTTTCCTTGCCGCGTGCCGACAAAATGCCTTTGGATACGACCGGTCTTACGGCTTGCAAATTCTGGGGCTTCGGTTCCGACGGTACAGTCGGTGCCAATAAATCGGCTATCAAGATTATCGGTGACCATACGGACTTGTATGCACAGGCATACTTTGCTTATGATTCCAAAAAATCGGGCGGCGTAACGGTATCTCACTTGCGTTTCGGTACGAAACCTATCGATATGCCGTACTTGATTGATGCGGCGGACTATATTGCTTGTCACCGTCAATCTTATGTAAAACGTTTTGATTTGCTTCGCGGCATTAAAGACGGCGGTACGTTTATGCTTAACTGTACCTGGTCTGATGAAGAACTGGATCATCAACTGCCGGCACGCATTAAACGTGCGATTGCTAAACACCATGTAAAATTCTACACCTTGAACGGTGATGCTATCGGTCAGAAACTCGGCCTCGGCACACGTATCAACATGGTAATGCAGGCTGCTTTCTTCGCACTTGCAAAAGTTATCCCCTTGGATGACGCTGTTAAATACCTGAAAGACTCCATTGTCAAGTCTTACGGCAAGAAGGGTCAGAAGGTTGTTGACATGAACTGGGCTGCTGTTGATGCAGGTGTCGGTGAATTCCATGAAGTAAATTACCCCGCATCTTGGGCTGATGCTGTAGACGAAAAAGTGGAAGGTCGTCCGACAACGGAATATTTCGAAAACGTAGCAACTCCGATTCTCGGTCAGATCGGCGACGATTTGAAGGTATCGGACTTCATCGGCCGCGAAGACGGCACGATGCCTGCAGGTACGTCCAAGTTCGAAAAAGCAGGCCCGGCATTGTATGTTCCTTCCTGGGATGCTGAAAAATGTATCGGTTGCGTACAGTGTTCCTTCGTCTGCCCGCATGCTACGATTCGCCCCGTTTTGACGACGGAAGAAGAACGTGCAAAAGCTCCGGCAGGTTTCGTTACGGCACCTAAAGCTAAATCCGGTAAGGAATACGGCTTTACGATCGTAGTTGACCAACTCGACTGCCTCGAATGCGGTAGCTGTGCAAATGTCTGCCCGGCTAAGGCATTGACAATGGTTCCGAATACGGAAGAAGAACGTGCCAAGATGGACCTCTGGTATTACGGTACGGAAGAAGTGGCACCGAAAGCAAATCCGCAGAACAAGAAATCGGTTATCGGTTCGCAGTTTGAACAACCTCTCTTCGAATTCTCCGGTGCTTGTGCCGGTTGCGGCGAAACTCCGTATGTTAAATTGACGACACAGCTCTTCGGTGATCGCATGATGATTGCCAATGCAACAGGTTGTTCCTCCATTTACGGCGGTTCCGCTCCGGTTGCTCCGTATACGACAGATGCAAAGGGTCACGGTCCCGCATGGGCAAACAGCCTCTTTGAAGATGCTGCCGAATACGGCTTCGGTATGTTCGTAGGTGTTGATAAGGTTCGCAGAGACTTACTTGCAAAAGTAGAAGATGCCAAAGCCGTTGCATCGCCCGAACTTCAGGCGGCATTAAGCGATTGGGCTGCCAACTTTGCTGAAGGCGAAGGCACACGTGAACGTGCCGATAAAGTAACGGCACTTCTTGAAAAAGAAGCTGCAGGCAAGCCGGTTCTCGAAGCATTCCTCGACAACAAACAATATCTTGTAAAACGTTCGCACTGGATCTTCGGTGGTGACGGCTGGTCCTACGATATCGGTTTCGGCGGTGTAGACCATGTCCTCGCACAGGATCAGGATGTCAATATCCTCATCCTTGATACGGAAGTTTATTCCAATACGGGCGGTCAGTCTTCCAAGGCTACGCCGACAGCTGCTATTGCGCAGTTCGCCGCTTCCGGTAAACGTACGAAGAAAAAGGATCTCGGCATGATGATGATGTCTTACGGTTATGTATACGTAGCACAGGTTTCTATGGGTGCCGATAAGAATCAGCTCGTAAAGGCTATGACCGAAGCTGAAGCTTACCATGGTCCGTCCGTAATCATCGCATATTGCCCGTGCATTAACCACGGTATTCGTAAGGGTATGGGCAAGAGCCAGGAAGAAGAAAAATTGGCAGTTGCATGCGGTTACTGGGATATGTATCGCTACAACCCGGAACTCAAAGAACAGGGTAAGAATCCGTTCAGCCTTGATTCTAAAGAACCGGATTACAGCAAGTTCCAGGAATTCCTTGACGGCGAAGTTCGTTATGCGTCCTTGGCAAAAGGATTCCCCGAATTGGCACAGTCCCTCTATGAAAAGACCGTTGCGGATGCGCGCGCTCGTCGTGAATCCTATGTCCGTTTACAAGCGGGATTTGAAGCTAAATAATAGACTCGACAGAGTTAAACTTAACAACCGTCTCTCATTACGAGAGGCGGTTGTTTTTTTCTATTGTCAAAAAGATAGTAAGGGTGTAAATACGCTATGGTAAATTATAGTTTTCTCAAAAAAGAGCTTTATTTGAGAATGAAAATGTGCTAGAATGAATTAACTAATTGATAGCTGTTATTTATTTCTTTAGCAGGCATATATGGACATGCGTTGGATATATGCCGAACCGTCACAGGAAACGGTGCGGCAATTACAAGAACAACTTCACATTTCAAGCTTATTGGCCCGTACACTTGTCAATCGGGGAATCACCGATTCGACAGATGCCAAGCATTTTTTGTATGATAATATGTCGTCATTATACGATCCTTTTCTTATGAAAGATGTTCGTAAAGGAGCTGAACGTATTCTCACGGCTATTGAACGAGGCGAGCGAATCGTCGTGTACGGAGATTATGATGTAGACGGAATTACATCAACAGCCTTAGTGTACCGTTCTCTTTGTGATTTAGGTGCCGATCCGGCATTTTACATTCCTGAACGGCAGTCTGAGGGATATGGCTTGAACCGGGATGCATTGGAAGAGTTGGTGCGCGACAAAACCGAGGTGATTATTACAGTCGACTGCGGTATTTCTTCAGCTAAGCTGGTCAAGGAATTCAATACGCAGACAGATATTATCATTACGGATCATCACGAACCGTCGGAACATATTCCTGAAGGATATGCCGTCATTAATCCGAAGCAGCAAGACTGCATGTATCCTTATAAGGAATTAGCGGGAGTGGGGGTAGC
>ERZ773037.472-NODE-472-length-21938-cov-19.093543_pt1 | contig 21938 bp, 20 predicted proteins | sample MGYA00511466_ERZ773037 | MGnify/ENA primary metagenome ERZ773037 (study PRJEB29015, sample SAMEA2738146) | human oral metagenome | biome: human oral; feature: human-associated habitat; material: saliva | place: China | collected 2202 ... | reverse complement strand
CGGGCCGGCTGGGCGGGCCGGGCTCGGCTTGGCGTGCGGGCACCCAGATGCGCGGGCGCGGGGCGTTACGGCTTAAGCGTCGAGTTCGCCGGCTAGGTTGCGGGTGAAGAACTCGGCCAGGCGCGCTCCGGTTAGGCCCTGGCTGAGTCCGTAAACGAGTTTGGCATAGGCGGCCTCTAGGGTCATGTCCCCAGTACCGACGGCGCCCGCCTGGGCTAGCACGTCGCCGGTTTCGTAGGCTCCCAGCAGCACCGTGGCCTGGTGGCATTGGGATGACACCACAACCACTGTGCCGTTTTTAACTACTCGCGCAATCAGCTCAGTAAAGCCCGGCTCGGCGCTGGGGCCATTACCAACCCCGAAAGCCCGCAAAATCACGGCTTTAGGGGCTGGGGTGAGCATTGCTTCCAGGCGCTCGGCGGTAATTCCGGGCACCAGTGAAGCCACCATCACATCCTGGCGCATATAGGGCTTGGGGGTAGCTAGCGGCTGCGGGGCTCGGAAAGCATGGGCGGCTAGGGCGGCGTCGTCCCAATGCCAGGGCGCCCCGATACGGGCCAGGGGCGCTGCCGACGGCGAAGCAAAGCCCTCATAGCTCCAAGAGGAGGCTTTAGTGGCTCGGTTACCGCGCAGCAAATGCTGCCCAAAGAACAAGCTCACACCCTTATTAGCGGGGTTAGCGGCGGCCGTAAGGGCACCCAGGACGTTACCGGCGGCGTCGGAACCCAAAGCCCCCAGCGGCAGCTGCGCCCCGGTAACCACCACCGGCACCTGCAAGTCCGCTAGCGCATAGGACAAAGCGGAGGAGGTGTAAGTCATAGTGTCCGTGCCGTGCAAGATCACGAAACCAGCGGCGTCGTCGGCGGGGGTGCGCACGCAATCAACAATGGCCTGCCAGTCGGCGGGGGTGGCGTTAGAGGAGTCAATCAGGGGCGCCAACTCGTGCAGACGCACCTGACCAGCCAGGGCCGTTCCCGCCAGCACCCGCTCAAGCCAGCCGGCCAGATCCGCACCGGGAACCAGGCCGTGAGGCGAGTCCACCATGCCAATTGTGCCGCCTGAATAAATTACCTGGATTGTCATGAGACCCCCTGCAAAAAGGCTGTTTTATCTAGGTTAATGCACGTTTGCCCGCACAGCCCAAGCTATGCGGACAAACGTTAGGGTTGGTGCGGGGCAAAACAGGCCCATGCTCTAGCCGGCGCGCGCCGGGCCCCAAAACCTGACCGACGGGCAGCGCCCTACGGCAGACTCGGGAGCCCGGCTAGTGCTGGGCAGTGCGCAGACTAGGCGCGCCCCTCTTCGGCCTGCTGTAAGGCAAACTCGACGGCGGCCTCAGCGGAAGCACCCAGAGGGTCTTCAATGTCTTCCACCAGCATGTTGTCCATCAGGTCGGCGTCGATACGGTCACGCACCGCATACCAGCCAATCACCATAGCCAACACACAACCCAAGGCAATACCCAGGGTGATCAGGCCGTCGTCGCTCATACCCATAGCCAAAATGACGATAGCGAAGAAAATAATGCCGATCAGGTTAGACCAGGGGGCAAAGCGCAGGCGGTAGCTGGGGCGCTCCACCAAACCCTGCTTAGCGCGGTTAACGAAGATCCAGTGCGAAATCAGCACACTAATCCAAGTGCCGGCAATACCCACAGCCGCCACATCCATAATGATGTTGAAGGCGCTGGCGGGCACCGCAGCGTTAATGATCACGCCCACAATGCCCAAACCGGCAGTGATAGCGATACCACCAGCAGGCACCTGGTGACGGTTGAGCTTAGCGGCCACGGCGGGGGCCTCACCGGCCAGGGCCATAGAACGCAGGGTGCGCCCAGTGGCGTACAGGCCCGCATTTAGCGAGGACAGGGCCGCCGTGAGCACCACGATCTGCACAATGTCGCCGGCGTGAGGCACGCCCAGGGCCGTGAAGAAGGTGACGAAAGGACTCTGGTTCTTGTCGTAGGCAGTCCAGGGCAGCACCAGCGTCATCAAAACCACCGCGCCCACATAGAAGAAGGCGATACGGCCAATCATGGAGTTAACTGCCTTAGGCAGAATCTCGCGGGCATTCTTGGCTTCACCTGCGGCCACGCCAATCATCTCGGTGCCACCGAAAGCGAAAATAACACCCATAGACAAGGTGACGATCGCAAACGAACCCATAGGCAGGAAGCCGCCAAAGCTGGTCCAGTTGTGGAAACCACTGGTGACCTCAAAGTGCCCGTTAGCCACGTGAGAGTACAACTCGATACGAGAGGTGCGGTCAGCTAGCTGCACCGAATCCATATTGCCCACATTCACTGGCACGCTCATCACCCGCTCAGTGACGATCGCCCAGATAGCCAGAGCCATGAAGCTCAAAATGGTGACCACCTTGATCAGTGCAAACCAGAACTCCATCTCGCCAAAGAACTTGACGGACATAATGTTCAAAGCAAACACGATAGCCAGCGCCACCAGAGCCAACACCCACTGCGGGATACCCCTAAAAGTGGGCCAATAGTGCATATACAGGGCCACGGCGGTGATGTCCGCCATCGCCGTCACCGCCCAGTCCAGGAAGAACAGCCAGCCGGTAGCGTAGGCACCCTTCTCCCCCATGAACTCACGGGCGTAAGACACGAACGCACCCGAGGAAGGGCGGTAAATAGCCAGCTCACCCAGGGCACGCACCATGATGAAAGCGAAGAAACCACACACCGCATAGGCGATTGCTAGGCCCGGGCCACCTTGCGCCAGGCGGCCACCGGCCCCCAGGAACAGGCCGGTACCGATAGAACCGCCGATAGCGATCATCTGCATGTGGCGGTTATGTAGGGCCTTGTCGTAGCCGCCGTCGCCCTTATCTGCTAACGCAGCGTTTGGCTTAGGACTTGGCTCAACATAATTTGATTGGGACTCAGCCATAAGTACTCATCTCTTATCGGGACGGATTGCATCTACAGCCTCACCAGCAACCGCGCCCGTAAAGTACATGGCTCTACGCTAGCTAGGGTGCATGGCTCTACGCTGGACGCAAAAGGCATTGTCAATACCTGGTTAGATTTTAGTGGCTACCAGCGGTGGCAGTGGAGAAGGCAGTCTATACAATTCATTACATTTGTACAGGTGCTTGTGGCGTAGTTGCGCATAGGGCACTTGTGTCGGTACGCTAGCTCAGGCTACTCACGGCGCCATTAGCCGAAGCTGTGAGATGCCGCCTTAGCTCAGTCGGCAGAGCGATTCACTCGTAATGAATAGGTCGCGGGTTCGATTCCCGCAGGCGGCTCCGTTTGGACGCTCATCTGGATACAAGGTATCCGGGTGAGCGTTCTTCTTGTTTTCCAGAGGTCTTTTTACAGGGCGCTCCCTACGCCTGTGCGCAGCTTATGGCGACGATGCCCTCCCGTAGTGTTCCTCATTATTGAATGAGGGGCCACGGTCTTGTATATGGGCTCAGTAAGGTCGGGGCTTCGCTCGTTTTCGGTGGGTGGTACGATGCTGCGCAACTCCATACGAGTGTGACTGGATGCAAATAAAGATGCCAATGGTTTGATGTGAGGTATACGGTGGAGTGAGGTTTCGACCTGTCGAAATACTTACAACCGAAAGGGACTCATGTCCAAAAAATACCTCTCCGCCGCTTTTGCTTATGTCGGGGTCATCGTTGGTGCTGGCCTGGCGAGCGGCCAGGATCTACTCCAGTACTTCCTCGCGTACGGTGCGATAGGCCTGATTGGGGTTGCGGCACTGGGTATCCTCAACGTCATTTTTGGTGCAGTCGCCCTGCAGCTGGGCTCTTACTATCGTTCCGATAATCACGATGTCGTCTTTGAGCAGATCGCTCGGCCTGCTCTGCGTCGCATCATCGATGTGGTTCTCGTGTTCTCTGCCTTCACGATGGGCTTCGTGATGCTTGCGGGTGCAGGTGCAAACCTTGAACAGCAATTTGGTCTGCCGGCGTGGCTGGGTAGCGCGCTGTGTGCTGTGCTCGTAGTGCTCACAGCTTTCTTGAATTTTGATCGAATCATGAGAGTGATCGGCGTCTTTACGCCCATCATCATGGTGGCTATCGCGGTCTTGATGATTTACTCGCTCGTAACCCCACATGCGAGTGTTGCTGAGCTCGATGCCGCTGCTCGCAATGTGACGCCCGCGCTGCCAAACCTTGTTTTTTCCACGCTTAACTACTTTGCGCTGTGTGTCGTTGGCGGTATCGCGATGGCCTTCGTGCTGGGTGGATCGATCCTGCGCATCGGTGAAGCTCGCCGCGCCGGTCATATCGGCGGCGTCCTCATTGCGCTGGTCCTCGGTGCGGATGCGGTGGCCCTCTATCTCAATGTTGATCGCATTTGGAACTTCGATGTGCCCGCCCTCGAGATTGCGCGATCCGTGCATCCTGCTTTCGCCTTCGTGTACACGCTCGTTATTTTTGCGCTCATCTACAACACTGCTTTCTCCTTGTTCTATTCGACAGCACGCCGCTTCTCGGGGGGTTCGACTGCTCGTTTGCGCATTGTCCTCATCGCTGTTGTTGCGGCGGGCTATGCGGCTTCCTTTATGGGCTTCAAGAAGCTGATCGGCGCGATGTATCCGATCATTGGCTGGCTAGGTGTCGCCCTCCTCGTTGTCCTCGCGGTCGGCTGGCTGCGCGAGCGTTCCGCCGTCCTGCGCGAGGAGAATCTGCGCCGCAAGCTCATCCGCGTCCTCGTGCGCAAGCACACCGACGACCTCGAGTACACGGACGAGCACCGCGCCCAGGCACGAACCCTCGCCCAGGCCTCGGTCATTGACGACACCGAGCTGCGCCGCGAGGCCGACTCGATCGCGGAAGAGATCGCGGATACGCAGGATGACGCGGCAGCCTACGCCCGCGCCGAGCTGCCGGTTGACGAGACCCTGGTGGAAGAAGCGCTCGAGAACGGGCAGCCAAACGCCTAGTCGTTGCACAAGTCGAGGCTCATCCTTCATGAATGAAGGGTGGGCCTCACATGTCTCGGGTAGGGCACTGCGCCCCCGATTCAGCTCCTCGAAGGCAAGTGACGCTACGAGCGATACACCTCTCGGCGGTGTGCTACGCGCACGACCATCACAACGAGTGGGCTTAGGCTGGTGTTGTTGACACTTCGTTAAGCGGGTGCGTGTGCCTGCGGCCAGTGAGGTACCTGTTATGGGAACTAGTCGTCGTTTTACGCCGGAGTATCGTCGTGATGCCCCGTCTTTGGTGTTGGATACGGGGTCTACGATCGCGTCTGTGGCTCGGGATTTAGGGCTGGGTGAATCGGTGGTGGGCCGGTGGGTCACACTCGAGCGCGAGCGGTTGCCGCGTCGATGCGCCGCCAAGGTCTCACAGGCCTGAACACGCGCCCGCGTCTGGCCAGGCGCGGCGGACGCGGTCCCGTGGCCCATGAGGATCACTGCGCCCGCCAGTGGGATCACGGTGGCCTGGACCGGGTGTGGATCACGGATTTCACCTACCTGCGCTGCGCCCAAGACTGGGTCTACCTGTGCGCCGTGAAAGGAACCGTGTCGATGGGGCAGGCCCAAGTGTGCTGAGAGAACGCCATGGCCGAATCCTTTTGGGCCACACTCAAAACCGAGTACTACTACCGGCGTGCCTTCACCATAGGCGACCAGGTCGACACCGGAGTCGCCACCAGGATCGAAGACTTCTACAACCGCCGTCGCATCCACACCAGCCTCGGCAGCAGATCCCCCATCGAATACGAACTACACCAAGCGGCCCGAACCACAGCCGCATAAACAAACCCTCAACAACTTGCACACAGGCCCACATCCCCGAAATTGCTCGCCTGGGCCGGACCCTACGCAAGTGGAAGGACTTCTTCTTGGCCTGCTTCGACACAGGCACAGCCAGCAACACACCCCACCGAAGCCATTAACGGACATTATCGAACTAGGCAGACGCACCGCCAGAGGCTACCGCAACCCCACCAACTACCAACTCCGAATGCTCCTCATCGCAGGAGGCCTAGACGCCTCCACCCACACCCAACTCTGAAGAGCCCCATTACGCCAGACCTTACCCGTCCGCTTCGAGACACCAACAGCATGAGCTGCCTGCGTGAAGTTCAAACCATCAGCAAGAGCCCGCACATACTCCCGATGCCGAGCCTGACACGCCTCCCGACGGGAGGAGTACTCAACCCCCTGAAAAACACGACCAACACCAGCCACAACGAACTCCCTCACCGACCGACTGCAACCAATCAGCCAGTCAATTAGAAAGTTTGAAGAGTTGAAAAATACAGAGCGACTAATTTGACTGCCAGCACAAGGAGTCTCCACCATTTATCTTGTATTTTCAATTTGCCAGACAACTTGACAGTTGCACATGCCCCATCCGAACAGCTGTGTTACAGTCGGAGACGACAGTCACACGCTAAACCAGTGAAGACTCAGCGAACGACTAGCACGACATTCAAATTACGAGTGAGAAGACCATGAATACACGCGACATCACCGAAGATTCCACTAATACACTACTAATCGACATAACCAAATGGATCAATCAACGCAGCACATGGCAACGTAACATCTTCAAACGCCTGGCGCGGGAAGAAGAAATACCAGATAGTTACATTGCACAAATAGTAGATGACCTGATTGATGAAAACCACATCGACCTGGAGCTTCCAGAGCTATCCATAACCGACCTGACAGAAAGTGCAGACAAATCCAATGCACCAAAATTGGTAAGCATCGGAAACCTCAAAGCAATTAACGCACTACTAGAAGATCAAACACTTACGTTTGCACAATCCGGAATCACCATTATCTACGGGGACAACGGCAGCGGCAAGTCCGGCTATGCCCGAATTCTCAAGAAACTATCCGGAGCACAACATCAGGAAGATATTCTAACCAACGTCTTCGAAAATACAACAGGCACACAATCTGCAGAAGTAACATACTTCGACAACGATCAACAATCCACAGAAGTATGGACGCAGAACCACAAAATCAGCCGACTGAAACAGATACACTTTTATGATGAAGCCTGTGGAAACCATTACCTACAAAAAGAAACGGAGCTAACGTATCGCCCCTCAGCACTCACTCTGCTGGATAACTTCGCAAAACAAATTGAACGTGTAAGTAATGAATTCGAGAAACTAATTACAATTGAACAGGCAAAGACTTTCGCCCTGCCCGAGACCACTACGGGAACAAAAGCAAATTCACTACTCAGCTCATTATCAGCAGACACAAATCCTTCAGCAATCGCAAGTCTTCTCGACAGGCATCCAAATTTCGAAGATGAACTACAGAATTTAAAACAGAGGGAGGCATATCTGACAACAAGCAATCCAACGCAAGAAAAACTTACCCTACAATCAGTCGCGCGAGCAGCAGGATCACTATCGGAGCACATCAAACACATTCAAGAGACCGTCAACGCGGAGACACTCGAAAAAATCACCTTGCTGAAACAACGCGCAATGGAGCTGCGCAACTCAGCAAACACAGATGGAATAGTCTCCGATACTCAGCTACCAGGCGTCGGCTCAACCACTTGGCGATCACTTTGGAATGCAGCACGAAAATACTCGATGACCGAAGCATATCCTGACACAACTTTTCCCCCCAGCCGCGAAGGTGACCATTGCCTACTATGTCAACAGCCCTTGAGCATCGAGGCCAGACATCGTTTGGATGATTTTGAACGATATGTTAGTAGCAAACTTGAGCAGGATGCACAAGCCGCTGAGAACAATTTTGAAGAAGCTCGAGCCAAACTAATTGAGTTCGAGACAAATCCACCTGATTTGCAAGCTTGGTTTTCAGCTATTCCAGAAGACGCTGAATTAAATACTGATCTAATTAAGCAATATATCACCGACGCTCATCATGCACAAAGTCAGATGATAACATCACTCAAATCAAGCAACGAGCACACAAGAATTGACTATCCGACATTCGACACATCAACAGTTCAGAAACTTTTTCTTGAATACGAAAGTCGTGCCAACAAGCTTGATCTTACTTCCTTTCAAGCAGAACTTAAGGAAGTCATAAAGAAGAAAGCAGAGCATGAAGACCTATTACGCATCAAACTCGCAGAACAACAAGTCGTAGACTATATTCAGCACCTACAGTACTTACATCTCTTGGAAACAAAACGAAGAGAGGCTGCAACTCAACCAATCACTCTGCAAATAAATAAGCTTGCAAGAACATATGTCACAGAAGCCATTAGCGAACATTTCGTCAAAAAGGCTCGTGAAATGAGACTATCTCAAGTCAAACTATCGGACCCTAAGGGGAAAAAAGGATCTCTATTTCAACAGCCAACCCTTCGCAGCACAGACGGGGATAGTCCGACAGCTAAGGTTTCAACCATGAGTGTACTTAGCGAAGGTGAACAGACAGCAGCTGGTTTGGCTGGTTTTCTGACGGAAGTACACTTTGATCGCTCAAAGTCTTGCGTAATATTAGACGATCCAATGTCATCACTCGATCACCAAAGACGTGCCAGCGTCGCCCAGAATATAGTTAATCTTGCAGAAGACAGGCAGGTAATCGTATTCACTCATGACGTCGTATTTCTTTCCGACGTAATCAAGCGTGCAATTTTTTGCAAAATTCCCATCTGCGAGCGGTCAGTTGAACGCGACGCACAAGACCGACCAGGACGAATTATCAACGAATTTCCTTGGAAGGCTAAGCGCGTAAAAGAAAGAATTAAGGAACTTGAGACACTTCTTGCCAGCATTAAACTGGACAGGCCGGAGCTTTCACGCTCCGACTATGAAAACAGGACTTCTGACTGGGCAGGAAAGCTATCAGAAACTTGGGAACGTCTTATTCGGAGTGAGATTATTTATCGAGTCGTTGACCGAAGCACTACGGAAGTGAGACCAATGATGGTTCGGATTCTGGCAAAGATTACGGACGCCGACTATAGCGAGTTTCTTGCCGGTTACTCTGCTGCTTCAACCTGGGCACGGAGACACGATAAGAGTGAGGAAGTCAGTTACGTTGCGCCCGAACCAGATCAAATGGAATCAGAAATCAAGCGTTTGGCTGATACGGAAAGACGCATCCACAAATATGCACAGTAGTTGTGAAACAAGGGAACTCTTCAGAGTTGAGTGTGGGTGAGTGGGTGTTGGTCGGGGGTTACGGGTAGGGGCCGAGGTCCTTGATGATGAAGCGGACTTCAACCCCTGCTGCCTTCAAGGACCTCGGGCAGTGTCTCACCCTACCTGCTGCTCTGTGTCGCTTGATCGTTGTGATCGGCGTGATGCGCTCGTCGACTTGGAGGGCTTCCGTCTGGTTGCTGCCACTCGGCGTGAGTGCGGACGGGTGCTCGACATAGAGTCCTGTGACCGCTGAGCTGGCTACCCAGGTTATGGGCTGATCGCTCAAGGTCACGGGCGCGTGATGGTGGAGGTGAACGTATCGGGCGAGGCCACGAAGCACGGCTACGCCCCCTCCGACGTCGCCGCACTGATCGACGCGGTCGAGGCATCGGCGCCCGCCGTGCCTAACGAGACCGCTCATCCACACCCGTGTCGCACCCGTTAGGATTGACAGCATGATGAGCATTTTTGCTGGAATATCAGCGTCGATCCTGGCGCTCGCGCCGATCACCAACCCGATCGGTGCTCTCGCCGGTTTCGCTGGCCTCACCGCCGGTAACACCCCTGCTGCAATTCGCTCGCAGGCGTGGAAGACCGGTATCTACGTGTTTGCGATCCTGACGACCTTTGCAGTCTGCGGCTCGTTCATCATGCGCTTCTTCGGCTTCGACCTGCCCTCCCTGCAGATCGCCGGCGGCCTCGTCGTCGCACACTCGGGTTTCTCGATGCTGGAAAACAAGCGCCGCTCCACCAATGAGGAGGACCAGCACGCGACGCTCAAGGAGGATGTGTCTTTCTCCCCCATGGCACTCCCCCTCATTGCAGGACCCGGCTCGATCGGCGTCGTCATCGCGTTGACCGCCCGCAACACCGCCGTCGGTTTTCATATCGGAATTGTCCTGGGCATCCTGATCACGGCCACCGCCATCGCGGTGCTTCTGCGCTACGGAACACCCTGGATCGACAAGCTCGGAGCTACCGGCGTCGGCGCGATCACACGAATTATGGGCTTCCTGATCCTCGTCATCGGCGTCGAGCTCATCGTCCACGGGGTACGCGCACTCCATCTCTTCTAAGCGAAAACCCGCCCCCGGCCTCGTCCCACGAATCTGAACTGCCTCCCATTCCCCGGACTTCAATTTCGATGTCCAAGAAACGGGAGGCAGTTCATCCATTCACGAGGCTGGGGTCGCGCCTACTTTTTCTTTCTCTTCTTCGGTGCGGGCAGTTCCTCCCACATCGCGTCGACGACGTCGTGCAACGTGTCGCGGTCCTCCACCTCGACGAGGAGCATCTCCTTCGCTCCCTCGTAGGGGGTGGCGCGTGGGGCGTCGGGCAGGAGGCGTTCGGAGGCGGGCGTGACCTTGAGCAGGAAGCGGTCGTCGTAGATGCCGCCGATGACCTTGCCCCGGTAGTAGAGGACGTATTCGCCCATCATCTTGTGGTGCGCCACGTCATCCAGCTCACCCAGAAGGTCGAGCACGAATTCCAGGTATTGGTTGGTGGACGACATCGTTCATCCTCGCTTTCCGCTCAACGACACGCTCGCCTGATCCTGCGCGGGCCTGCGGCGCTCATCCCTCCATGTTCGCCGCGGTCACCCCATCGGCCAGAGTTCCGTATACGGTGACACAGTGCCCGAAAAACATGTCGTCGTCATCGAAGTAGGCGGAAAATGAACCGTCGGTGTCCATCGCGATGCTACGCAGCTCGATCCGGCGAGCGAAGCTCTCTTCCGTAATCTCAGGGACATCCTCGTCGGCGGATTCGCGCCACTCGCACGCGAGTTCGGTGAGCTCACGTGCGGCGCTCGCGCGCATGTCACCGTCCCAGCGATCCTGCTCCGCCAGCATCTCCTTCATCGCCCGCCTGGCGTCAGCCCAGGTGCCCTCGTTCGCCGTATCAACCTCGAGCGACAGGCAGATCTGCTCGCCGCGCCACAGGACCTCCCCTTCAAACATGTCGAGGTCTTTGTCGAGAGTGAGTTCTCCGAGTACCTCGTCGACCACCACGACCGGCCTGCGATAGTCGGCCAGCACCTCTTCCAAGGCGGGGCACGGGGCATCCTCTTCGAGGACCTCGACGATCAGGAACTGGTTCTGCGAGGAAGCGGTCACGCCTTCGGGAACCTCGTGCCGAATCTTCTTGCGCGCCTTGAGGCGGTACACCGCCTCCCGACGGAAGCGATCGAGGATTCCTCCGGCATCATGTTCCTCGTCGCTGACGGGATAGACGATCCGGCCGTCACCCGTGTGCAGTGCGCCGGTCTGGCAGTCCACATACGCAATGAAGTAGTGCGAGACGTCCCAGAATCCGTTCCTCTTGCCGGCTCCACTGCCGCCGGCGAGCAGGACGAGTATCTCCCGTACCTCTTCCTCGAAGGTGCGTTCCCATTCAGCCTGCGTCATGTTATCTTGCGCACGCATGTATTCGAGCAGATCCACGCGCCATCCTCCTTGATCCAGGGCTGCCGCTTCGCTACGACGAACCCTACTCCATCGAATGCTCCATAACTGAATCACCAACACAAAACAGAAGGCGATTAGCCCACATTGATTCTCACCCAGTCTACAAGTTCCTCGTAACTCATAGACCCATCAGCTACCCCGAGCATGGCTGAAAGGAACTCCGCATGGTCAGGTGTAAAACCAACACCACACATCGTCCCGAGAAAACGCGACAGCGTTCACTTCACGAGCTCTTCAAACACGTCCGCGTAGGCATCCATGAAGTCAACAGCGACATCGACAGCACTCTCAGACTGCTGCGCCGGTTGAATGACCACCCACGGCCTGTTGTTCTTGAGGATCGTGACAGGCTTCCCCGTCCTATTCACCTCTGCTGTCACTCGCGAAAAGTTGTTCTTCGCCTCGGCGAGCCCCATCGTCAGTGTCGACATAACTGCCCCTTTCAATTTTAGCCATAATTATGGCCAGAATCTAGGCTCAGATCAAGACCGACGCCGCCGGGGCCCGCGAGCTCACCGGCATCGTGGACCAGTCGCGGGAAGGATCATCCCACGGCTGACGCCTGGCCGCTCATCTCGTTGAGCGCCTACCAACGTACCCCATCCCCGAAATTGCTCGCCTGGGCCGGACCCTACGCAAATGGAAGGACGCCCACTTGGCCTACTTCGAGACAGCCGGAGCCAGCAACGCACCGCAGCGAAGCCATCAACGGACATTATCGAACTAGGCAGACGCACCGCCAGAGGCTACCCCAACCCCACCAACTACCAACTCCGAATGCCCCTCATCACAGGAGGCCTAGACGCCTCCACCCACACCCAACTCGGAAGAACCAGCAATGTGCTCGACGTCCGTGCGCCACAAGGCGACCGCCGTCCTGTCGCCACCAGCACAGAGCGTCCGGAAGGCTACATCGCTTAGGAACGCCCAGCGATCGGGCGGGCTACACCACGACCTCGACAGATAGTGCCCAACCTTTGTCTCCGAATCTAAGTAGTACGCAATACCTTCTGTCGCCAGGACAAGCACATCTCCCGGCTGCCAGGAAAACTCATACTCCCACCGTGGCTGCGTTGCGAGCGGGAGAGCAAAGGAGCGACCGTCCGCCTCGTCTACGTGATCACTTTGGCAAACAGAACGCCATTGGCACTGTTGTCGATTGAGCAAGCGAACCTCGCCGTCACCGTAGTGGACAAGCCGCGCCAGCCACGCATCCCCCGGCGCGCCAAGCGTCACTTCAACCCATATGAGGGTCGTTGAGTATTCGATCGCTGGAATATCCGCAAATTCTGCACGCCTAACGAGCAGCGACCTGGCTTCGTTTAGCGGATCGGGGTTATCGAACGCCGCCTCACCCGACACTGTGGCAGCAACGATCGACGCGCCCTCGTTACTCCGCGTTCGCGAGTCAACGCCGTCACAAACCACGAGCTCGATGCGCGCTGAATCTTGCGCGACGTGTACAGCGTATGCGTCTTGCCGCAGCAATCTGGTCTGACCATGGCTATCTCCTACCAACGAGGCAGCGCGGATCTCAACCAGGCCTGAAAATGCACTTCCCGAATCAAGAGCAACTGCCGGGCCGCCCATCATTGTAGAGCTCATCCGTCGGCACCCATTCTCGAAGGAGGCACCGACTTCGAACGGGGCGCCCGCATCATCACTCGAAGCAAACGGGCCGACAGGAATCTCCTCGTACGAACCGTGATCCCATGAGGCAATTTGGGCAAGGACCCCGACAGCGGTACGAACACGCCAAAATACAGCTTTGAGCAAGGACGAAATACGATACATGGGTGGTAGCAATGAGTTGGTTGAATGCTTCTGTGGGGGTGCGGTAGCCGAGGGTGGCTCTGGGGCAGTTGCCCGGCTCGTAGGCGATAGCGTCGAGGTAGGGTTGGTGGCTGGTGATGGGGGTTCCTTTGGGCAGGTAGCGGCGGATGAGTCGGTTGGTGTTTTCGTTGGTTCCTCTCTCCCATGTGCTGTGGGGGTGAGCGAAAAACACCTCCGCGCCAGTGCCTGGGGTGAGGCGCTGGCGGCGGGCCATTTCCGGGCCTTAGTCCCATGTCAGTGTTCGCATCGCTCCTTCGGGTAGGCCTTGGATACGGCGTGTGAGCGTCACAGACCTGGTCGGCCCTGCGTCCCAGAGGCAGGGCCACGATGATCACAGGTGGTCGATAAGGTACGGCACCAAGATTATTGGGATAAAGAATAAAAACACAGAAAGATCGGAGGCGATGATTTCATGAAGCCAACTGGAAAACTTTTCTCGTATAGTCCGTCGCTTCGGTTCAGTCGAACAAATATTGGTCCGTGCGGATGACGCAGATGAGGTGGAGGGGTAAATTCTTGTAGGAGCGACAGGATATACCGCAGTTGGCAAACTATCACCGCTAGGAGCGACAGGATATACCGCAGTTGGCAAATTATCACCGCAGGTATCTTGCAACGAGTGCACATGCGTGCTGACGTAGCGGCCCGACGGTTTTTCATCGTCGAGCATAATCGACCCTCTTATCACCTCGCATCACCAAAATTCATCCAGTAGTCGTGAACATCAAGAGAGAGTTCCCGACTGGTGGGCCGGTCTTTCGGCTCGATGACAAGGCAGGACTCGAGAGTTTCATACAGCCACTTGGGAAACTTGCGGCGAGCATCCGGAAGGTGCTTGGTTACGTATTCGTGCCTTAGGAAAAGGTTCTTCTTGACACTCGCTTGATTGGTAAAGTTAGGAAGCTCAAGGCCGAGGGCACTCGGATCTTTTGCCACCGTAAGATGCATTACCCACCAGGCCAGACAGTACACATCGGAGGCTGGAGTGTAGTCACAACGCTGAACTGAGGTGGGACAGTACACGTTACCGAACATGTATCCGAGTTCCCGATTTCCGCTAGTGTCGCTGTACCCGTTGAAAGCGTCGATCACATAGACTTTAGGATCATGTGATTCTGGCCATCGGACCAAAACATTTGAACCAGAGATGTCCAAGTGCACAAGGTGCAAATAGTGGAGCGCAGTGATCGTTTGACACAAGGAATCAAGAATTGACCATTTCGCTGGGTCACTTAGAGGATCATCTGAGTTTTTTTCTCTATGGATTACATGCTCACGAGAAATCACGTGCCTTAGAAGTACCGCCTTCCTAGCACTCTTGCCCCTAAAGTTTGCCGTTATGTAGCACGAGCTGGGGGCTACTGGAACATAGAGTCCCCATAACTCCCCTCCATTCCGCGTGATCAAACGAGCGGGGATGTTGAGCTGATTGAATAGCAACACGGAGTCCCAGTTGGTCTCTTGCCAACAAGCGAGCTCTTCTAGAGCTTTAGAAAGCCGAGATGCACGATCCTTCAAGATCGCCGAGTCAATGCCGACCAGGTTGAATTTTTTGACACAAAGTTTACCGTCGGTACCTACGATCGGAGCGAATTTTCCCTGGCCCCCTTCCTCCTGTTGATTAGTATCAACGTAAATACCCCCAGGAGATTCGTGGGGTTTCGTGTTCACATACGGGTGGTCTCCGTAAAGCTTTAGAGTGTAGACCAGCTCATCGAATCGTTCCGGTCTCCGGAACCCTTCATAGCTCGCCACAATCCTCCCCTTCGTAACTTTTGCTGTAAACAACGCTCATTTCACCATATGATGGTGATACATCCATACGCCATAATGCGACGGCTGTACGATCATCTCCTGCCCCCAGCGTTCGAAACGCCACATCGTTTAGGAAATCCCACCGATTTGGAGGAGTGCACCACGAACGCGCCAGATAATCTCCCACCTTCGTATTTGAATCCAAGTGGCATGATAATCCGTCAGTTGCAACCACCAACACGTCTTGGGGAAGCCACGAGAATTCAAACTCCCGACGCGGATAAGACGAGGCCGGTAACGCAAATGAACGCATATCGGTTTCTCCGAGGTATGAATGAGTCGCCACGGGGCGCCACAAACGGTTCTTCCGGTTGAGCAGGCAAACGTCGCCGTCACCAAATTGGATGAGCCGCACCCGCCACTTCTTGCGCGGTTCGCCGATAATAACCTCAAGCCAGATTAAGGTCGTCGAATATTCAATCGCTGGTGTCCCTACTGCAGCGGCCATTTGAAGGAGGCGTGAGCGTGCTTCACCGACGGGATCTGGATTATTGACAAGTGCTCTGTCGGCTACGGTTGTAGCAACTAAGGCCGCGCCCTCATTACTCCGCGTTCTTGAACCAACACCGTCACAAACCGCAACCTCAATACGCGCTGTCTCATGTTCAAAATGAACAGCATAAGCATCCTGTCTTTTGATACCACTCTCAATATGGGCGTCTCCAACCAAAGAAGCAGCCCGGATTTCAACCAATCCAGACAATATGCTTTCAGAGTCCAGAGCAACCGCAGGTCCGTCCATCATAGTAGGGGTTATCGGTCCGACAACCTCACCATACACCCCACCAATTTCCACGGGCAAAACCGAATACCCACATTCAGGGAGAGCCCTATCTTTCTCCAATTGCGCTCGCTTACACGCATCCTCAGGAGGCACGGAGCATTCAGGTTGCGCGTCGCCAACCGTTATATGGATATTCGCCCCGTTAGAATTTGGCTCTTTGCGTTGTACCATAGCACGATCCTGCACTTCTAAGTGTTGTCAAGAAACCAAATACCGTACGAGATGGGCGGCTTATTAGCAGGATCCGCAAGCGCCTTCTGAAACGCGGTTTCCATTCGGTTTACCTGGTCATCATACGATCCACTTGCTGCGGCTTCTACAGCCCCAGCGGAATAGTTAAGTGTCTGCGCAATTGAATTAAACACTGAGTGAATCGACCCGGCAATATCCTTGCTATCTATGATAACCTTGCTACTAATACTAGTGAGATCTTTTCCATAGAAGGCAATAAGCGTGTTGAGCAGGTCCTTACAAGGGTCGCCGACCATACACGGGACAATTCGTGGAGGTAATGACGGTTTACGGCGTGCCGCGAGGCGAGCACATGCCTTCTCCCACGCTTCTTTCTTGTCCAGCGGGTGCCCATCAGTAATCACGAACGCAACTGGCCGATAGCCGAAACGCCCACCAGGCTGAGCCTCCTCATCAACAGTTAGACGATCATTAAAGAAATCTAAGGCTTTCGCTAGTACAGTGAAACCATATGGCTGAAGAGGACTCATTTCCACGTCAGGACCAATACTTTGCAAGGGAAGATTGAGACAGGGTTCCGAATTGAAAGAGATAACACTTACCTCAACCCTCAGCGTCGTTCTGCTACCTTGATAGATCTTGATAAACAGATCGTTAATCGCTTCATTGAGAACATCGATCCGCCTGACACCACTACCCGAACCGTCCACAGGCTCATTCATCGAGATCGATGTGTCGCAAATTAGATAGACCGGCAAAACCGGGCTTCCATCAATCAGCTTCGACATTACAACGACACCAGCCCTCTAGTAGTTCACTGGAATACCGGGCAAATATACCATACGTACACTCACGCAATCAATCCTACTTTCAGCGCACACCTCGTCACTTCATCCAAACAGTTAAACATTGCCCCACAGCGCTAAACCTCTCAGTCAAAACACAGAACAAGCTGTCCGACAGTCAATATCCAAATTCCCTGTTTTCCAAAGACTTACGCTAGGCATGTGCATTTATCATGCGAACCCGCGATTTTCAAATGGTTTTTCCGTAACTTGACACAGTCTCCGCACACGCACGCGAACACTCAGCTTTTGAAACACCTGGGAGTTGAGTGTGGGGTCAGGCGTCGAGGCCTCCACCCACACCCAACTCTGAAGAGCCGTATTATTGATGAGGACCGGTGGTGTCGCTGGGCTTAGGCTGGTGTTGTTGACACTTCGTGAAGCAGGTGCGTGTGCCTGCGGCCAGTGAGGTGCCTGTTATGGGTTCTCGTCGTCGTTTTACGCCGGAGTATCGTTGTGATGTTGCGTCTTTGGTGTTGGATACGGGGTCTACGATCGCGTCTGCGGCTCGAAATTGAGACCAAAGAAAAGTAAGCGCAGCATTCCGGGGAAAACCATATGATAAGTTGTTAATAACTTATACGCACCGGTAAGACAACGGTTGCCCGGGGCGATGAAAATCGCCCCGGGCAACGCTCGTTTGGTTCAGCTTCAGCGCAGCTGCGTGCGGCCAGCCGGGTTATGGCTGCGGGCCAGGTTAAGTATTTTTATTCCGACGACGCCGTAGACTGATTCATCTCACGTCTAGCCGCTTCAAGATTTTTCTCCACTTGCTTGGTTAGTGGATGTTCTATCCCTAACACCCGCTGACAGTCTGGCAGCAGTTCCTCCCATTCATCAATAGCCTCAGCAACTTGATCAGCGCATAACCAGACCACTACGGGATAACAATGTGTCAGGGCGCTCCCTACGCCTGTGCGCAGCTTATGGCGACGACGCCGTTCCCCTAGCAGGTTGACAATGCCCTCCCCTAGCAGGCGCGACGACGCCCCTGACTGGCTCGACGCCGTCGCCAACTCCCACCCCTAGAACCTGGCCCGCGGCTCAGACTGTGCCCCCCACATTTTCACCAAAATCTGAAAAATTCCCGCAAAAGCAGCTACCATATTTTTAACCTAGATCACAAAGACGTTAGTGCTGCGAGCTGACGCAGGTAGACCTACCCAGCACCGCAGCTACTGGTTACGAGTTTTGGTATGACACAAATTGCTGCTCTTAGTGGTGTAGATAAGGCTTTCGGCGATCGCCTGGTTTTATCGATTGATTCATTGACGCTTGAAACCGGTCAGGTTGTAGCCCTGATTGGCCCAAATGGTGCCGGCAAGACAACACTGCTACGCATCATTAGTGGGCTATGGGTACCAACCCGAGCTCAGCGTTTAGAGGTTCTTGGCGCTGACCTACTCAAGCCTTTACCCAGAAAAAAGTCCAAGCAGTGGAGTCAACAGCTGGGTTTTGCCAGTAATTCAAGCCAGCTGTTTGGCCTGTTAACAGTGCGAGAGAACCTGGAGTATGTCTGCCGCCTGTACGGCATCCACAAGGCACAGCACGCTAAGCGGATCAACCGTTCTATGGAGCTTTGTAATGTGGCTGATCGCAGCGGGGATCAGGTGTGGACTTTGTCGACAGGACTTAAGCAGCGCGTCAACATCGCCCGAGCCATGGTCACCAACCCGAAGCTCATTTTCCTTGATGAACCCACTTCTGGTTTAGACCCGCTGGCAGCAAATGACGTGTACGGAGTAATACGGCGCCTGCAAAACAGTGGAGTAACCGTGCTGCTGAGCACCCACATCATGACTGAGGTTAATGATCTATGCGATCGGGTGCTGTTTCTATCTAAGGGCCGCATAATGGCTGACGCCTCGCCTGAGCAGTTACGTATGCGCGCTGGAGAGGTGGTTTACCAGCTACAAGTACCAACTAGTCAAAAGCAGAGCGTTATTACTCGCTTAAATGATGAGCTTGGGGCGCGCACCATTATTCGCCAGGACGACGGAGTGGAAGTTGACGTGCTTGCTTTTGGTTTATCCAACTCGAATCTGCTTGACCAGATGGGGCTAACTTACACTCGCCGGGACGCTCAGCTTGCTGATACTTTCTGGCTTTTGGGCGGTGCTGAGTGAGAAGTTTATTTGCGCATATGCGCTACAGCCTGACCATGAATGCTCGCCAGCCGGGAATTTGGTTGCGGGTTTTAGTGGTGGTGCCGCTCATGGAAGTGCTTCCGTTATTGTTTCTTGGACGCGCTTATCTTGAGTCTGACACGCAAAACTTTTTCTTGTACACCAATATGGTTTGGGCGTTTTTTACTGCCGTCGTAATCCAATGCTTGGTGTCTATCCAGGGTTTGGCTGGCGGGGGCCGCTTGGATACTTTCTTACATTCAGAGGGCTCAGTTATCCCTTGGCTGTCTGGCTACACTGGTGGAGTTTGCTGTTTTTACCTGTTTTCGTCACTAGTTTCTGTGTTTGCTTTGGGGTTCGCTTTAGGGTTCCCGGTGGTTGTGTGGCAGATGCTGGGCTATGCGCTGCTCGCTGTTCCCACCTCACTAGGCTGCGTGTATTTGGTGTATGGATTTGAGGTTCGTTTTAACCGGACCTTTCACTTCATAAATCTTCTTCTTGACGCACTAGTAATATTTTCTTGTGTGTTGTGGCCGCTGAATACTTTCGCTGGTATTACTCGGATTGCAGCCCAACTGTCACCACTGACGCATTTAAACGAGTTTATTCGCACTTCTAACCCGAGCCATGTTTTGGCAGGAATTTTGGTTAGCTTTATTTTCCTGCTGTTTGGTGTTGCGTGGGTGAAGCGCTCAACTAAAAAGTATCAAGTCGACGGCGCATTTGGAGGTTCGCTTTGATTAGTGCTACTGCTTACCGCTATTACCAAACCTTGCGACGCAACCCTACCGACACGTTTTCAATGTTGGCTCGCCCGCTGCTTTCTACCGCGCTTTTCGCAATCTTTGCAGCAACTTACCTAGCACCTAGCTATGGCGTTGCGTTCATGATTATCTCAGTGGCTGTTGTAAACGTTTTTACTAATGCTATACAGGGTTCAAGCTATGAGGCCCGCGAGGAAATCCAGGGGCTTCGCTTGGATGTGGTGCGCCTGTCTCCCGGTGGTTTTCCTGCATTCGTGAACGCACACGCTTTTATTCAGACTTTCTTAGCAGCAATGCAAAGCCTGGTGATTATTGTTATCTCCATGCCCTTTGTTAGCTATACGCCAATAGGTCAGCCAATGTATCTGCTTGCAGGTGTGGGGTTACTTTTAGGTACTAGTTTTCTGGCAGCTATGCTGGGCACTCAGGTAACAATTAGGCGCAATAATTTTTTGGCTGTGTCTTTTACTAGCGTCTTGCTGATTACTTTTGCTGGCGCGTTTTACCCTATTGAGGCTTTCCCTAGTTGGGCTGCCACAATTGCTAGGTGTAATCCAGTCACTTACCTGGTTGACCTGATCCGAGTGAGCTTGTTTAACAGCAAGCCACTACTCGCCCCCAGCTGGGAAATCTGCGTATGTGTAGCGTTCCTAGCTGTTTTAAGCCTTGGAGCTGTTACTTTTTCACGCCAACCATTTGGCGCCTCCGCCGAAAAGCAACGCTAAGCAGCCCACCCATAACCAGCACGGCGAGCTGCAGTAACTAGCGACAACAGTTGCTTCGCTCCACACTCCGTCCTTCCACAGAGTCAGCAGAGTTTAGTCCTCACCGGTTTCTGGTGACGGCGCATCTGGCGGGTTCATCTTGCGTTTAGCTGCTTCAAGGTTTTTCTGCACTAGTTTGGTCAGTGGATGTCCTAGCCCTAACACCCTCTGACAGTCTGGCAGTAGTTTCTCCCATGCATCGATCGCCTCAGCAAGACGCCCAACAGAATCATAAGCACCAGCCAGATTATCGCGGACATTCAACGTCTCAGGGTGATCAGGACCTAAAACCCGCTCTTGGTCAGCCAACACCCGCTCATACAACTCGATCGCCTCACCAAAACGCCCGGCGGAGTCATAAGCACAAGCTAAATTATTACGGGTGGTTAACGTGTCAGGGTGGTCAGGCCCCAAAACCTGCTCTTGGTCAGCCAACACCCGCTCATACAACTCAATCGCCTCACCAAAACGCCCAGCAGAGTCATAAGCACAAGCCAAGTTATTACGAGTAATTAACGTGTCAGGGTGATCAGCCCCCAACACACACTCATACTCAGCCAACACCCGCTCAAACAGCTCAATCGCCTCACCAAAACGCCCAGCAGACTTATAAGCGACAGCCAGGTTGTTGCGGACGGTTAACGTGTCGGGGTGGTCAGGACCTAAAACCCGCACCCGGTCAGCCAACACCCGCTCAAACAACTCAATCGCCTCACCAAAACGACCGGCGAAGTGATAAGCGCCAGCCAAGTTATTGCGGGTGGTTAACGTGTCGGGGTGGTCAGGACCTAAAACCCGCACCCGGTCAGCCAACACCCGCTCAAACAACTCAATCGCCTCACCAAAACGACCAACATAGCGGTAAGCAACAGCCAAATTATTACGAGCCGTCAGCGTGTCAGGGTGATCAGGAGCCAAAATCCGCTCTTGGTCAGCCAACACCCGCTTATACAACTCAATCGCCTCACTAAAACGACCAATATCATCATAAGCACCAGCCAAGTTATTACGAGTAATTAACGTGTCAGGGTGATCAGGACCTAAAACCCGCTCTTGGTCAGCCAACACCCACTTATACAACTCAATCGCCTCACCAAAACGACCGGCGGAGCGATAAGCAACAGCCAAGTTATTACGAGTGGTTAACGTGTCAGGGTGATCAGGACCTAAAACCCGCTCTTGGTCAGCCAACACCCGCTCATATAACTCAATCGCCTCACTAAAACGACCAATATCATCATAAGCACCAGCCAAGTTAT
>ERZ773037.466-NODE-466-length-22038-cov-46.853023_pt1 | contig 22038 bp, 19 predicted proteins | sample MGYA00511466_ERZ773037 | MGnify/ENA primary metagenome ERZ773037 (study PRJEB29015, sample SAMEA2738146) | human oral metagenome | biome: human oral; feature: human-associated habitat; material: saliva | place: China | collected 2202 ... | reverse complement strand
AATCACTGTTAACAAAAAAGATGTTGAAGAGTACATCCCACACGCTGACCTTCGTCTTGTCATCAACCAACCATTCGCAGTTACTTCAACTGTAGGTTCATACGACGTTTTCGTTAACGTTGTAGGTGGTGGATACGCTGGTCAATCAGGAGCTATCCGTCACGGTATCGCTCGTGCCCTTCTTCAAGTAGACCCAGACTTCCGCGATTCATTGAAACGCGCAGGACTTCTTACACGTGACTCACGTAAAGTTGAACGTAAAAAACCAGGTCTTAAGAAAGCTCGTAAAGCTAGCCAGTTCTCAAAACGTTAATCAATACGATTATATCAACGTTTCAAAGCACTCAAGAGTTTACCTCATGGGTGCTTTTTTTATGTTTTTTGAAAAAGTTCACCTCAAAGTTTACCTTATTTTAACCTTATTGTTTTAGAGACTTTAAAGCAAATTCACCGACTGCCATTGGAATGACATTTGAAGTGTTGACATAAGTCTTAGTTGTAATAGTATCACTATGGGTTAGAGCTTTATAGATTCCATAGTTTAATCCAGTTTTAGATATTTTATTTTCTCCTTTATTTTGTTATTTCTTGAGTACTAGCTTCTCAGCAAAAACGTTTAGTGCAGGTGCGACAGAATTTCCATTAAGTGAAGTATCCGATAAGAAAATAGGGTTAACTGCTTCAACAAGAGCATCTTCTGGAAAGACGGCGGTAGAAGCAGGTGTAATAACGTGGAAGGCACCATGAGTTTCACTATTTAGAATATGTCGTTGGTACTTTCCTTCTTTACCAAAGATATAACGTGGTGCATTTCCGAGTTTTTCGTAGTAAGCTGGGCCGATAAATTCTGGTTTCATTTTTAAAGTTTCTGGAATCATAAGTTTTTTCCTTTCTGATTGTAAAATAAAAAGAGTTAAGCTGGTAGCTTCACTCTTGAGTAGTAGTGAGTAGAGAGTTTATGTTTAAACATTCTAGTGTAGAATTCCACTTCAGCATGAGAAAATCCTGTAACAAGTGATTTCTTTGCTAAAGACTCTAAATCATTCAAAGCTTGAGTATATAGCTTTGCGATTAGCTTATCAGATGAACTGAAGATTCTATAAGTAAATGTGTAATTATCGTAAAGTCGTTTACATTGTAGTGCGAAAAAAGTTTGTCATAGTATCCTCCTTTATTGTAAAAGTAAAAAAGCTACCAAGAAAAAGAAGACTTAGTAGCTTAAGAGTAAGTCTATCTAGATAGACAGCAGTAAAGAAAAGTTATTTGGTTGAAGGATCCCTCCTTCACGGTGGCAACGTTTAGCAAGGCGCTTTGCATAAATTACCATCGCTTTCCCAGCCAACCTCAATAGGTAGTCATTATCATACCCATTTGGTTATCTTACGCCCTTTGGCGAAGCCAGTTCACTTTACTATTCGGAAAAGTGCGAAAGTCCGAAATGCGTGGAAGCCCACAAAAATGTTTTATATCTTCACTTCAACCATAAAGAGACTTGACTTTTCTTTCCAAAACGTTTACAATAAAGTTACGAAGTTTAGTGTAGTTTTGGCAATCAGTTCTCTGGTTGTCAGACGCACTTTTTATTTAATTTTCAATGGTCAGATAATAACTTCAAAAGTCTGATATTTTTTTGAAATTTAATACATCACACATGATGTATCTATGTTTTACATCATGTATGATGTATTGTCGAGTGCTTTGTAAACAAATTTAAAAATATTTTAAGGAAAAAAGATGAATCTTGCGGAACAACTGAAATCATTACGATTAAGTGCTGGTTTAACTCAAACTGAATTAGCTAAGAAATTAAATATTAGCCAACAAAGCTATGCTCGATGGGAGAATGGAAAAGTAATACCATCACTTGAAAAATTGAATGACATTGCACATTTTTTTGAAGTAAGTATTGACTATCTCTCAGGCAAACAAAATACAGTGGAACAAGGTGATGGTTTAGATAATATCGAATTGCTTTTTCGTATGAACTCAAAAGGATTGACTGATGAGGAAAAGGAAATTTTTAAGAAAGAGTTGATTGAGTTTATGGAAGAACGTAAGAAAGCTTTTAAAAAATAGACTAGTTTTTGATGTGGATAAAATAGTTAAAAATTTTTAAAATTAGTAGAAAATTTGCGTAAAAAGTATTCACAAAAGCTATGTTAGTAATATTTTGAAATTTGTGGTTTTAATTGCATAGTTTATTGAAAGAGATGAGAAAAAATGTTAAATAAGTTGGTTATAAAAAATTTTAGATCAATAAAAAATGTTAGATTATCAAATATTAAAAAACAATTAGGATTAATAGGCGAAAATAGTTCTGGTAAAAGTTCAATATTGTGTGCACTGCTTATTTGTTTAGGAGAGAGGGAGATACAGTCTTCTGACTTCAGATTTAATCAATATGGAAAGAATGAAACAGAAATTTTTATAGGTTTGGGTATAGACCTTGATTATTTTTCTATTCAAAGACTAATTAATTATAGTTCAGATGAGAATTTATTACTAAAAACATGGTTGGAAGAAGTTAAAAATAAGTGTAGGAATAAAAGACAAAGAGACACAACTTCAAAATCGTATACACGAGATTTTAAAAAATATTTTCTTTCACAAATTGATTCGAAAATGTCCAATAATCTTCAAAATCTGTATTTTGGTTTTACAATCTCTTCTGAAGGGACAAAACGGCTTGAGTTGTATGAGTCAAATTTAAATAAAAAGAAAGTGACAACGATTTCCAATGAAATTATTGAGGGGCTTTTTGAAATTATATTGCCCCCATTTGCATACTTAAGAGATGAGAGAGGATTTGAAAAAGAGAGTAGAGGAGAGAGTGACAGTACTACAAATGAATTATTTAGCTTATTGTTACCTTTAATAAATAAAAAAAGTAACAGAGTAAACGATGATGAACTAGATGATACTGCTATTTCTAAGTTAACGATTCCTCAAATAAACAACTATTTATTAAAAAGAATGCAGGAGGAAGCAAAAGATTTAACCGAAAGTTTGAATATTAACTTTAAGAAGTATTATAATGAAGAAATTGAAGTTAAGTGGATATTTTCTAACGAATTATTTAAAAATTTAAATATCAAAACAAATTTCAGTATTGAAGGTTTCAATAATTCTATTGATTTTCAATCAATTGGTTCAGGGACAAGAAGTTTGTATAAGATGGCTTTGCTTCAAACTTTGTTAGAAAGACAGAGTGATGATGATGAACCTGTTTTGTTTTTATTAGAAGAACCAGAATTATACTTGTATCCTAAATTGGAACAGCAAATTGAGAATTTTATTTTTGATTTATCTAATAAAAATCAAGTGATTGTTACAACTCATTCTCCAGTTTCAATAAAAAGCTTTTCAATAGATTCGTTATATAAGGTAGAAAGAGCGAAAGAGACAGTTAATGCAGTACCTGTAACTAAGGTTTCAAAATTAGAAAGTAAGTCACAAGTAACTGAATTACTAGGCTATGATATTACATATCTTTTAGGAAAAGATTATATTATCTTTGTTGAAGGTCCAGATGATAGGGAAGCTTATGAATATCTTATTGAGAAAATCTTTGGAAAGGAAAAAAGTAGTAAATTTATAGCAATGACTACAGTATCCAAGCTATCAGCAGCTGTTAGTTTTGACTTTCTTGAGCAAATACGATCTAGAGCAAAAAGTATCTATATTATAGATTCTGATGGGACGGAAACAGAAGAACAAAAGAAAAAAGTAGTATCAGAATTAACTATGCAAGATAAAACAATTAATAAAAATGAACTATCATCAAAAATACTGTTAACAGAGTATTGTTTGTTAGAGTGTTACACGTTTGAATATAGATATTTGAAAAAACAAATTGAGAAAGAGGAATATTGGGAAAAAGTAAACAAATTTTTAAAAGAGAAACTAGAGGATATCAATACTTTACTTCGAAAAAGGAAAAAAGATGAAATATCGGATTGTGATATAGACAAAGTGATTTCTAACTTCGAGCATGTAAGAAAATTTGGATTCAATAAAAAATTAGTGAAGGCTTTTCGAGGAATAATCGGAGGACAAGGGTTTAAAAGAATATCAGATTTGAATGAAGATGAGCTATCTGATAGTTGTATAGTATTAATTGAGAAATTAAAAAATTATTTTGGATAGCAGTGGACGTTCGTCCACTTTTTTAGTATAATTTATTCAATCAAAATGGTTTAGTTGTGTAGATTGCATTTTAAGGAGATATTAATTAATGAATGAGCTATATGCAAGAGTAAGTTATTCAACAAAACAGATACTATACCAGTATATGAAAGATGTAAATATATCTCTTTTGAATTATCATTTCAATCACTTTTTTCAGTATTGTATCACAGAGTACAAAATTAAAGTAATAAAGCATCACTTTTCTAATCATAAGATAGAGGGTTTAACAATTATTGATGAAATTGGGACTAGCTTTTCATATGAGAGAGATAACCCAAAAGTAAAGCAGAATTTTACCTTATGCCATGAACTAGGGCATTTCATTCTTAATCACAACGGTTCATGCTTTACAGAATCTATTTATAATAAAGAAGATATACTGGAGAGAGAAGCAAATATATTTTCAGCGGTAGTACTGATGCCAGATATTGTGTTGTTGTCTAAAATTTATTACAGTTGTGAAAGTTTTCAAAATGTACAAAATAGCCTAGAAGTTTCAAAACAAGCTTTGTATTTTCGTTTATTGGATTTATTGCGCGAGCATTTTTCTGATAAAGAAGGCCAAATTAAAGAGTCTGTTGATGAGTATACCAAGGGAAACAAATTTTTAATTCATGATTTTTTCACATCATCAAAGAACAAATAATTGAAGAATTTAATCAATATAACCCTTCTTTGGTGAATCAGATTCGGAACCGAATTGATGAAAAGGGCTTTGTTTCTAGTCAAGAGTTACCAGAGTTACTTCATCAAGAAAACTGGTTTAATTTAAAAGAAAATATTAAACATTTGAAAATTTGGCTAGTATATAATAAGGGCAAACAAATAGCATATGCTTGGGATAGTTTGAAGTTATCAGATGAACAAGCAAGGAAAAAGGCAGAATTGCAATTATTATTAAAGTGAGGTGAATTTAATGTATCAACCAGAAAAACTTAAAGCTCGTAGAAAAGAGCTTGGCATGACTCAAAAAGAAATTTCAGACCAATTAGGTATAACGTTTCAAGCTTACTCAGCTTGGGAACGTGGAATAAAAAAACCATCGAAAGAAAAGGTCTCTCAATTAGAAAAGATTCTGAATGTATCAGTAGGATATTTTACCGAGATTGAAATAGTACAGATATATAATAATCTTTCAAATAATGGAAAAGAAAAAGTAGTAGCCTATGCTCAAGACTTGTTGGAAGAAGAGAGAAGTAAAAAAGTAACATATATTTCAGAAAAACTTTTTGAATATCATGTTTACGAAAGAATGTCTGCAGGTATTGGTGCTTCTGTTTATGGTGACCGTAATTTTGATACAGTCTATTTTAATGAGGAGTTAGCTCATGATTTTGCTTCTTGGGTATCAGGTGATTCAATGGAACCAAAATATCATAATGGGTCTGTAGCTCTGATTCGAGAGACTGGTTTTGATTATGATGGTGCCGTTTACGCAGTTGTATGCAACAATCAAACCTATATTAAAAGAGTCTATCGTGAAGAAGAAGGGTTACGCTTAGTTTCGATTAATCCAAAATATAAAGATATTTACCTATCCTATGATGAGGATCCACGAGTTGTAGGAATCATTGTTGGGAATTTTGTACCTATGGAGGGTTAGGTTGTGGGCTATTTTGATTACCCAGTTGTATGTTGGCAGACTGACAGGAATATTTGAAGTCAAATCCGACAAGAGAAAAGAGCGATATACAGGGCAAGTGACTGAAATAAGTCCGTCTAAAATCACAATAAAAACAGCTGATAAGTACCAGTTACTACAATTAGCTGACATTTTGGGCATCAGCTTAATGGAGGAATTGACAGATGAGTAGGAGAGAAATTTATAAGGATAAATTACAGTTTGACTATTTCTCGGATTCCTATATTAAGTTTGAAGAAGACTTCTATAAGTATTCAGCTATGGATGTACCATTGACATTCCTCACTGATGATATACTAAGAGAAATGGTTATGAGCCATAAGAATTACTTCAAACTCAATAAAGAGAACAGTAAAGACGGACGAGAGCACTATTTCTATTTTAAAATTGAAATGAGTGATGAAAGCAATACGGTTCGGAAGTATCAGTATTTGAAGGTGTTTAGTAGTGTACAATGAAAATTGGTTTTACTTTCTCGGACTGAGTCAATTTAGTCCATCTATGGTATAATGTATAATACGAAAATATTATCAAAAATATACATTATGGTATAAAAATCAATTTAAAAGAATAAATACCATGTTAACCAATGAGGAGTTTTATGACTGTTTTAAATGCTGTATCACTTTTTTCTAGTATAGGAATTGCGGAATATTATTTAAAAGATATTGGAATAAATGTAGTTCTTGCAAATGAGATAGATAGCAAAAGAGCTAAAGCACATTTAGATATTTATCCAAGTACTGAAATTATTTCAGGAGACATTACCGATAAAGATATTAGAAAAGATATTATTTTAAAAGCTGATAAATTAAATGTAGAATTATTGATTGCAACTCCACCTTGTCAAGGAGTATCATTAGCTGGCTTAAATAAGAAATCAGAGGACTACCTAAAAGATGCTAGAAATTTCTTAATATTAGAAGCTATAAAGATTTTTGAAGAATTATTACCTAGCTATTTTTTAATTGAAAATGTTCCGAGATTTAAAAAAATGCTGTTTCCAGTGGATGGTGAGTATATAGATTTAGAAGAATTGTTACTTAAAAAATTTGGTAGCAGTTATAATATTAAAGTTGAGGAATTGAACTCTGCTAACTTTTCAGTACCACAAAGTAGAGCCCGAATAGTTTATCGTATATGGAAAAAAGGGCTAAAATGGGACATCGACAACTCTAAAAAAATTGTCACACTAGAAGAAGCTATTGGAGATTTACCTTCTCTTGAATCAGGTGAAGATTCAGGGTTAAAAAATCACTTTGCTAGACTCCATCCAGAGAACCATATTTTAGCTATGAAACATACTCCGACAGGAAAGAGTGCATTTGATAATTTGGAGTACTATCCGAGAAAGAAAACCGGTGAAAAAATCAAGGGATACAATAATACATATAAACGGATGAATTGGGATAGACCTGCACCAACTGTCACAATGAGGAATGAGATTATTTCATCTCAAGAAAATGTTCATCCTGGTAGAGAACTTCCTGATGGTACATGGAGTGATGCTCGAGTCCTAAGTTTGCGAGAATTACTGATTGTATCGTCATTACCAGCGGAGATGGAAATTCCAAAATCTTTAAACGAAAGACAATTTAGAACATTAGTTGGTGAGGGAATACCACCATTGATGATGAAGAGTATATTAGAAGGAGTTGTCGTGTGAGTAAATTTAAAATTTTATCAATGTTTTCTAGTGCTGGTATTTCAGAAACGTACTTTGAGGATATCGGTTTAGAAGTAGTAGTAGCAAACGAATTGGTTTCAGAGAGGGCTGACTATTATCGTCGGTTACATCCAAATACAAATATGATTCAGGGTGATATAGTCGACAAAGAAATATATGATAAAGTAATATCCGAATCGAAAAAGTGTGGGGTAAACATGATAATTAGTACCCCACCTTGTCAAGGAATGAGTACTTTAGGAAAAAAACAATATTACAACGATGCTAGAAATGAATTGTTTTGGCATACTTTAAATGCGGTTGAAGATCTTGATCCTGACTTTGTTTTTATTGAAAATGTTCCTAAGTTTTTGAAAATGAAGTTTCAATACTCTAAAATGGATTTAACCTTTGAAGAAATTTTAAATGAAAAGTTTTCAGACAAATATGTAGTTGAATCTCAAATTTTAAACGCTAAGGATTACGGAGTACCACAAAGTAGACCAAGAGCAATAATTAAACTCTACAAAAAAAAGTACTTGTGGCCTTGGCCTAAAAAGGAGGACAAAGTAGTTACACTTAGAGATGCAATCTGGGATTTGCCCAGCTTAGAATCTGGAGAAGTGAGTTCTATACAGTGGCATAGAGCGTTGAAAGTCAGCGATATGCACCGTGAGGTAATGTCGCATACCCCTGAAGGGAAAAGTGCTATGACTAATGAAGTGTACTATCCTAAGAAAAAAGATGGAAGCAAAGTTAAAGGTTTTCATAACACTTATAAAAGGATGAAGTGGGATGAACCGTCACCTACTAGGGCTACAAATAACTATATGATAAGCGGACATAATAATGTTCACCCCGGTAGAGAAAGGGAGGATGGAACGTGGTCAGATGCTAGAGCGATGACATTACGTGAAGTTATAATTGTTTCCTCATTACCACTTGACTGGGGTATTCCAGCTACTCTTACAGATAAGGAAGATAAGTTTGTCAGACTTTTAATTGGAGAGTCCATCCCTCCGTTATTGAGTAAAAAAATCATTGAGCAAATTTTAATTGCTAATGAGGTGAATTATGAGAAATTATAATCGATCAAGTTTACATGAAAAATGGACATTGATGAAGTATTTCAATGATTTTGAAATGTTGACTCTATATGCAAGTGCTATTCGTTCTAATACATCAATATCTGATTCTGGTATAGAATCACTAATGACGAAAATGATTGAGGAAGGAAAATATAAACCAAGAGAAAAACTAAGTATTGATACTGGGAAGTTTAAAACCATTCAAGTAGCATGGTACATGTTTGGTTTTTATGAAAAAGGAAGAAAGGCAAACAAAAAGTTTGTTTTTTCACCATTAGGTAATTTGTTGTTAGATTTTTTAGGTGATCATGATTCGGTTGCTAAAATATTTACTAGTATGCTTTTTGGAAATCCATTCAGAAATCCTTTTTCACGAATGAGTTCAGAATTTAATATATATCCTTTTCGTCTACTATTTAAGCTACTGCTTGATGATAGATTGAATAGACAACTGTATAATGATGAAATATTTTATTTAGTTATGTTCATGAAAACTTGCACTGACATAGAATACGATTCACTAATAAATGATATTTTAGAATTACGTGCTTTAAAAACAGATGATAAATTGTTGTTATTTAAAAAAGACGAAAGTGTATTAGTGAATGCTATCCATGAGTGGCAATACACATCAAAATTGCTTGAAGGTGCGAATATCTTAGAGATTACTGAAGGAAATAGGATTGGTAGCCTAATTCAAGGGAATAATACAGGATCCCGTGCTTACCGAACGGATTATGTTAGTTTAAATCCTGCCATTGTTCCATTTGTTGTGGAAATGTTAGACAGTTTTTCATACTCAGAGTTGCCATACACTGAAGAAGAAATACAATCTAAATTTTCGGATGATTATTGGATTTCGTTTTATAACTTCTATCCTAAGCTACTTTTAGATGAACTAGGTATTTCTCATGAAGAAGATAATAAAGAATTACTTGAAATCGTTTCAGGTATTACGACATATTCGATGAATATGAACGACGGAGACCCTGATAGATTTGAGAAAGCATTAGAGTCATCATTCAATTTATTTATTGATGTAGATGCTAAACAAATTGGAGGTCCTAGTAATACTGATGTTGAATGTCTCTATACTTACAATACAGGAATGAAGACTTTTGCTATTGAAGCTAAGTCTACAAGAAATAAGTTAAACTTGGTTAATACTTCACGCTTAAAATCACACAGGATTAAAATTGGTGCAGAGTATACATTATTAGTAACTTCTAACTACACACCTGGAGTAGTATCAGATATACGAAATAATGAAATAGTTTTACTTAAATCATCAATCCTCTCAAACTACTTATATCAGAGTATAAAGTTTAAAGGAAGAGATTTAACATATAAATTTTTAGATGAATTGATAACAAGTAATCTAGGGAAAGATATATCATATGAATTAAAAAATTATATTTTTGATGAGTTTGGTGTAGGTGTGAAATAGATAGCTACTGAAATAAGTAAAAGACGATAGCAAAATGAATTGTTATCGTCTTTGTTATCCATCACTTTAAGATGGTTCAATAATTTCAGTCTAAGAATTCTCAACACTCATCAATACATAACCTTTTAACTGGTTGGGTGTCATCAAGACGAGTTCTTCATAATCTAATGATAAATTAAGTCATTCAAAAGCATTATAAAGTAAAATGCGACCTATGATTTAATGAGAATTCATTACTCTCCGAAAAATACTTATTTTTCGGAAACCTAAGAATAATAGTTACAGTTTTATGAGTTTGTAGATTTAATGCAAAAAACATATGTTTGTTATGATATAATAAAGGTGCTTGTTTCTCAGACTTATAAGACATATAAATAGTAGTTTTTGTTTTTTTATGAATGCTCTTTTAATATTAATGGCAAATATAATAGTTCTTTAGGGGAATAGTAAAGTATGAAGGATATTTTAGTTGATAAATTATTTGTTGTTTGTTTAAGAAAAATTTTCGAGTTATTTTTCTTTATTATTGAAATTGTAATACGTCCAATTAAAAATATTTCGATTTGGATGATAGTATTATTATCATCATTCTTGATAGTAGGAAAGGTTCCTATTCCATTAAAAGGTAAAGAAATGTTTTTGATGTCAGTTGGTCTGGTTTCAATAATGATATTTATATCAAGTTTTCTAGAGAGACAGACAGTTGATATTGATAAAAAAGATAATTTCTATTTAGGTTACAATATAAAGAAATTAGAATTTCATGACAATTTCTGGTTAAAAAGATTTAATGAACTCCCAGTTTACCTTCTATTTTGGATAATAGCTAGTTTTCCAATAATTGTTATCTGTTCAAAGTTAGAATTCAATATCGAAATATTTAATAAAGTATTTAAGAGTATGAATGAAAATATCGAATATATCAAAGTGATTTGGCTTTCTAGCTTTGTAATCGTTTCAACTTATTGTACAGCGCTTTTGATAGAATCAGTAGCATTGTCGAGTAAAACTTTTTCACAAAGTTATTTATATAAGACTACTGATTTATATGAAAAAATAAAAATAGGAAAAGAAATTGAAAATTATTTTAAAAAACAATTTAATAATATTTTTAATTTTAAAGCTATTATTGGATTGGATGATGAATTACGATTAAAAATCGAATTCTTAATCGATTACATTATAAATAGAAGTACGGAAGTTTGTTCAAATGAAGATGAATTACACAAGTTTTATAGTTTTGCATTTAATTGTGAATTAAAAAAGATAAAAATTTTAAGAAAAAAAATAAAGAAATATAGTGAGACTGAAAAAAAGAAAAGAATAAAGTATAGAATCCATACTTTTTTGCTTAAAAAAACTCTAGATTTTATTTACAGGTATTATATTTTCAAGTGGGATATCTTGGATTATTTAAAGGTAATGCCTACAGAAATTCTAAATCTTGCAATAACAGATTCATGGAAATTGCTTGATATAGAAAATGACTTTTATGAGAGCGAAGATTATCAAGATATATTTTGGCAAATCTGCAATGAAGATATAAAAGGTTTTCGATTGCCGTTTGGAATTCATAAATTAGATCAAGATAATCTAAAAAGAAATTATTGTATTTATAGGATATATTTAGTAATGAGAGAAAGAGTAGAGGATATTAACTTTTTAAATCAGCTGAAAAATCCTAAAGATGTGGTGGGTTTATTGAATGTTTTGAATGAGATTGATAAAAAAGGAGAAAATAGCAAATATTTTTCATCTATTTTTTCAATTCTTTTTTTACAGACTATTGATAGGAAGTATAAGGATAACGATTTTATTAATTCATTCTCAAAAATGATGAGTTATAAATACATGCCAGAATATCTCAAGAATGAACGAGTTAATTGTAGTAAAAATATTTTATTGAGTGGAGAATATAGCGAAGATTTGATGAATAATAATGCTTTAGACTATCTTTTGATGTTTATGAAATTAGAGGATATTATTTTAGTATTGACTTTCTGTTTAGCTTATTCAGAACGATCTGGTAAAGAAGTAATGAAAATTGAAGAATTTAAAATATGGAAAACTTCTATTTATAGTCGAAATTTGATAGGAGATATTGAAAACATAAAATACTCAGAATTTTTATGTAAGTTATGTAATAATTCAAATGTGAATCATTTTATTTTTGAAGGTTTTATTAAATGGATGTGGGATTCAATATTTAAACCATTTGACGAAAATATTTATGAAGAATTTCTGAAGCTGGGAAATGATGGAATCCGACGTAATTTTAGTCTAGATAGATATTTTATTGTTAGATTGCTATTATGTACTTACCCTAATAAGTCAGTATCACTTTTTTATTTTAAAGAAGAAAATAAACAAAAAATTAAAAAGGAGTTAAGTAGTATTAAAGTGATATTGGAAAATGAAAATATCTATTTATTTTAAGGTAATAATGAAGTAAAGTAAACTTATGGAGGAATAGATAGTGAGAGGAGAGATTTGTTATTTGAGATTAATTAATGTATTATAGGATGCATATTTCCCTTTTTCAATCAATTATAGTAAAAAAAATTTCAAATTTTTAAGGTATAGTAGTCTTACAAAATGCTTTAATAGAATGATTTTAATTTATAGTGAAATGCTTCTCTCTCAAACCAGGTCTTAAGAAAGCTCGTAAAGCATCACAATTTAGTAAACGTTAATTCGAAAGAATTACTATACTTACAAAGAGCACCTTTCGGGGTGTTCTTTTTTGTACTTTCTTACTAAATTGGTGCAATTGACACAGTTGTTGCGACTTTAGTCGCTTACAAATGAGGGCTGCAATCTGACGAGGTCAGTTGCCTCAAAACGTTAATCAATGCTATTATATCAACGTTTACAGACATTCAAGAATTTTCTCTTGGATGTCTTTTTTTGATAAAAAATCAAGAATTTCCACCATTGATTTTTACAGCAGAAACATGAAATATTTTTAATACATATTTTTAAAAATTCTAGATATAATTTTTAGTATAAAAATTATAATATCTTTTGCTGAATATTTACTAAAGTGATAGTCAAAATACAAAACTATTCTCAAAAAGTGAGATTAAAAGTCTCATTTTTTGAGAGTAGTTTGTTGATATAAAAGTAAAATTTATTTGATAGAGGAGAGCATATTAATTTCAAAGTATACTTTACCTTATTTCTCTATATAATTACAAACATTATTAATCTGTTCGTGAATTTCTGTACCAAATTTTTTTTCAAAAAATGCACTTCCGATTGTAAATGCCCAAGGATTTGTATCAATTACTTCGTTCAACCGTTCATAACAATCAATACTTCCGGCCAAACAGACGGGAGCTTGTATGGCTTGAGTAAAAGCATTATTTAGCTCCAAGGGGTCGCCAGTATAACGGTAACCTAGTAAGTCAAAGCCATAGACCCCTTTTTTTAAGTATTCTTTCGCCTGAGAAATCATATTTTCTATAGTACCTTCCAAAATAGATGGACGCTCTTTAATTTCTCCTACGAATGGCATGTACTTTATGTTATTCTCTTTACAAAACTCGTTGATTGAATCAAAGAAGACAGTCCCCATTAAAACATCGCATCCGCATTCTTTTGCAATTCGTGCACCTTGAAGACCATTCTCTTCATCGTATTCCACAACTTCAAGAAAAGTAGTTTTACCGTAAGATTTCATTTCTGAAAATAAAGACTTCATTTCCGAAATTGGAAGTGGTTTTTCTTTAAATCCCCAAAATTCGGCTTTGGTGTTCTTACATGATTCGAAGATTTCTCGTGCATTTTCAATTGTGTGATCATTATGCGTCAGCATAACAATTAATTTAGGTGAGTTCATAAATGTTCCTTTTGATGTTAATTCTAAGTTCTTTTTCTTAAAAATAAAAGTACTTAGGTTACTGTCTAATCATTTCTTTAGGAATGAGTTTCGGATCGTACATGACTTTTGAATGATTTTTCAAAATAAGCTCTTTTTCCAAAGTTTGTTCAGTTATTCTATCAAGTTTTTCACGATAAATCATGGAGTTGCGATAGTAATAATTGCCTTCTTTTTTGAAATGATGATTTTCTTCAACTATCTGATAAGTGAACGGAAATTGTGATTCACTTCTTAACTCGCCGAAGAGAATCTCATTTTCAGTCCATGCTCTCAATTGAATAAGTTGGTCAGTATTATTTTTAAAACGATAGTCCTGATGATTATACTGTACAGAAGTTCCATTTGCAAATGGTTTCCTAGTACCTTTATCAGGGTCTAATGCATCAGAGTGAGAATGAAATTCTGTAATTTCCATAGGACTATGAACAATTAAAAGATGAAGCAAGTTAGCTAAATTACATAGCCCGCCGCCAATATCAGGTTCTACTTTCCCATTAATAATAACTCGCCCTTCCTGGTATCCTTTTTTCTTCGTTGTATTACCAACTAAACTCCAAAAAGAAAATTCTTCTCCTGGATGAATGATAATGTTATTTAGATTTTTACTAGCAATCTGTATGTTAGTAGCTTTTCCTTTTTGAAGAGTAATATCAATGCCAGGACCACGTTTTATCAGTTGGGTAGAATATGATGAAACTAAGTTGGGTAATATCTTTTCTTGACGAATTTTAGAGAATTTTTTTCCTTGTTTAAAGTTCTGTATATGTCGTTTTAGATTTTCTTTTTTTAAAGAGATTTTATATGTTGTAGGACTAATTTCACAAAATAATAGATCCTTATTCCAAAAAACCATGTTGTTTCTCCTTTTTGATCACATCTAAATTTTTATTTTTTTGTCTCAAAAATGGGTAAGTATGAAGTATTAATTTTTCAACCCATCGTTTTTTACCAATTCCGCCTTCTTTAGGATCATATAAAAAATCAACTAAGATAGTGGAGATATTTGCACGACTAGCTCCGAGCACATCTGTAAAAAGTTGATCTCCAATCATAACAGTTTCAAATGGCATTAGCTGCATCATGTTAAGAGCTTTTTTAAAGTTCTTAGGATTTGGTTTTTCCGAAAGTGGGATAAAGGGAACAGATAAATGTTGATTAAATTCTGATATTCTTTTTTCGTCGTTGTTTGACAAAAGAAAAATTTGGAAACCAATGGCTTTGAGATTTTGAAAAAGTTCAATAACTTGTTCTGTAGCGGGGGCGCCATGCATCACAAGAGTTTGATCGATATCAAAAATTAATCCTTTAAAACCAAGTTGATATAATCTTTGATAGGGGATATCAAAAACAGTTTTTGCTCGTGCTGCTGGCATGAATGGAAACATATTGTGTAAAGCCTTTCATTGAATATATAACAATAATTCTAGCACATATATAGAACAAGGTCAATACCACTATTAAGTGTGTAGCAGAAATAGATATTCCTAGTAGACAACCGTCCACTTTTTTTATATAATAAAATTAAACCTTTTTGGTTGAGTTTTAAAAATATGGATTCAAGTATCGATTAGTCTTTCTAAGGGAGATAATGTCCATTAAATTATCATAATAGGAGGTGAAGTATGTATCAGCCAGAAAAATTAAAGGCTCGGAGGAAAGAGTTAAAACTGACACAGAGGGAAATTGCAGAGAAACTTGGGATTAGTTTCCAGGCTTACTCAGCTTGGGAACGTGGAATCAAAGAACCGTCTAAGGAGAAGGTAGCCCAGTTAGAGAACATTTTAAAGGTATCCAAAGGATATTTTACTCAGATCGAGATTGTCCGTCTCTACCATAGCCTCTCCAAGCAAGGGCAGGAGAAGGTTGTTCTCTATGCTCGCAACCTATCTCAAGAGGAGAAAGCCCAGAAAGTAACAGCGATGCCAGAGCGCCTCTACGAGTACCGTGTTTATGAACGCATGTCAGCAGGGATTGGGGCTTCGGTCTACGATGATCAGAATTTTGATACGGTTTACTTTAATGAGGAACTAGCCCATGATTTTGCGTCCTGGGTGTCTGGGGACTCCATGGAACCTAAATACCAAAATGGTTCAGTGGCTCTGATTCGAGAGACAGGATTTGACTATGATGGGGCGGTTTATGCAGTGGTTTGCAACAATCAGACTTATATTAAGCGGGTTTATCGTGAGGAAGATGGCTTGCGTCTGGTCTCTATCAATCCTAAATACAAAGATATTTTCATCTCCTATGAGGAAGATCCTCGGATTGTGGGGATTATCGTTGGGAACTTTGTGCCGATGGAGGGTTAGCCTATGGGCTACTTTGATTATTCCAGAGAGCCCAAAAGTGACATTGCCTTTGTCGATATGAAATCCTTTTATGCCAGTGTTGAGTGCATGAAAAGGGGCTTACATCCGCTGAAAACCTCGCTTTGTGTCATGAGTCGCGCGGATAATTCAACTGGTCTTATCCTAGCCTCCTCTCCCCTGTTTAAGAAGATTTTTGGCAAGTCAAATGTTGGTCGGGCCTATGATTTGCCTTTTGATATCAAAACGCGAAAATTTTCCTATTATAATGCTCGAAAGCAAGGGCTACCTACCGACTCAGACTATGTTCGCTACATCGAAGATTGGGCTCAAGTTACCTTGATTGTCCCTCCTCGAATGGACGAGTACATTGCAGTCAATATGGAAATCCAGCGAATCTTTCAAAACTATGGCAGTCCAGATGATATTTATCCTTACTCTATCGATGAGGGCTTTATTGACCTAACTAGTTCGCTCAACTATTTCATCCCAGCTAAGAGTCTCTCTCGCAAAGACAAGCTGGATCTGCTTTCTGCCCGTATTCAGAGGGATATTTGGAGGCAGACAGGGATTTACTCTACAGTAGGTATGTCCAATGCCAATCCCTTACTAGCCAAGTTGGCTCTGGATAATGAAGCCAAGCACACTCCGACCATGAGGGCCAACTGGTCTTACCAGGATGTGGAAGAGAAGGTCTGGGCAATCCCTAAGATGACGGATTTTTGGGGAATTGGCAGACGGATGGAGAAACGCTTGCATGCTCTGGGGATTTATTCCATCAAGGAATTGGCAACCAGCAATCCAGACCAGTTAAAGAAAGCTCTGGGTCAGGCTGGTCTGCGTTTGTGGTTTCATGCTAACGGGATTGATGAGAGCAATGTTCATAAGCCCTATAAAGCCAAATCCAAGGGCTTGGGGAATTCTCAAATCTTGCCGAGAGACTACGTGAAGCTACGTGATATTGAAATTATTCTCCGGGAAATGGCGGAGCAGGTGGCTATTAGATTGAGAAGGTCTGGCAAGAAAACAACCCTTGTCTCTATCTATGTCGGTTTCTCTAAACAGGAGGTCAGGTCGTCTATTCACACACAAATGAAGGTCGAACCGACCAATAATACAGCTGTCTTAACGGATTATGTTTTGAAGTTATTTCATAACAAATACACTTCAGGAGCAGTCAGAAGTGTTGGAATCAACTATTCAGGATTTGTGGATGAGTCCTTTGGTTTGATATCTCTCTTTGATGATGTTGACAAGTTAGAAAAAGAAGAAAGGCTCCAGACGGCCATTGACTCCATTCGGGAACAATTTGGTTTCACTTCCCTCTTAAAGGCCAATGCACTGGAAGAAGCCTCTAGGAGTCTTGCCAGAAGCAAGCTGATTGGGGGACATTCTGCTGGAGGATTAGATGGATTAAAATGATTGATCGTTCTTATTTACCTTTTCAATCTGCGCGAGATTATCAAGATCCAGGTATGCAGAAGTGGATGGGATTTTACCTTTCAGAACACACCAGTTCGCTCAGTGAAGAAAAAACCCGTGTTGATTTTTCGATAGATTTGGACTCAGTTGAGAAACTACATTTACTTTCTCAGCTTTATATTAGCCAGCTAAAGGGATTATTTGTGGTTAAGGAAAAGAGGCAGAAGGTGACTATCATCGGTGAGGTGAGGGAGTTATCACATCAGACTCTATCTATTAGAACAAACGAGGGATATAGGTTGATAGAGGTTGCAGATATCCTAGAAATTCGGCTGTGGGAGGAGGGAGTTTATGACTAGAAAAGAGCTGTATGAAAACAAACTGCAGATGGATTATTTTTCAGATAACTATATTCATTTTGAAGAGGATTTTCAAAAATACTCTGCCATGAACGTACCCTTGACTTTCTTGATTGATGACATCCTACGAACCATGGCGATGAATCAGAAAAACTACTTTGTCTTAAACAAGGAAAATGCCAAGGATGGGCGGGAGCATAGCTTTTATTTTAGGGTGGTAACGGAAAAAGCGTGTCCCAGAAATAGGACCTACGTATATGCTGGGGTTAAAAATAGTGGCCAGTAGATTTGGTAGGAGATGAACTCGTTTTTTGGTGTACCCCATTGCAGCTATCTGAAGAGGACTTGAAGAAGCTTATTATGGTCTTTCTGATGAAATCGGACAAGAAGCCCTATCTTTTTTAGATAATCGTTTACTTGAAATTGTTGTTGAATTTGAAAATACTTATCCCAAATAATCATTCTGTTTTATATATACTAAGATATCCATAGAAATTTATGGATATCTTTTGATTTATATATAGAAAAAGAGAAGACCGGCTGGTCTTCTCTTTGGGGGAACTAGAATCATTGAAAAGAATTAAGTAAAGATTTTAATTAGTCTTTGAAATTCTTTTGGAAGATGAGTAGAGATAATACTGAAGTAATAGCAGCCAAGAATAAGAAGGCATTTGCTTCTTGCTCTCCAGTTTCTGGGAGTTGTTTTTCCTTGTCTTGTTTAACTGTAGTAGCAACAGGTGCTTTTTCATCTTTTCTTGGTGAATCTTCTGTTACAACTGCAGGAGCTGGTTTTTCAGTTTCTCTAGGTAGAACATACTCAGGGAGAGTCACAACTGGTGGCGCCTCTGTTCCTACAGAACTTTGTTTAGTTCCGACCTCAATTACTCTATCTAGAGCTGGAATTGATTCAGTTTGAACTACCTTGCGATTGCTACCATCTACTTCAACATACTCAATTAGCAGGCCGTCTTTCCCTTCTGCTAGAACTTTCTCTTTTTCTTTATCTAAGTTTGGATTTTCGTGACGGATAGTCTTGAATGGTACTGCCTTCTTGACAATATCCAAGCTTGGAAGTTTAAAGACAAGATCCTTAACTCCCTCTTCAGGACTTGAAGAAGTAATTGGTTTTTCAGGCTCTTTTGGTAGAAGGTACTCAGGAAGAGTCACAACTGGTGGAGTATCTGTTCCTACAGAACTTTGTTTAGTCCCAACTTCAATCACTCGGTCTAGAGCTGGAATTGATTCAGTTTGAACTACCTTGCGATTGCTGCCATCTACTTCGACATACTCGATTATAGCACCATCTTTCCCTTCTGCTAGAACTTGTTCTTTCCCTTTGTCTAATTGTGGATTTTCGCGACGGATAGTCTTGAATGGTACTGCCTTCTTGACAATATCCAAACTTGGGAGCTGGAAGACAAGGTCTTTAACCCCTTCTTCAGGACTTGAAGAAGTAATTGGTTTTTCAGGCTGTTTTGGTTCAACTGGTTTTTCAGGTTGGCTAGGTTGCAATTGCTTGATTTGTTCAAGAGCGTTGTTGAGGGCTTTATTGACATCTTCTTGAGTCTTCGCTTCTTGGATAGCTGCGATTGCTTTATCAGTAATTTCAACTAATTTCTTCTTAGCATCGTTGTTAGTACCAAGTTCAGCCACTTTTTTCTCGATAGCTTCAGTCAGGCTAGCCATAGCCTTATCATAATTGATTTCAGGCTGTTCAGGTTGTTTCGGTTCAACTGGTTGTTCTGGTTGGCTAGGTTGCAATTGCTTGATTTGTTCAAGAGCGTTATTGAGGGCTTTGTTGACGTCTTCTTGAGTCTTGGCTTCTTGGATAGCTGCGATTGCTTTATCAGTAATTTCAACTAATTTCTTCTTAGCATCGTTGTTAGTACCAAGTTCAGCCACTTTTTTCTCGATAGCTTCAGTCAGGCTAGCCATAGCCTTATCATAATTGATTTCAGGCTGTTCAGGTTGTTTCGGTTCAACTGGTTGTTCTGGTTGGCTAGGTTGCAATTGCTTGATTTGTTCAAGAGCGTTATTGAGGGCTTTGTTGACGTCTTCTTGAGTCTTGGCTTCTTGGATAGCTGCGATTGCTTTATCAGTAATTTCAACTAATCTCTTCTTAGCATCGTTGTTGGCACCAAGCTCAGCCACTTTTTTCTTGATAGCTTCAGTCAAGCTAGTCATAGCCTTATCGTAATTGATTTCAGGCTGTTCCGGTTGTTTTGGTTCAACTGGTTGTTCTGGACTTGTTTCGTCTCCAGGTTTTCGGTAATTTTCGTCTTTGCTAAGAATATCTTGCAAAGCAGTGACTGTTGACATCACATCTTGTACATTTACAGTATCAGAACTTAATTGTGCAGTGAGTTTATCAAGATTAGACTTGAACGCTTGGCGTGCAGTTGCTGTATTTTTCAAACCACTTGGATCAAAGTTAGATAAGTCGTCTTTCCATTTAGAGAGAGATTGAAGGATTTGTGTTTTGCTGTAGAGTTCACTTCCTTCACCACGAGTGATGAATTGATCCACCTGGATACCGATGTTTCGAGACAAATCGTTTCGATCAGGATCTAGTTGAAGGGTGACTGCGTGCAAGTTTTCATCAAGACCTTTTAGGCTAACCAGAGTTTGATTGCCTTGACGTTGAGCAGCGTGACCGCTAAAGTATTTCTTGCCCTCAATAGTCGACGCATTTCCCATGCCGTCTTGGTAAGGAACTTCTTTGCCATCTAGGAAGACTTTGTAGATACCATGATTTGGATCAACATAGCCCTTGATATCAAGTCCAGTACCGTAGAAGTAGGCTGTGACAGTTGTCTTTTTCTTTTGTTCATCAGTTAAGCGACCAAAGGAAGCCCAAGACTCCGTTTTTTGGTACTTGTCTGCTGAATTGGTTTCATGGTGCCAGCCAGGACTGTAATCCAACTGACTAGCTTGGTCATCATAACTTGTTTGATCCTTGATCAGCAATTCAGCTTTCATCACTTGGATGGTTGCATCGGTAGCAAAACCGAGTAAAGCACCATCAGAAACAGAAGTGAGCTTGGCTTTGAAGTCAAAGATAGAGTCGGCTTGTTCTGTAAAGTCAATCGTTGGGATGGTAACAGTCTTTTCTGTTTCTCCATCTTCAAAAGTCACATCTTGAGTTGTATCTTGGTAAACTTTACCGTGAACCCCAGTTCCAGGTTCTGTGATGAAGCGAACAGTAGCAGTTCCCTTGCTTCCACCAACACGTTTAATTTTAACAGTGACTGGTTTTCCTTTTTCGACTTCGTAAGAAGTTGCTTCAAGCTCAAACATACCCTTGCTGTTATTGTTTAGAGTGTAGATTCCTTCTGTAGCAATTGGTTCACCTGTTTTATTAACAAGGGTAATGGTATGTTGGCCAGGTGCTAAATCGTCTGTTTCATATACTTTTTGGCTGCGTTTACGGCTAGTGTTCTTAGTTTGCACATCCGCAACTTTTTGGCCATCAACGTAGACGGACATTTCTCCATGACCTGGGTCAACTGTAGAGACGACATAGGCCTTGGTTCCTGTGAAAGTATAGCTTACTTTGGCATCTTTTTGATTGGTCCACATAGAAGTGCCACGAACACCTTCAGATTCATTGTACCAAGTTGTACCGGCTGTATCCGCTGTTGTATTTGAGTGGTATTCAAGTCCAAGAGGGTAGCCGTCTGTCTTTTCGATACTAGTTGGTGTCTTGTAGACTGAGAAGTTGGTTAAGATTGGAGTTGCTTGAGCTCCGGTGATGGTTACACGGATTTTTTGTGCCTCTACAGGCTTGCCTTGAATCAAGCGACGGTAACCAACAGTTGAACCTTCTCCGTAAGTCACCCAGCGACCGTTGATTTCGACTTCAATCTTGAAACCAGAGATACGCTGACCTTTGGCGATGTCTTCCTTGAGTTCGACAACGTCAAAGCGTCTCTTTTGTCCCAAATCGACTGTGAAGCTACCTGTTGTGGCATCATTTGAAAGAGCCCAGCTAGTATCATCTTTACCGTCTGTAAGGTGGCTTTCTTTGTAGAGATGGT
>ERZ773037.464-NODE-464-length-22139-cov-3.522007_pt1 | contig 22139 bp, 17 predicted proteins | sample MGYA00511466_ERZ773037 | MGnify/ENA primary metagenome ERZ773037 (study PRJEB29015, sample SAMEA2738146) | human oral metagenome | biome: human oral; feature: human-associated habitat; material: saliva | place: China | collected 2202 ... | reverse complement strand
AAATCTCACATTTCTTCCCGCCGATAGTGATGATGTATATATACAGCTATTCAATGACGGTTGTTATACTGTTTCTATTGTCTTTGCATTTCAGGCAAAGGATGTGTATTTTAAGTTAGAGTATACGCCAAATAACAATGAACATTGGATTGCTATTGTGAATAAGGATGAACAAAATACATCTTATACCAATCAATCTTATGTCAGCGAAGAAGTATTTGAAAACGAAGTATCTAAGCCGTTAAAACTTTTGATTGCGATGTATTATCAAGAAATACTAGAATTTATGCACACAGAAATGAAGCGGCTAAAAGATACAATGGAATTTGTTAAGAATATCAATGATAAGATTGAATCTAATCTAACAAACAATACTGATATCCCCGTAGAAAAAGCAGAAGAAATTATTAATCTAATTTCTGGTGATGATGCGGATGCGCGTAAAGAATGGATTATGGATAATCCTTATACACCTGAGGTTGTTGAGTTTAATGAGGAGGTTGAATAATGAGCAAAAAGAAAAATCTAAATGATTTTGATATTGATAAAATTTTAGAAAATACTAGAGAACCAATTAAATATGAAATTGTTGATGCAATGAATGACTGGGGACTAGAATACGCTTATGCAACACTCCTTGATAGAGCGCTTGTTTATAATTACGATTTTGTAAAACCTGTTCAGTTAAGAAGTATTTGGGGTATGTATAAACAAGGTTTAAGACCTGATAAAGGTAATATTAAAGAAGGTCAAGTGCAAGCAACAATTATGGGTAAATACCACCCCCACAGTGATACTGCTGTCAAAGGTGTTCTTGATGGTTGGGCGCAAGCGTTTAACTCAAGAGTACCTCTCGTAAAAACAACTGGACAACCTGGAAGATTTACTGGTGATAGTGCACCGGCAGCTCGTTATCTTGAAGTTGGTATGAATAAAGCATGTTACGAACTTGTAAGAGATACACAAAATCATGGTTGTTTATGGACATTTAATGAACAAGGTGATGAAATAATGCCTCTTACATTACCAACAAGATGGCCGTTAGGAATCATTAATGGAACACAAGGTATCGCTACAGGTTTCGCTTGTAATATTCCTCCACATAATCCTGATGAGGTTATGAAAGCATGTATTGCGTATCTTCAAGGAAAAATAGATAAACCATCTAAGTTACATAAATATATTCAGGGACCAGATTTTCCAACAGGCGCGACAGTTATTGGTATTGATGGTATTAAAGAATACTTAGAAACAGGTGAAGGAAAATTTATTGTTAGAGGTAAATATTCTATTAAAGAATTAGGTAAAGGTAGAGTTGAAATAGATTTTACTGAATTACCTTATAATGTTTCAGTAGAACAGGTAATTACAGATATTAATAACAAAAAGAAGAAGAATGGAAAATTCTTTGAAATATCAGAAATAAAAGATTTATCTGATAGACGTTTCCAGACAGATAAGTGTGAAGTAAAGTTGGCTATCTATGTAAAAGCTGGTGCTAACATTAATAAACTTATTGACGAGTTGTATCAATATACAAGATGTCAAGTTTCATATTCTGTAAACGCTACAACTATTATTGATAATAAACCTCATATGAATACATCTATGTATGAAATGATTGAAGGTTTCTGTAGAATGCGTAAGGATGTTTATAAACTTCGTTCTGATTACAGATTAAAGGTTATTGAAAAAGACTTACATATATTAGATGGTTTGTTAAAGGTTTTGGTTGATATTGATGAAGCCATTAAAATTATTAGAAATTCTGACAACTCAGATATTGCTTCAGAAAAACTACAAAAGAAATTTAAAGTTGATTCTGTTCAAGCTAATCAGATTTTATTGATGACATTAAAACAGTTAACAAAAGCTGATAGTATTGAAATTAAACAAAAACAAAAATCTTTAGTTGAAGAAAATAAAACAATTCATGACATTTTAAATAATGAAACACTGTTAAACAGCGAAATTGTTAAAGAAATTCAAGATACATTAAAAATTATTTCATCTCCAAGAAGAACAGAAATTGTTGGTGTATCAATGGAAGAAATGAAGCAACAACAAAAAGAAATTGAGAAACAACATAAGTTACTCGCTAAGGGTGTTGAATGTTTTGTTAATATCGATAACAATAAAATTGGTAAGTCGATTGAACCTAATAACAATTCAAAATTTAAAGTAATGTCAGACAGTAATATTTTCATTATCGGTAAAGATGGTAATTGTAAAGAGTTAGAAGTTGAAAAATTACCTCTTGATGATGAACAGAGTATCTCAATTTTCGCTAATGGAAATGAAGATGTTGTTGGCGTCACAAGCGATAATGGTTACGAAACATTGGTTGTTTCTAATTTAGGTAACATTAATGTATTTAAGAATAAGTTTAAGTCTGGTTTATTATGCAAATTAAAAGACGAAGAATTAATGTTTGCTTCTCCAATTAGTGAAGAAGACAGAAAAAATAATTCCTTAATTATGATTAATAAATATGGTGAATTATTTAAGATGGATATTGAAAAACTGAAGTCAGTTAACGCTGGTTCAGGATTAATTGTTGGTACTAAAATGAAAGATATTATGTTTGTTGGTATCGTCCATCATAATAGTGTAATTAAGACAGTATCTAATAATGAAATTAAATACACATCAGTAGAAGAATGTCCATCTAAAGGACGTGGTTCTTCAGGATATTTACTACACAAACTAAAGAAAGATGATGAGATTATTTCTTGTGAAATTATTGAAATGTCTGATGAAGTAGTTTTAACAAATCGTGGTAAAAGCGGTATTAAGAGAAAGTAAAAGGGTAGGTTGAGTTTCCTACTCTTTTTTGATATAAATAACATGAAATACTATATTACTGAAAATGGAACAATCAAAAAAGTAGAAAATAAATCAGAAAATATTAATGCTTATAAGAATATTTTCTTTGATTCTTTTAATGATGCTAAAGAGTTTGTTAGGAATATATATAAAACACATCTAGATGACATTGGTGTGTCTCTGTGCACTCCAAATTTTAAGTTCATTAAAACATTAATGGAGGATTTAAAATGCACTAGAGAGCGCTACAGGGTGTTGGATGATGACTACAAAAAATATAACCTATCATTAGATGACTACATAAACACTGACGAATGGAAAATTAGAAAACAGTTATCTCAAAATTACTTCCACAAAGAGGGACAATATTTATTTTATTTTATTGATTATCGAGATAAGAAAAATAAAAATCGTTTTATTTTTAACAAAAACAATTGTTTGTTACCAACGTATGTAGGTTTTCATGGGGCGTTAGATAGAGATAAATCTAAAGATGATGAATTGAATAGTATTAAACAACAAATTAGAGAATTGAAAACCGGTGAGTTATTAGAACTTGAAAAAGAATATAACTTTAAGTTAGATAAACTAGAACAAGAATACACAGACGCAAGAATAGAATATTTAAAATTTCATAATCAATGTAGAGAAGATAACAAAAGAAAAAACGATTTAAAGAATACAATAATAGATTACACAAATAAATATGATTCTTTACAAGAAAAAATTATCATAAATAATATGTGGTTGTATTCATCATCTAAAGACAGCGGAATCATAATTAAAGATTTAAAAGATATGACCACAGATGATATAAAATATAATAATGAAAAAGGTTATAATATTTATGTAATAAGAGACAATCAAGTGTATAAAATTAAATATGTAGGAAATGCTTATAATAGAATAGCGATGATAGATGAAGAAAATAGATTAGTAAGAAATGACAGTAAAATATTAATTGATTTATATGGCGAAGGTGAACGTTTAGAGTATTTAAACAAAGATTTAGATTTCTTTGACAGAGAAGAAGAATTCCTCAAAAAGGAAACCAAGTTAAATGATAAATTAGATAATTTTTTCAACAAAAACATAATTAAATAATTAGGCGAGAATGGTTTTGATAGTGCTACTGTACCACTTTTACAGCCTTAAAAAGGTCAAAAATGAAGAAGCTGTATAATCTCACTTTCAGTGATTTTAAGCGCCAGAATTGATTCTACACACTAGAAAAGGAAAGAAAGTATGTCAACAACAATTAAAACGATAGAACAATTAAAAGATTTCTTAAATAACAAAGGAATTAAATTTATTCACAAGGAATTTAGTAATGGAACAATTAATTTAGTAACACATGAATATTGTCTAATAAGAGACAATTTAAAATACGATATAATTAAGGTTAAAAATCAAAAAACAATTTTAAGTACGATTAACTCTGTAAAAGCTTACAATTCTTTTTCTGAATTATTTTAAAAACACAAAATAGGAGGTGACTCAAATGAAAAGAATACAGGTTAAAAATGCAACTAAACTATTTACAGATGAGATGTTGATTTATTCATTATCAGATTTCTCATTTAATAAACCTATTCAAGTAAAATTCATTCTATTCCTAGTTGGATTATTTGTTATTTGGGCACTTCCTTTAATGATTATATTTAGAATTTTTAATCCACCTATGGTTATCTTATATTTAGGACCTGTAATTGGTGGAGCAGCATTATTCTCGGGACCATACTTTGGTGGTAAAACATTTATTTCATGGGCTAAGTGTTTTGTAAAATATATTTTTAGTCCTAAAAGATATTATGATGGTCATGGAAGAAGACAATTAACAAAAGCAAAAATCAATCATGTATACGTTGTGTCAAGAGAAAAAGATTTCGAAAAACTAAGAAAAATGATAGAAGAGGAGAATATGCATGAGTAATAATTTATATGGTTTATCTATGTATATAGGTGAAACAAAATATTCACCTAAAATGCCTGTTTTCTTTGATAGCAACTATCCTGCGTATATCAACAAACCACCTACAGCAGTTGTCACTGGCACACTTGGTTCTGGTAAGACATTCTTTGGTCTAATGATAGCAGCTCAAAATAGTTTAGCTGGAAAAGTCGGTGTTATTCTTGACCCCAAGGGTGACTTTAGAAAACTTAAAGCACTTTATGATAAAGATGTTATCAATAAGGTTAGTATATGGGATATTTCAGTTCATACAGATGAGCGTACAGGTAAGCAATGTGTAGATAAAGATACGGTAGGCATGCTTGACCCAACATGTTTTACACCTTACGATGTGCAAAACGCTCAATTAACACTTGATGTTATTAAGGACTTGTTAGGTGAAGATTTAAAAGATGAACAGGCTAGTATCATTTCTAACCTTGTGCGAGATTTGTGCAAAGAACCTGCACCTAGTATGAAACGACTAATTACAAAAATTGGTAGACACGAATTAGGTTCAGTACGTGCGATCGCAACAAAACTAGAGTTGTTATTCTCTAGCCCAACAGCGCAGATTTTAGTATATGATAGAAAAACAGAAAAGAAAACATTAAATATTAAAGATGGTATTACAATCATAAATATGTCAGCATTGACATTACCAACACAGGGCAAACCCTTAAGTGAGTGTACGTCAGAAGAAAAAATTTCTCTTGTTATTATTTCATTACTAAATAGACTAATTAAAGATATTATGTTTAACATACCTGTTAATATTCCTAAGTTTCTAATGATAGATGAGGCATGGTCAGTCGTGTCTTTACCATCAAGCCGTAATATGATTAAAGAGGTTTTACTTAAAGGTCGTTCACTTAATATGGCGTGTATCTTATTAACACAGGCAACGTCTCATTTTGACTTGAATGATGGTTCAGATTTAGATGCCGGTATCTTAATGCGTTTTGCATTTAGAAGTTATGACACAAAAGATAATTTATTAACCTGTCAGAAAATGAGAATCAATGAGTATCAACAATGGGCTGGTATATTGACAACATTGGACAAAGGTGAATGTCTAATGTGTGATGCATTTGGTAGACATGGTATTGTTAGAATAAGAGCAGATGAAGAGTGGACAGAGATATTTAAGACAACGCCAGAACTGAATTAGTGATATATAATATGTAAACGAAACTGAGGGAAAATTCTTTCAGTTTCTTCTACTGGCCTTAAAGTTGTATAATAACTATGGAAAATATTGAAAGGAGAAAGTTTTATGACACAATCTAAAATGATATTTATTGGACAAAGAGAGTTATATAATGTGTTTAGTAACTATAGTCCAGATTTGTTAGACTTTCAAAAATTTTATGAAAATATCAAACAGGTTGATGACGATATTGATAATGAACAATTTGATGAAAATACATGTTGTCTTATAGTTTCTTCATTACTGTTTCATGATAATGAAGACGATTTTGTTGATTTTGTCGCAAGAATCAGTGATGCTGCTGTTATGAACGTTCTTCTCATCGGAAATGATAAAGATTATGAAGATGAGATGAGATATAAAATTGAAGAAGCTCAAAAAATAAATGGAACAGATAATTGTCCTTTCTACTTCATTAATTATGGAAATGACATGATGGATGAATTAGAAAAATCATTAAGAGACTTCGTTGGTTCAGACATTATTGATAGTGAAGTAAAGAAAAATGTATACAACGCCATTGATAATTTTATTACTATTAATAGTGATGAGGACGATGACTATGAAGAAGATATAAATACTAACAAAGAAATAGAAAACAGTAATGAAGCAATATCAAGAGGTAATGCAAAAATCATTACAATTACATCATCAAAAGGCGGTGTAGGTAAATCAACTAATACGCTTCTTATCGCATCTGGAATTAAGAGATTTTATCCTAACAAGAGTGTGTGTATTGTAGACCTTGATATTACTGGTGGCCAACAATACTTCTTGAATAGTGCACCGAGAGATGCTAAAACAGTATTAAATATTTTAGAAGAAGATACTGTTACAGAAAATGTTGTTATTGACACCATGTGGCATTCTCCTATAGGAATTGATTTCTTATTCGCTCCTAAGAGTGCTAAAAACATTGAGTATCTAACACCTAAATTATATGAAGATATTTTAAATGTTTTAAGTAATTTATATGATATTGTTTTAATTGATACTAATGCTGGAAATGTTAGTGATATTACTGAACAGGTTACATACAAGATGGCAGACACATTTGTTGTAGTTACAGAGCCAACAACAACAAGCTTAGCTATTTGTGCAACATTAATCAATCAAGAATTATCTAAGTATAATGGTAAATCTTATGTAATTATTAATCGTGTTTATAATATTTCTGATAAGAGTGCAATGTTAATAGAAAAAGCATACAATGAAGATGATATTGCAGGAATTATTCCTCTGCGTTCAGATGTCATCTTAACAGCGTATGAAGATGGTAAATTAAATGATGTATTAGATAATCCTGAATTTGCAGATTCATATAAATCTATCATTAATAAGATATTGGGAGAAGATAATGGTTAATTACATTCTATTATTTTCTCTTACTCTTTTATCTTCAACAATGGGCAATGTTAAGAATATCTTATTAATTAAAGGTAATAAAACAACACAATATATTATTACATGTATAGATGCATTAATATATGCTTTCTTGTTAAAATCGATTACATCTGACAATACGATTTATGCTATTGTAGCATTTGTATGTGGTAAAGGTTTCTCGATTACTTGCACAGATATAATTATGTCTAAAATTAGTAAGACAGTATATCTTGCTCACCTATATGAAAGAAAAGCTGAAACAGAGAAGATAATAGATTACTTAACTGTAAAAAATATTTCATTTACAGTGTTTGAAGGTGATTATGTTAACGGCACAAGATACATGTTTACGATGCACCTAAATAAAGAACAGGTGAGTGAATTAAAAAATTATTTGACGTATGACCTAAAAATTCAAAATATCACAATGGATATTTCAGAAGTTAAGGTAAGCGGTCACATCAAAGATAAGGTATAGAAAGAGAGATTTTATGACAAGAAAAGATTGGAAAGGACGACCATACATTTTTAATGGTGATGGAACGTTCTATGAATTCGATGGAAATATCGAAGTATATAAAACATGGAGTGATATAACAGTAGCATCTCCTAACAAAATTTTAGAAATAAGAAATAAATATAATTTTGAAATTCAAAAACAGATTTTTCATTTCTTATGGTTGTTACAAACAAGTACAAATGGATTAGTTCATCATTCAGATAAAAAACAAAAAGAGCGTGTTGAAAAAGCGATTCAAAAAGGTATTGCAAAATATAACAAAATTAATCATTATAAAGTTGGTATGATTATTCTTGTAGATACGATGTATATGATTGGTGAATCTGAAAAATATTTTTTACCGAAAGCACAGATAACGTTAATTGAACAATTAACAAAAGACGCTATCGTTATTATGGATGATGAATATTATCATAATAACTCAAATAAATTAGATTTAAGTAAAATAAATGAACTTAGAGTTATCGCTGATTATGATATTCCATCATGTCTAGATAGAAAGAAAGATGACAATAGACCTATTTATATTTTAGGAAGTAGAAACATTTTTAGAAAGTTGTATAAATACGTAACAGATTTATATGTTACATATACAGATGTAATTCATACACCAACAATTAATAGTCATTTCTTTACAAATATCAATCTAAATATGTTTAATATGGAGAGTACAGAATCAGTTCAAACACAACAAGGTTTATTACAACCGACGCATTTAACTAAAAAGAAAAACATAGATATTCGATGGAAAGAAAATGTTTTTGACTGTCGATACAAATAATAACTTGCTTATACGAGCAAGTTTTTTGATATATAACATAATCAAGAAAGGAACAACAATATGGAAAAGAAAGAATTTAGTATTCCTGCAATTGGAATAGTAGATAATATTGTAATAACAAAAGATGAGACGTGGGCATATTATATTATTGCTGAACATCCTTATTTGTTTTTAGATATGCAAGGTAGAGCAAATTTCTTTATAGAAACAATTAATACGTTGGGTGAGTTAGCGAGAAATGGAAATAAAATTATGGATTGTCATTTGTTGATTTCCAATCAAGAAATAGACCCAGAGCCATGGAGAAAAAATACAACAAATATCTTTTACGCTATTAATAACGATAGTAGTTCTAGAAGAAGATTTGAAAATTATGTTAGAAAACAGACAACTGAACTAGAAAATGAAGGATATTACCAGAGAAAAATTATGCTTGGTATTAAATTGACAAATAGATTATCTGTAGAAGATGCAATTAAAAACCCATTGGAATTTGGTTTTGGTGATTTATTTCATTCTCTATATTCGACAATTAAAAAAGCATTATTTTTTAGAGAATTAGAAATATCAAAACAAGAAACAGATAACTTAAAACAGATTGAGGAAACAATTTTTACTCAGTTGATGGGAGGAATCTTTGCTGCAAAGAGACCTTCTTCAGAGGAATTATTATTAGCAATTAAGAGAAGATTATATCCAGCGATGCCAACACCTTATCTTGAAACGGACTATCAAAACAGACTTGGTTATTATGATATTGTATATGAAACTGGTGCAGAGATTGAAGAATTTCCTAGATACGTTAAAATCACACAAAACCACAGCGGTGTAGATTTTACAGGATATAGAGCAACATTAAGTTTTAGTAAATTTCCAAAAGACCTGGCATTTCCATCTGCTGTTCCACCATTTTATAATAGAGATATAATTTTACCATTTACAGTAAATGCAAGATTCCAAATGATTCCAACATTGAAAATGAAACAAAAGTTGGAGAAAAAAGAGCAGGATTTAAAAGATGAATTGAACAACTTAAGTAATTCACAACAAAGAGTTTCAACTGCTATCGTAAAGAAAGAACAAGAACGACACATGGTTGAGTTAGACTTAGAGGAAGATAGTTTACCATGGTTAATCGGTTCTTATCGTTTAACTATTGAGGCACAAAGTTATGAGCAGCTAAAGGAATTTATTGCATACATTAAGTTAAATTATTCCAATAACGATTTTACACTAAGATGGACGAATGGTGACCAGTTAACACTGTTACAAGAAGAGTTTCCTGGTGGTAAATTAAAAATTAACGATTTTAGTCAGACAACTAATTTAGCGTTGTTAGGATTATCTGGTTTTAATATAGGTATTGGTGATGTAGGAGACCCTATTCCATCACTAAACGGAAAGGTTGAAAAGTTATAATATGAAAGGGATGTTAAAAAGATTTATCACAAGCGCAATTATGTTATTAATTGTGTTTGGTATGATTGTTGGTTTTATTCAACTAAACAACATAAAAAATGTCAGCGATTTCATTCATTATGGTAGAGCAAAGGGTGCCGAATGGAGTAAATGTATTAATGACTCTCTAACGTCTGGTGAGTTAAAATGTAATTTAGGACTAAAGGTTGGAAATTATATTGAATCTCAAGAACAGGCTGATGACATTAATAACAACTATGATACGCATTTAGTTTATGAACAACAGAAAACACCTTCTGAAATAAATAAGGATTTAGGATTAAATATTGAATCTGCGTATGAATCAAGTTTACAGAAGATGTCTGCAACAGGAATGTCAAAGGAAGCTGCAGAAAAAATGTTAAATTCTATTAATGTTGTAGATAAATATAATGAATCTGCAAAATATAATAGAAAAGAATGGAAACATTGGTCTGCACAGAACGGTAACACATGTTGGAACACTAGAGAACAAGCATTATATAATCAAGGTAAAGATGTTGTACTTTTAGATAAGAACAAAAAAGAAACAACAGATATTAATAAAGCATGTTCAATTAAATCTGGAACATGGGTGGACCCTTATTCAGGTGAAACGTTTACAAATCCTGGAGATTTGGATGTAGACCATACAGTGCCATTAAAAGCAGCTGCTAAGATGGGTGCACAAGAGTGGAGCGAAGAACAAAAAGAAATTTTCGCAAACGACTTAAATTCTGTTTTAGTTGTAACAAGTGCTAAGCAGAATAGGGCAAAAGGCGCTAAGACACCTAGTGAATGGATGCCAGAAAAAGAGGAAGCTCACTGTGATTATGCGAAGATTTATATTGAGATTGTGAATAAGTATAAATTAAACTTAACACAGGCTGATAAAGATGCATTAGCAAAAGCATTAACAACATGCAAGGTGTAGGTGATTGATAATGAAAGTAATTACACAAGAAGATATAGACGCTCTAAAGTTAGAAAATAAACAAAGTATATTAGCCAGCTTAGGACAAGAAAATCTTATGAAGCTTTTCCAGAATCAGCCAAAATTCAAACCTATCGAGCCAAAGAAAATTGCATTAGACCAACAGATTGCAATTACATTATCTGAAAATGAAAAACAGAGACTAATACAAGATAGAGAAAGAATTAGAGAGTTAGGAAAGCTACCAAGTATCTCAAGTTATATAAGAAAGAAAATCTTACTTCAACTTGATATAGAACAATGGAGAGAGTTTGCAGAACAAGGATTAAAGAATCTAGACAACAGCGATTCTGAATCTAAAACTTTACAAAAGCAAAAAATTAGATTAATTAACAGTATAGACCAATTAGATGATATTGTTAAAAGCGATATAAATACAGAAGAGATAGATAGACTAAAGAAAGAATTAGAAGAAATTGAAAATCGTTTAATGTTGTTAAAATCAACAAAACAAGAAAAACGTATTTATCGATTATCTGGTAACATCACATTTAATGAAGCGAATTTTGTGAGATGGAGAGCTGCAAGATTATCATTATCTTTAGCTGATTATATAAGATTTATATTATTTGATTATCAACCAACTATTGATGATAATCACATGTCAGTTGAATCAAGAAAAAGATTTTATGTGTCAATTTTAGAAGTTGCACAAAATGGATGGGGAAATCCTCCTGTAGTGAATGAGTGTCCTAATTGTGCAAGATATTTAGATGATATTAAAAAATTACAAGAACAGATAGAGTATTTAAAAAATGAATTAAGCAAATATCAATAAGAAAGGGGATGATATATTATGTTTCTAAAAAGAAGTAAAGTTGTTTTATTTTCAATTATAGCTTTTATAACATGTATCATATCTCTTTCTACAGTTCAAAGTGCAGCATGGGCAAACATGTGTAGTAGTACAGGTTCAGCAAACATGGGTAAAATAAAAAATGCTAACGCGATTTCATTAGAAGCTGCACAGAGTCCATTAAAAGACGTTGTTAATAGAAAATACACAGGTGTTGAACTATTTGAACAATCTGTAAACTACGCTATTGTTAACGGCGACAGAGATGATAATGACTGGTTTAGAGCGAATAGAACATCTGTAATAGATATTCTTGAAGCTGAAACAACACCAAATCAAGAAGCTATTGATAGAGTTAAGCAAACTGGACAAAATCCAATGTGTGTTCTTGGCGGTTTCTCAACAACCATTCAATCAACATTCTTAGGAATCACTAAATTTTTAGCAAAAATCACAGCCGACATTATTCAAATATTCTTTGATAATTCATTGATATGTGATGGTTCAGGAAAATCATGTTACATTGATTTGATTAAAATTGGTGGTGGAACAGAAGGTGGTAATGGAGGAATTATTGGACAGTTAACACGAGGTGTGTTTATGCCAATGTCTATCTTCGCATTCATCTCTGTAGCATTATGGTTATTATATAATGCATTATGGAAAGGTGAACTAAGAAAAGGATTAGGCGGATTATTATGGGCATTTATGTCATTCTTTGTTGGCCTAGTAATTATGGTTGCACCGGTTAAAATTGCAAAAATACCACAACAGGGAGTAAACTTAATTAGTTCATGTATATTTAATGTAATGACTGGTGGTAGCTGTCTAGATAGTGGTGAAAAACTACAAGAACAACAGAAAGAGCAGTTCTGTACAGCTTATGGAGATACAGATGACCCTAATCTTAAAAATCAGTTTGCAGTGAATAGTTTATCATGTAATATTATAAAAGGTATTGCTATTGATAGATGGTCTAAACAACAGTTTGGCAGAACATTTAATGAACTATATACAATGAATGCTCCTGATGGATATAGTGTTGTTCCTCCTGAAAATCTTGCAGGAAAACCAGAAGACTATTGTGTAAGTATGTTTTCTGTAGAATCTGCATTAAGTAAAATTCAATCTAGTTATTCAGGTACAACACCTAAATTTACAGACGGTAACGGTAATGCTAAAGTATGTAATATTGCCGCGGCTTATTTGGCTAACGCGACTATTGGTAACTTCGGTGAAACATCCGCGTTAACACAACAATATGAATCAAAAGATTCCAGAATTGTTACAGGACAGTCGTATGTAATGGCGACACTTGCTAAAAATGAAGACATGTGGAATGCTATGACAGGAAGTGGCAGAGACTTTATTGGATTATTTGGTGTACTATCTGCACTATTTACAGCACTTGTATTCTTACCTGTTGTGCTAAGTGGTTTATCATTCAAGTTTATCTCAATGATTACCATAATGTTATCACCAGTATTTATCTTATTTAGTATTCACCCAGGAAAAGGTAAAAAGATTTTCTTAGGATGGCTACAAGGTTTCTTATCAGCATTAATGAAATATTTTGCTGTAGGTATATTAGTTATTGTAATGACAAATATTTATGGTGCAGCATCTGCAAATCTAAATGGAACACTATTACTAATAGTTTCTATGGTATTAGCGCTAACATTTATTAGTTATAGAAAAGAAGTAGTAGACCTATTAGGTAAAGTAGACTTAGGTGGAACACAATTAAGCAATGCTTTAGGTGACAGATTAGATAAGATTAAAGATAAAGCTGGAGACTACGGAAAAGCTGCTGTTGCTGGTGGAATTGCTGGTGCAGTCACTGGACAAGGTATCACTTCCGGTATTACTGAAGGTGTTGCTATGCAGGCAAGTAGAGGTAGCGGTTTAATTGCATCTGGTGTAAGAACCGCTAGACGATTAAATAACCAAGCAACATCTCTAATTGAGAAAACTAATAGAGATATGAATGAGGCTAATAGAAACGCTGAAAATAAAGAGTTCTTAAACAACCTAAACAAGAACAATCAAATCAATAATGATAGTTATGGAAGTGAAGAGAACAAACAATATCTTGAAAATGACTTATCTATTGAAGAATCAAGAATGAGAGAGATGAGCGCTTCTGGTTTATCTTATTTCATAAAAGATTTAAAAGATGAGGTACATGAAATGTCTCCAGAAGATGTTCAAAAACATTCTGATGATATTAACAGAAGAAAAGATATGTTATCTTCATTAAATGACAATGTTGTTAAAGATGGTGTCTTTAAGGGTAAGAGAAACTTTGTTGATAGCGAAGTAAATAAAGCTCAAAAGAATATTGATAGTCACGCATCAACTATTGAGAATGAAACAGAGAGAAATAATTTCTTAAAAGAAAATTCTAAGAAGATAGATGAATATAGAAATACACTAAGAGATTCTATTCAAGTTTCTCGTGGCGAAATTCAAAATGTTGACACTAAGAAGATGCTTGATTTTGGAAAGAATTTTGAATTCGGAACAAATGAAAAGAGTCAAAACAATCAAGAAACTGCTGAAAACTAAAAGGAAGAGAAAATATATCTCTTCCTTTTTTATTATGTATAAGTGATGCTAGAAGCATTCTAGCAGTTGTTTTGATTAAAAGTGATAGATTATACAGCCTCTTCATTTTTGACCGTTTTAAGGCTGTTTTTGTAGTACAGTAGCACTATCAAAATCGCTCTCGCATCTTATCAAAATAAAGAAAAAGACTAGATTTTACTCTAGTCTTAGTTTTGCTTTGGTGCCTCTACAAAATCATATCTACCATTCCTAATCATATAGTCCTCTGATTTAAGAATGTTTAAATATTCTTCTGGAATGTCGTATCGTTTTTCGTTATTGTCAAGATAAACACGTTTTTGCACATATAATGAGTATACTGCACGAGGACATTCTTCATTATAACTATAACATTCACCTTTATAATTTGATTCACATGTTTCAGTATATGTTTTTAATGTCGCAATACATTTGTCTCTAATATGAGCTTTTTCTTGAGGTGTAACATTTTCACTATGACGTAACATATTATAAAAAGACGTTGTTTTATTCATGAATTTTGTCTTATCTTTATTATTATTGATTTCATACATGATTTCACTACCCATATCAGAAATATTACGTAATTTGTTAAAATTTTCATCTGAAAGTCCATCAATTGAATATAAACTATCTACAAGACTATTAAACTTCCATACCGAGTCTTTGATATTTTTTCTTTCTTTACTTTTTTCTCTTAAATTCCTAATCTCATTCTTGTCTAATTTACCGCTTCTCTTAAGATATTTGATTGCCTCTTCTCTTGTATAAGTATCCGTGTCATGTAAAAATTTATCTGTATAGTGACCATCTCTAGCCATTGTACGTCTTACATGATTAGCTGAATCGTTAGACAATTCTTCTAAGTTGTAACCATAATGTGCAACTAATGCTCTAACTGCTGAATTAGAATGTTTAGCTAAAATATCATGATTTTCATCAACAAATTCTTTTGAAATTTCTAATCTATCAAAATCTGGTAACAACGCTTGTTTTGTAGAATTAATTCTTCGATACTCACTTAAAGGTTCCTCTACTGCTGCTAAAACTTGATTTACTTTATCTACTCTCTCGTAAAACTGATTTTCTGTTTCGTTTGGTTGCATGTGAATTAGATGGTTGCAATTACCATGCCCAGGTGTTTTGGCTGTGCATAACGTAATATTGCCTTTTGAATTTACTGCCAATATTCCTCTTGCCATATTTTTATTTAATTTCCTTTCTTTGTATTATATATCATTAATATATTCACTTTCTAACCTACATCATGTGCATTCCTGTGCATATTAAAACTATTTATATTAATCATATCATCGGCTATAATAATCACTTAGAAATGTATCAAATCACCTTCTATAATACGTAACTAAAAAGTGATATAATAATAGTATAAGAAAGGACTTATAATTAAAATAATGAAGAAGTTATTTACAACAGTATTGATGGCTGCTTGTTTAGTTGGTTGTTCTAAGCCTGTACAAGAACAATCTATTGAGGAACCATCTCTTAAAACATCGTTTTATGTTTCAACAGATACAGGAAAGATTATTTCTGAAGACGAAATAAAAGACAAAATGGTAATTGATTGGTACTATGATGGAGCATGTGGTTCATGTCAATACATCGACACAGAATTGGCAGACTCATACACAGATACATTAACAGAAGGAAAAGTAGTAAAATATACACCAACAGCATTTATTGGACAAGATGAAAATTCATACTCTGCACAATATGCTGGTTATCAATTAGCAGTCAACGAGGTCGACCCAGAACATGGTGTAGATTTCATGAATAAAATGTTAAATTATCTAGATACAACTATTGATAGAAAGAATTTTAATGAAGACACATTTAAAACAAGATACTTATCAATTAGTGGCACAAATGAAGATTTATTCAAACAAATTTCTGAAAAGAAAGATGAATATGTAAAAGAAGTTGTTAAACACTCTCAAGAATTATTACATTCAAAAGAACTTGCAAATAAAATTCCTGAAGGAACAAGCAACTTATATATTCCATTTATCGTTCCAGGACATGCTGAAAAAGGAATTGTATTTAACAATATTGAAACAGAAGAAGATATGAAAAACTTGTTAAAGAACACAATTACAGAGCAAGTTGAAAAAGATAAACAGTGGGAAACTGAACAAGCAGAAAAATTAGAACAAGAAACACAAGCAAAAGAACAAAAAGAAAAACAAGAGAAACAATTGTTAATGATTGCAGGTATATTAGTAGCAGTTTCAATTGTTGGTGTTTCTATTATAGTAATTAAAAACAAAAAGAAGAACTAGAAATTAATCTAGTTCTTTTTTATTTCTATACTATTTTAATTAACAACCAGAAGCTTCAGTTGTTGTGTATGCAGGCTGGTCTTCTACCCATACATTGTCATATACTGCATCATGATGACGTGTACCAACCTTAACTGGCATAACAGCATAATTAGTATCTTCATCTTGACTTAGGAATTCATTTACGCTATTATATACACGGCCTGTTTTTCCTCCAACGGGTTTACTTTCGTAAATATCTTCGTCATAAGCAGGCATAATTTCACGCTGTTCATAATGACCTACTGCAGGATGTGTTACAGTTGTATATGTAGGAACACATGGAGCAGGTGCAGTATTGTTAGATGCAGAATTAGAAGTAGTGTTATTGGTTGTTGTAGATGTGTTATTAGAAACATTGTTAGAAGTTGTGTTATTTGTTTCTTCTACAGTTGCATCATTAGATGGTGTCGCTGTAGCTTCAGGCTTAACATCAGTCTTCTTTTCATCAGACTTCTTATCATCCTTTTTCTTATCATCAGACTTCTTATCTTCTTTAGTGGAAGTTTTCTTTTCGTCTTTTACTTCTTGCTTAGTTTCTGCAACCTTAGGCTGTTCAACAGTCTTAGGCTTATTTAATACAATAACTGTACCAACAATTGAAATAATAACTAGTAGTAATAATGCAATTGCTAACTTCTTATGGTTCTTAATAGTATTCATAATCTTATTCATAAAATATACCTCCGTAATTAACTTACATTATCATTATACCATACGTTTTTCTATTTGTAAATAGTTTTTTGCATATTTTTTTAAAAATTTTTCACAAAATTAAAAAAGAGGTGATTTAATCACCTCTTAATGTAAGTTGAATTACTTATTTTCTTTCTTTTTAGATAAAATTACTACACCTAATGCTACTACTGCAACAACTGCAATTCCTGCGAATACTAAAGCATTAGACTTAACACCTGTAGGTGGTACCTTATCATCAAGAACTGTAATAGTAACTTGGTCTACACCTAACTTATCATTACCTGTTCTCTTGACTGGATATTTCTCAGTAGATAATGTATAACCTTCTGGAGCCTTAGTCTCCATTACATACATTTCATTATCTTGGTCATATGCGAGTTTGAAAGTAACCTTACCGTTTTCGTCTGTAATTCCAACAGCGTCCTTACCGTTCTTGTCCTTAGCAACTGTACCGTCTTGATTATATATTGTAAATTCAGCACCTTTCAATACCTTACTTGTGTTATCCTTATCTGCCTTAACGATAGATAATTCTAAGTCCATAGATACTGTAACTGTCTGATTTTCATCAGTAATATCTTTATGACGACCTACTAATAAGTCACCTAAGTAAACTTCTTCGAAGGCTACTAACTTATGTCCAGCATACTTAGAAGGATTAATTTCTGTGTATGTCTTAACTTCACCATTTGGTGCAGTAACTGTAACTGTTGTTACTTTTTCAACAACAACTCCATTTTCATCCTTAACCAATTCGAATTCTTCAGGAGACATCTTACGTAATTCTTCATCTGTCTTTCCAGCAGGCTTAATAGCATAAGTTGTCTTAACTGTATATTCTTTAGCTGTTACAAAGTGGTCATAAGGCATTGTATCTTCAATAGTTTGCTTTGTCTTGCTACCATCTAACACATTCTTTTGACTATCTTTCTCAAGAGCCTTAGTACGAATCTTCATTTCTTTAACAGTAACATTTGTAGCTGTTACATTAGCTTCAGCATCGTTAGAAATTTCAAAATCTGTATATTGATTAATGAAATATCCTTCTGGAGCCTTAGTTTCAACTAACTTATATGTACCTGTCTGTAATGCATCTAATGCAGATGTATAAGCACCATTTTCATCAGTAACAATTGTTTCAACCGATTGTTCACCAGCCTTAATAATTTCTGATGTACCATCTTTATGATTAAACTGAACATCATAGTTATTAGCATTCAATACCTTGAACTCAGCAGAACCTACAGGTTTATTTGTGTCTTCATCAATCTTTTGGATTGAGAAACCTGAACGCTTAACACCTTCTTCGATCGTATATTCATTACCACCAACAACGCCTGGAATATGTTCGAAGTTTTCTGTAATATTAAATAAAGCAACTCCATTAGAAATTTCTGTTCCATCCGTTGTGTTTAAAGTCTTATTCTTTAGTGTATAACCATTAGGCGCTTTAGTTTCTTCAACTGTGACTGTTCCTAAAGGTAGTGTAGGGAATCCATTATTTAAATAGAAATCATCACCAGATATTTTATGTTCATCTGACAATGCTGCCATATAACGTCCATTATTTAACACTGTTTTAATTACCCAAGTACGAGTAGCTGTTTCAGGAAGAGTTTCCTTAGTGTACTGTCCAGCGTAGTATTTAACAGTGAATTCTGCTCCTTCAAGAGGTGCTGGATTTTCAACGTTTTCAGCTGACTTCTTAGTTAATTTAATAGCAACAGGGTCATTCATTGGTTCTTCATTAGAAGTAATATTCCATGTTGACTTATCATAAGGTGATACGATATGAACCTGTGGGTCTAACTTAAATCCCTTAGGAGCCTTAACTTCCTTAACATATAGATAAGGATTAGCGCCATCGAATGGAATTTCATTAGGTGTTACAACATTTCCATCAACATCTGTAGTAAGAGTCATCAATGGGGCATCACTTAAGTCTTGCTTACGATGTACCTCATAAACTGCTCCACTTAAGTCCTGTGCATAGCAACTATTATTCTTTGTAACATCTGGCATAGTGTTAACCTTCTGAACATTGATTTTTACATTAGGTGGAATAGGTTCACCCTCAGCAACCGCCCATACAATCATAGTTAGGTTAGTATCAGCAGCTTTAGCTACACCGTACTGTTCTAACCAATCTCTCCAGTTAGTACCTGTTGCTCCATCAGCATTATTATATGTTGTAGACCAACCAGTATTGTCTGGCAACTCTGTAGCTGTACCAGGACGTGTTCCTGCAAGACGCATTACATTTGCTTTTGAGTCGTAAGCGGACTGCATGTTATCTCCACCATCCCAATAGATACTTGTAACACCAACAATTCTTGCACGTCCTGTTGAAGAACGAGCCTGTGCATCAGCTAATGCCTCTCGAGCAGCTTGTTGATAAATCTCTAGGTATGGACGTGTACCACCATACGCATTAGGGTTCATTGTCTTTCCAAGCATACCCTCAATACGAGCCTGCATGTTATTCATGGAATCCTCATTCCAACCTTGAATAGGTTGACCGTCTGCTCCCCATTGGTCAAACCATACAGTATATCCTGGGTTGTCACCTGTTACATGACCACCACCAGAACCACCTGAACCGGAACCACCGTTAGCAGATACTGACTGCATAACACCACTTGCAAGTGATAACACTGTAAATGCAGATAGTGCCATGGTCATAAATTTCTTTCCTAAATTTTTAATCTTCATATTTTTCCTTTCTTTAAAATATTTTTCGTTATTAAGATGTAATAGACTTAATTCCATTACTGACTATTATATCAGTTTTTTAGCTATCACACTTAACACATTTATATTATACAACAATCTCAAGAAAAAACAAGAAGAGTTAGAAATAATCTAACTCTCTTTAATTAAATAGTCGAAATAAGATTGGTCTGGAGCATGATTTCGCGCTTCCTCATAACTTATTTTATCTTGTTTATATAGATTTATTAACTTGTGTTCCATTGTTTCTTGTGAGGCTTCTTGAATTTCTCTAATAGTGTTTATCTTATCTTCTTGAATTAATTTTCTTATTTCATAAGTAATAGGTAATATTTCTCTAACAGGAAAACGTTTAGTTCCTTCTTTATTTTTAACGAGAACCTGATTTATAATGCATCTTAAGTTATCACCTAATGTGCTTAATACTCTCAGCTGTTCATTTCCTTTATATAAGTTTCTAATACGATTTAATGTAACAACATTATTAACTGTATGAATCGTTGATACAGCAAGATGTCCAGTTTCAGAAGCTCTAAGTAACTCGTCAACCTCATCTCTATCACGTACTTCACCAATCATTATAATATTAGGTGCACTTCTCATTGCACTTGTTAAGCCACTACCAAACGTTCTACAGTCATCAGGAACACTTCTCTGAACAACAGTTCCTAATCCATTATCTGGGTAAACATATTCAATAGGTTTTTCAATTGTAATAATCTTTTTCGCTTCATGCAACTGAATATCTCGAATAATCGAAGCAAGAGTACTTGACTTACCAGAACCAGTTGCCCCACATACTAAAATAACACCAGCACTATTATCAAAATATCCTCTAACTTCTTCACTAACATCAGCTTCTTTTAAAGTAAAAATCTTATCATTAATTGTTCTAAAAGTCATCTGGGTATAGCCGAAAGTTCTACCTAAATTAATTCTAAATCTTCTACATTTATAAGGTCCATATTGAATAGAATAGCTTCCATCGAATTCAAAGTCTCTTGCATAGTAACCTCTATTTTCATGAGTAAGAATACTTGTTACAAGCATTTCAGTAATTTCTCCATCAATAATAGGAAAGTCTTTACATTTCACAATATCACCTAAAACAGAGTAAGTAACATCTTGATTAGGAATGATATGAGTATCGCTCGCACCAATTAGAATTCCATAACTTAACACTAAATCTAAATTAAAGTTACCTATCCAACCACTTAAAGAATAATCATTACCAAGTTCATCTCCATAGAAAGGACATTCACTAAATTCTTTTTTTAAATTAAATAATTCTTCATTTCTTTTAAAAGGCATAGTCTAAATACTCCATTTATTTTCATTAATATCTACTAGTCCGTCTTTGTTAATCATTGGTACAATATCGTATCTAGTAAAGTTAATCTGTTCTGCACATTTCTGAATTCTCTCAGCAATCATTTTATCGCTAGTAATATAAATCACTTTGCTAAAAACTCTGTTATCAGTTTTATACATACCGAGTTTCCTAATATATTCCTCTTCTGTTTTAATCGTTTTTTCGACCTCAATGGCAATAGAATTAGGACTACCATCTTCATTTCTATCACGTCTAACCACAATATCAGGTAGAACATATCCTTGTCCAATACCATCATACATTAACATATATAGATATTCGTTACCAACTTCGAACTCAGGACTTGAGTCATATTTTCTTCCGTTATTTTCCCAGTCTCTCCAAGTAGTTTCCCAGATATTTTTAATAATTCTAGAAGTCTCACCTTTATAATTATCTTTTACCCATACAGCACCTCTAGCCTCATATAGTTTACTCCAATAGCTGCTCATCATGTCCATTTCAGGAATTATATACTCACCTTTAACTTTTTCTCCAGTGACATAATTAGT